>MEHZ011342154.1_pt1 | contig 16029 bp, 16 predicted proteins | sample 897221 | NCBI WGS metagenome assembly MEHZ01 (sample SAMN05514161, study PRJNA337945) | marine metagenome | isolation source: marine surface water | place: Arctic Ocean | collected 2007-12-13
TGTTCAGCCGTTCGAACCGGCCGCCAGGATTCGAGATTGCGCCACGCCCAATGCGCGGTTGATCCGTGCGGATCGGGTCTGGAATCGGGTCTTCCGGGTGATCAAAATTCACTTGTTCATTCATGCGCTGAACATAGTTTCAAAGTAAGAACAAAACAAGAACTTTGATGTATTCTGATCGATGAACAGACGTGGGTCAGAGGATCAAAGCACGTCGCTCAGCCAATCTTCCCGGCAGGCAGCGACCGAATCCGGCTTAAACGAATGCTCGATACGGGCGCGGATATGGCTGGTCATCTTGGGGTCGCGCATAGCGACGTGGTCATCTTGGGCCCATTGGACGCGCCAGCGGGCAAACCAGGTGACGGTGCGCAACCAGGTCAGGCGACGGAAGGGTAACAACCAGGGTGTTAATTCGGCGGCGCGGTCCGGCCCGATTCCGTCGAGATAGTTCTGGTAAAAATTTTCGATATCGCGAGGTTGCGGCGACCCGGAAACCTCTGGGTCCCATCCCGTGGAGGTTGCCAGAGTCGCATGGGCTAGATCGATCGGGGCGGCCCCATAGACCGTCTTTTCCAGATCGACGAACCAGGCCTTGCCGCTGGTATCTATCAGGAAATTTCCCGGGTGGGTGTCGGTGCCAACAAAGCACAGGGCAAAGTCCGGTTCACCCTTGCCTGCGATACTTCGTGCCCAGTCCAGATCTTCGCGAATTTGCGTTTCGACGTCGGGGTCGAGATTGGCCCGGCGAAGATGGACGGCCTGGTCCTCGATCACCTGCAATGTCGAGGACACCGGGTTGTGATGGACCTGCAAGGGCGCACGATCGGTGGTGGCAGGGAGTGGCATGGAATGGAGCGCCTTAAGCGCGTCTCCGATTGCGACCAGGTCATCGGGCAAAACGGGGGGGCGCCCTTCGATCGCGTCAACGATCAGGGCGCCGCGCGGCAAAGCCGGACTCGGCGGGAGGATATCCAGGCAGCGCGGGCAGTGGCCACTTTCGGTCCCGCGCTGAAATGCTGTTTGCTGATAACTGAGTGCTTCTTCGGCCGGCAATCCCCATTGGTTCATGCGCGGTATTCTCAATACGAGGCCTGTTTCCCCGATGCGCCAGTGATCGTGGGACACGCCTTTGGTCGAGAGGACGGACAGTTCGTCAGCGGTGATGCCGGACGCAATGCCGGAAGTGCGGAGAAGCCCGGCAATCTGCTCGCGATCTGGGAGTTGGGCCACGGTCGAGTGCTAGCCGTCTGCTTCGTGTTCGCGCAGTCGGGGCAGGAGTTCGGCGAAGTTGCAGGGCTTGTGGCGGATGTCGAGCTGATCCTTGAGGATGTCGTCCCAGCCGTCCTTGCAGGCACCCGGCGAGCCGGGCAACACGAAAATATAAGTGCCGTTCACCACGGCAGCATCCGCGCGTGACTGTACTGTCGACGTGCCGATTTTCTGAAAGCTGACCCAGCGAAACAATTCACCGAACCCGTCGATGCGTTTCTCGGCAACATCGGACAACGCCTCGGGGGTGACGTCGCGTCCGGTCACACCCGTGCCCCCGGTGGAGATAATGACCTCGATGTTCTCGTCATCCGACCAGCTGCGAAACTGACCGGCAATCGCGGCGCGATCGTCACGCACGATGTCGCGGCCGACCAGTTCGTGGCCGGCCTCGATAACCCGTGCGGCCAGTGTGTCGCCAGATTTGTCATCTGCGGGTGTTCGTGTGTCGGAAACTGTCAGAACCGCGATCCGAACGGGCCGGAACGCGGCGGGGTTGCTAATGGCTGCCATGGGAATCCTGGTGTTGGTATTCGGGCCAGCGCCCGGCGACGACATCGTCGAGCGAGGGCGAAGCCTGGCCCAGCTGGCTTCGATAAATCCAGAGATTGGTCATAATTCGTTCAACGAAGCGGCGGGTTTCGCGTGACGGAAGACTTTCGATGAACAGCAGGGGGTCATCTCCATGTTCGACGGCCCGTTCCCAGCTGCGAAGATTGCCCGGCCCGGCATTGTAGGCCGCGGCCAGGCGGAACAAATCGCCGGAAATGTTCTTGTGAGACAGCAAATGCTGGATATAGCGCTGGCCAAGTTCGAGATTGAGGTCGGGTTCGTAGAGCCGGTATTTGCCGCGTCCGCGAAGCGCACGTTCCTCGCCCATAAAACTGGCCGTGCGGGGCATTAACTGCATCAGCCCCCGCGCGCCGGCACTGCTTTCGGCGCGACGGTTGAAGGCCGATTCCTGACGGACGAAGGAAAGCACGAGCGCCTGATCAACAGAGTATCCACTTTCCGGCTTCCAGGCCGGAACCGGGTAGGCAGCGGCAAGTCGAACGTTTTCGGGCGCATGTCCGGCAAGCTTCAATGCGACGGCGGGTAGGCCCGCATGGCTTGCCAGGGCGAGCACATCGTCGCGCAGCGCCGGGCGCGCGCCAGACAGGCTGAGTAACTCGCGCTCGGCATCATGTTCGCGCCCCGCCTGCAGCAGTGCGATGGCCCGGCTGCCTATTTTGCTGGCTGCGATATCCCGGAATGCCGACAGCTTCAATTCGGGTTTGCGCCAGCCATAGGCTTCATCTCTGCCAAGCACCCGATGAGAGAGTTGTCCGTAAAACGTTCTTGTATGCGCGGCGCCGATCTCCAGATACGCGGTGACGGAGCTCGGGTGTCCGTTGGCGAGAGCGGTGCGTCCGGCCCAGAAGGATCCTGCCGCTACGAGGGAATCTGACGCACGGCGGGCACGTGCCAGTTCACCAAACAACGTTTCGGCTTCGTCGAGACGTCCCAGGCGCCAGGCAGCCAGGCCGCCCCACCAATATGCCAGGGGGGCATCACCGGGTGCTGCAGCGTGGGATGCGGTCGCCGCTTCGAGGGCGGCTTCGTCTTTGCCGGCCCTGAAATAGCCTTGCGTGATCGCCCGCCAGCTTTGTGCGATCTGAACCGGCCCCAGACTCTGGTGCGCGCGGCGGGACTTGAGGACTTCGCGAGCCCCGGTGGGCCATCCGCGCGAGACGCGACGAAGAATTTCGCTGTGAACGCTGCGCCCCTCACGGGTGGCTGCTCGGTTATATAACGGACGGCCTTCTGAAGCGGTGCGTACACTTGAACCTTTAACCGGGGTCGTAAAATTGATCGGCGGTGCCGGTGCGCGCGCACCCTTGGGCTGACGTAAGACTGCGAGGCGATGAATACGCCGGGCTTGCGGGTGATCGGCGTTGATTTTCAGCCAATCGCGCAATTCGCCAAAACGCGATCGATATTTTGTCGGGTGCAGAAATTTAAGGGCCTGCACATGACCTATCAGGCGCCGGTCTGCCAGACGTTTGATGATCGCGTCAGCGGCCCGCCATTCGCCGGCTTCCTGAAGTGCAAAGATGCGTTCGTAGCGGGCAGCATCGGCGGCTGACAACACGCCTTCGACGGAGCCAATTCCCGGAATCAGAACAATGCCCGGACCGACAAGCGCAGTCTCGAGGGGCCGTGGCTTTGGCTGTTGTGCCTGAGCGGTAACAGACAGGCTCGTTCCGGCCAAGATGGCCAGTGATGCGAGTGTTCTGAAGAGGGCTCTGTTCATGGTTTTGTCCGGAAAGCCGCGCATTCATACAACCAGCGCCATTCGTGGGGCAAGTTGATGTGCCGGGCCTTCAAATTTGGTTAACGCTGCTATTTCCCGTTCGGCAGCTCAAGCTTTTCATGAATGGCGAGCAAATCGAGCCATGCGGCACGTTTCTGCGCGGGCTGACGCAGGAGATAGGCCGGATGCAGGGTCGCCATGGCCGGGATAGGCCCCAGGCCGGCGGCCTCCAGTGTGGGTGATGAATAATCGTGCCAATGTCCGCGCAATCGCGTGATGCCTTCGGTCCGGTTCAACAGGGTCTTGGCCGAATTTCCGCCGAGGAACATCAGAACCCGCGGCGCAACGAGTGCGATGTGGCGTTCGAGGAATGGCAGACATGCTGAGGTCTCTGCCGCGGTCGGCTGGCGATTGCCCGGCGGGCGCCAGGGCAGAATATTGGTGATGTAGACGTTGGATTCGCGGCTCAGGCCAACAAAGCCGAGCATGGATTCCAGCAGCTGACCGCTCGCCCCGATAAAGGGCTCACCCTGGCGATCCTCCTCGCGGCCGGGGGCCTCCCCAATCAACATCAAATCAGCGGTTGGCGATCCCACGCCAAATACCAGATTGGTGGCTGTGGTTTTTAGGGGGCAGCCGTCAAAGTTTTCGAGCGCTTTTCGCAGGCTCGCCAAATCAGCGCATCCATTCGCCAGATCGCGGGCGTTTTCATGGATACTGTCCGTCGCGGCGAGGGGCGTTACCGGTCGGGTGATGCCCGGATTCTCCAGGATGGCAGGGCGTGGGGCTGGTGTTGTTTCCGGTGTCGGTGCCGTGGCCATTGCCGCGGCCGGGGGCGTTCCCTTTTTGTGTTCAGCGAACCGGTCTGCGGCGGTATCGAGGGTCGCTTCGTCCACGCCGACATCGATTTGCCAACGCAAGGCTGCAAGCAGATCTGCCCGTTCCGTCTGGGGGGTCATTTCGGTTAGACTCCCGACACAGTATTTTGCTGCTCACACACAGTGAGCGATCCGCAGGCGATTGGTTGTGCTTCAGCGTTCGTCATGGTTCCTTGGCGTCGAATGTGACCAGTCAAAGAGAGTTTCTAGCATGAGCGAAGACGCAATCGAACGCGAGTCTATGTCCTACGATGTTGTGATTGTTGGTGCCGGGCCGTCTGGGCTCGCGGCGGCGATTCGATTGAAACAGCTGGCCGCTGAAAACGACTGTGTAATTGGCGTGTGCGTGCTGGAGAAAGGCTCCGAGGTTGGGGCCCATATACTTTCAGGCGCCGTGCTCGAAACTCGCGCCCTGGATGAATTATTGCCGGATTGGCGTGAGCGGGGCGCGCCGGTTACGACCGCGGTCAGTGCCGAGAAATTTCTGTTCCTCCGCGAGACCGCTGCGACGTCGATTCCGACCACCATTCTGCCGCCGTCCCTGAAGAATCACGGCAACTACATTATTTCTCTGGGCAATCTGTGCCGCTGGCTCGGGGAGCAGGCCGAAGCGCTGGGAGTGGAAATCTATCCCGGCTTTGCCGCGTCTGAGGTGTTGTTCCATGCCGATGGACGGGTGCGCGGTGTGGCGACGGGTGATATGGGAATCGGCGCGGACGGTGTGCCGACCGGCAATCACACGCCGGGAATCGAGCTGCACGCGTCCTATACGTTCTTTGCCGAAGGATGTCGGGGCCATCTCGGGCGCCAGCTGATGGCGCATTTTGACCTGCGCACGGATTGTGAGGCGCAGACCCACGGTATCGGAATCAAGGAACTCTGGCAGGTTGCGCCAGAGCAGCATCAGCCGGGATTGGTGGTGCACACCGCCGGTTGGCCGCTTGATCGAAGCACCTATGGTGGCTCGTTTCTGTACCACCTCGAAGATAACCAGGTCGCCGTCGGCTATGTGATTGGTCTCGACTACAAGAATCCTTATCTTTCGCCGTTCGACGAATTTCAGCGATTCAAGACCCACCCGGCGATCCGATCGACATTTGAGGGTGGCAAGCGAATTTCCTATGGCGCGCGGGCTCTGAACGAGGGAGGCGTGCAGTCGCTGCCAAAAATGGTATTTCCAGGTGGGGTGTTGATTGGATGCGAAGCCGGCACGCTGAACGTTCCCAAGATCAAGGGCACTCACACGGCGATGAAATCGGGCATGCTGGCGGCGGAATCGGCTGTCGACGCCATTCTCCAGGCCGACGCGGCGGCCCCGGTGGCGATCCTTGAAGGATTCGTCACAGCTTTACGTAAATCCTGGGCCTATGGCGAATTATGGCGGGCCCGAAATTTCCGGCCAGCCTTCAAGTTCGGTTTGATGCTGGGCACGTTGCTGTCCGGGTTCGATCAGGTTGTTCTGCGGGGTCGTGCGCCCTGGACTATGAAGCATGGTCACGCCGATCATGAGGCGCTCGACACCAAAGACAAGCACAAGCCGATCGACTATCCCAAGCCCGATGGCGTGGTGTCGTTCGACAAGCTGTCGTCAGTCTATATTTCGAATACCAACCATGAAGAGAATCAGCCGCCGCATCTGACCCTCAAGGATCCCGCCGTGCCAATTGAGGTCAATCTGGCGAATTATGATGCGCCCGAGCAGCGCTATTGCCCGGCTCAGGTCTATGAAATCGTGCGCGATGATGATGGTTCCAATCCGCGTCTGCAGATCAACGCTCAGAATTGCGTTCACTGTAAAACCTGCGACATTAAGGATCCGACACAAAATATTGTCTGGATTGCACCGGAAGGTGGCGGTGGGCCGAATTATCCCAATATGTAAGAGACGGCGAAGAATCGGCGCAGCGGCGTCACAACAGCGTGTGATGGCCGTGCACATTCAGGATCGTTAAATTGATCCTGTTGCAACATGAGGCGAGCGAACCAAATCCATGTCTAGCCTATCGAATGTTTTCCGCGGTGCCGCGGTCTGGAGCGCCATTGCCGTGATTGGTGCGGTGGGCAATGCCGCCGCCGCGACGTCGGGTCCCGAAGGCGAGCCAGGCTTGCAGGCTGATATTCAGGGCGCGACCCTCAAACCCGGTTCGGCGACAGCCGGTCGCTTCCTGGCAGCGCGTCACGCCGAGGTGGTTGGTGATGTGGTTTCCGCTGCCGACCTGACGGCCGGAATTATCGCCGAAGTCTCTGACTACGGAAACAACCGTCGACGGGCCCATCTGATCATGGTGAGTGCGGGTCGGTTTGAAATGGCGGCCGATCTAGCCCGGGATGTCATCAAGTCAAACCCTGCCGACCCCCTGGCGATCTACACGCTCTATGTTGAGGCGATGCGCGCGGGACGATTTGACGAGGCGCTTGAGCTTCCCGAACGTGTCCCGACGTCTGGTATAAATGGAATTGTTGTGCCGCTTCTCAAGGCTTGGGCGTTGGCTGGTCTCGAGCAAACCGATACCGCGTTGCTCATGCTTGAGAAACTCGCCGGTTCAAATGGTCTGGCCCCGATCGCGGGTTTGCATCAGGGACTGATTGCGCATATCGGCGGAGATACAGGCCGGGCCGAACAGGCCTTCCGGCTGGCGCTTGAGAAATCAAACGGACGACCCTCCCTCCAGCTGGTCGATTCCTTTGCCCGGTTTCTTGTTGAGCAAGGGCAGAACGCGGAAGCCGCTGAACTCGTCAATCAGTTCACGATCCAGAACCCGGATACGCTTCTGATTGATCCGGTGAAGCGGGTCGTCGCGGGTGACGTGGAACCGGTTAAAACCATTGGTGATGTGCAGCAGGGTGCTGCAGAGGTTTTTCGGAATATATCCGGGCTGCTCAACCGGGAACGCTTGCGGACCGAATCCATGATTTTCGTGCGCATGTCTCTGGGGTTGGAGTCAAATAATCCGACGGCACTGTATTCCCTCGGGCAGTTGCTCGAAGCGCGATCGCGTGCCGACCTGGCGATTGATGTTTATCGCCAGATCGCCACGGATACTCCGTATCACTGGTACGCAAGGCTGAGTATCGCTGACGCACTAAATGGTCAGGAAAAAAGCGACCCTGCGATTGAAATTCTGCGGGCCATGGCGGTTGAACGCGAGGACCGTTCCGACGCCGTTCGTGCGTTGGCTGATGTCCTGCGGATCTCCGAACGCTTTGATGAGGCGGTGGAGGCCTATGATCTAGCTTTTGAACGGCAAGGGCGACCGGTGGATTGGCGGCTGCTTTATACCCGCGGCATCGCGCTGGAACGGGCGAAGATATGGGATCGGGCCGAGAAGGATTTCCTGGAGGCCCTGGCGCTGGAGCCAGATCAACCGCTGGTGTTGAACTATTTGGGATACAGCTGGGTTGAGCAGGGGATCGAGCTCGAACGCGCCAGAGCGATGATCGAGACCGCCGTCGCAAAACGGCCTAATGACGGCTACATCACGGATTCACTCGGATGGGTTCTTTATCGTCTGGGGCAATATCCGGCCGCCGTTGAACACCTGGAACGCGCCGTCGCGCTGGAGCCCGGTGACCCGGTCATCAATGACCATCTCGGCGATGCCTACTGGCTTGCCGGGCGCAAACAGGAAGCCCGCTTCCAATGGGTACGCGCGCTTTCGCTGAACCCCGAGCCGGAAGCCGCGACGGAAATTCGCATGAAAATTGATGGTGAAAAGGCGCCCGAGCCGCTGCCGCCGGGCAAGAAGCGCGATATCTGACTACTGTCCCCTGATGAATGATGTGCAAGAGATAGCGGCTCTGCAGGAGCACGCCCCGGCGAAGATTAATCTGTTCTTGCATGTGGATCGTCCTCGCTCCGATGGATATCACGAACTCGAAAGCTTGGTCGTGTTCACCGATTTTGGTGATCGCGTTTGGATTACAGCTTCGGACACGCTGTCCCTTGAACGTTCGGGGCCCTTTGCGTCAGCTTTACCGGCGGACCCGCAGGATGATTTGTGCCTGAGGGCTGCGCGCGCGCTGGGTGCTGTCTTCAATCGGGATGAGGCGGTGCACATCGCCCTGGAAAAGAATATTCCAGTCGCAGCTGGAATCGGGGGCGGTTCGACCGATGCCGCGGCCGTCCTGCGGGCGCTGTGCCGAATGTGGAAAATCGATGCCGCGGAATCTCGCGTGGGCGACGTTGCGGCCGGGCTGGGTGCTGATGTTCCGGTTTGTTTGGGTGCCCGGACCGCCTTGATTGGCGGGACCGGTGAAATCGTCGTACCGTTGGTGACTGCACCGGAACTTCACCTGCTGCTGGTCAATCCCAGTCGACCCCTGTCGACCGCAGCTGTCTTCAATGCCTATCCCGGTCCGCCGCAGGCATTTAACCCGGTTCAGGACGAGTTCGCGGGTTTGCAGGGCCCCGCCATGGTTTCCCGCGTGAGCGAACATCGAAACGATCTGAGGGCTGCAGCCTGTGAGCTGTGTCCCGACATACGTGATGTGCTCGGCGCCCTGGGGTCGGCTCCTGAGTGCCGACTGGCCCGAATGAGCGGGAGTGGTCCGACATGTTTTGGAGTGTTCGAGACCTCCAAGGCGTGCGACAAGGCCGCCGAAGTGATCGCGGGGGGGCATCCCGATTGGTGGGTTCGAGGAACACGAACCCGTGGCTAATTAGCTCGCGTCAGCGACCTGCTGCAGCTCTTTGAGAAACGCTGTGCTCGGCTCACCATCCACCGGAAGTTTCAATTCGCGTTGATAGGCACGAATGGCCTCGCGCGTTTGTTTCCCGATCAGGCTCCACGGCATGCTTGGCTTGTCCATAGGTATGGCGTCCTTGTGTGCGCTTTGTGTCGCCAAGTATAGTCCGGCGACTCATGCATTTATACCGGCCGACCTTCGGGTCGTGCACTCATTATTGTTGGAGTAATTGGATGGCCAGGGACGTCGCTCTTATCACTGGTGTCACGGGGCAAGATGGTGCCTATCTCGCAGAACTGCTGCTCGCGAAAGGCTACGAGGTTCACGGGGTGAAACGCCGATCTTCGTCGTTCAATACCGGGCGTGTGGATCATCTGTATCTCGATCCACACGAATCCGGCGTGAAGTTTCATCTCCATTTTGGCGATATGACCGATGCTACGAATCTGATTCGCCTGATCCAGGAAGTGCAGCCAACCGAGATCTATAATCTAGCCGCGCAAAGCCATGTGCAGGTCAGTTTTGAAACGCCGGAATACACGGCCAATTCGGATGGGCTCGGCACGCTGCGACTGCTCGAAGCGATGCGAATTCTGAAGTTGGAAGACAGCGCGCGCTTCTATCAGGCATCGACGTCGGAACTTTACGGCAAAGTGCAGGAGACCCCGCAAAGCGAGACCACCCCCTTCTATCCGCGCAGCCCTTACGCGGCGGCTAAAATCTATGCCTACTGGATCACGGTGAACTACCGCGAAGCCTATGGGATGCATGCCTCCAACGGAATTTTGTTCAATCATGAAAGTCCGATCCGCGGCGAGACATTCGTGACCCGAAAGATCACCCGCGCGGTGGCCGCGATCGAGTTGGGATTTCAGTCAAAACTCTTCTTGGGAAATATCGATGCCAAGCGCGACTGGGGTCATGCCCGTGACTATGTCGAGGGTATGTGGCGCATCGTGCAGCAGGACAGCGCCGATGATTTCGTCCTCGCGACAGGTGAGACCCACGCGGTACGTGAATTCGTGGAACTTGCTTTCGCCGAAATCGGACGCGACATCGAGTGGCGCGGAGAGGGTGTCGATGAGGTCGGGCTCGACAAGGCTTCAGGGGACGAGCTTGTCGCGATCGATCCACGTTACTTCCGACCGACGGAAGTCGACCTGCTGCTCGGCGATCCGACCAAGGCAAAAACAATTCTGGGCTGGGCGCACAGCACGTCGTTCACGCAGCTCGTGAACGAGATGGTCGAAGCCGATCTCGCGCTGCTGCGCAAGGATGGCGATATTCACCAGAGCTTCGAATAAGCGATTGTCATTCGACACCGACTTGCGGTGCGCGAGCACACGCGCGATATAGGGCGCGCGCAAATGATTGGGGCGTAGCCAAGTGGTAAGGCATCGGGTTTTGATCCCGTGATCGCAGGTTCGAACCCTGCCGCCCCAGCCAGCGCCGACTGAACTCCTCACTTAATTGGAATCGTCTTGGTGTACGAGTTTGTGTAGCCGGAAGAGATATGAATCGTGGATGCCGTTCGCGCGCATATGGGTCACGGTGTTGTCGAGATATTCAGCACAACTGCCGAGATAGCCTGACGCGTTGGCGAGACGGTCAACGAGTTCGGTTTCGGGCAACCGGCCCACATAGCGGTCGCTGGTCCGGTTGATGGCGAAGGTCAGGGCGTTGACCGGACCGCGCGGCGTGGCCGCCCTGACCCAGATGGCCCGATAGCTGTCGGCGATCGCCATTTCCCGTGCCCAGACAACGGAAAGTTCCTCGCGTAGTCGCCTGGCGGGAAGGCGAAACGCGACGCCGTTGCACGACCCTCCCGCATCCAATGCGAGAACGAGGCCGGGATTGTCGGGTGTGCCGCGACCCAAGGGTGTCTTGATACAGAATGACCGGTGATAGCCGAACACGCGCGCTGTGCTTTGTGCGGTGTGATCGAAAGCCGGATTCCAGATCAGCGACCCGTAACCGAAAACCCAAATCGGTCCCTTCCGGGGCCCACGCGCCATAAACTTGTCGAGCGCGACATCACGTTCAGCCGTGGTCAGGGGCCGAATGTTGGTCACATGCTCCTGTTCCTTCAGCATGCGGTAGACATTGCCGTCGCGGATGGATTCTCGGCTGAGTTTATTGGTCATATGAAAACAGGTGGGGAATGGGAACCGCGTGTATATCAATTAGGACGCAGAAAAAGAACCGCCCAGAGGAGACAACAAGCATGGCCATATCACCCGAAGACGTTCTGGCATTTTGGTTCGATGAATCCGGGCCGGAAAAATGGTTTGAGCAAAGCGATCAGTTCGATGATGAAATCCGCAAACGCTTGGGCGCGAAGATCCAGGCGGCACGAGAGGGTAAGCTCGCAGCTTGGTCCGAAACCCAGCGCGGCTGCCTCGCGCTGATTATTTTGATCGATCAGCTTTCCCGCAACATTCATCGGGGGTCGCCGCTGACCTGGTCCGCCGATGCGCTGGGTCTCGACCTGACCCGCCTGGCGCTCGACAAGGAGTTCGATGCGGGAATGAATTTCGAGGAGCGTAAGTTTACCTACATGCCCCTGATGCACAGCGAGCGCCTTGAGGATCAGGATCTCTCCGTTACCTTGTTTAAAAAATTGGCCGATGAAGGTGCTGAAAATGGTGACCTCACGGTCGATTACGCCATTCGACATCGTGACATTGTCGCCGAATTCGGGCGGTTTCCGCATCGCAACGAAATCCTTGGTCGGACAAGCACGCCGGAAGAAATCGAGTTGCTCAAGGACCCGAACGTGTCGTTCTAGGGCAGGTCTGCCAGGACGAATTCGGCGTCGTCGGTTGCGGCGATGCGTATTTCGGATTCATCGGTAATCATCACGCCCGCGCGTTCGCTGACGGGGTTGTCATTGACCCTCAGCGCCCCGCGAGAGGGCACCAGATAGGCGCTTCGTCCCGATGCCAGTTGGTGGGTCACGCTTTGACCAGCGCCCAGGGTCGCGCCGAAAAGTGCAGCGTCCTGATGGATGATGGGTACTTCGGCGCCCGCATCCATGGTGCGCCCTGAGGCGAGCATCACGAGTGCGCCGGCCTGTTCTCCGCGCGGAAAGGTTCTGGTTTCCCAACGTGGGGTATGGCCCTCGCGATCCGGTGTGATCCATATCTGGAAAATCTGGGTGCTCTCATCCTCGACGTTGAATTCCGAATGCTGAATGCCGGTTCCCGCACTCATAATTTGAACATCACCGGCTTCGGTGCGGCCATGATTACCCAGATTGTCTTCATGGCTGATCGCGCCGTGCCTCACATAGGTGATGATTTCCATGTCGCGATGGCTGTGGGGCGGGAACCCGCCTTTGGCGATGATCGTGTCATCGTTCCAGACACGTAACGGACCCACACACATGCGATCCCGGTCCATATATTCGCCGAAACTGAAATGATGGTACGCGTTGAGCCAGTCGTTTTGAAAGTGACCGAGGGTGGGGAGGGGGCGAATCTCGATCATGCGGCGTCCTTCATGTGGGCACGGTTGTGGGGAGCGGTGAAATCGATCGCTGGTCCGACGGGCACGATACGCGTGGGGTTCACGCTTTCGTGGCTGCCGTAATAGTGGCGCTGGATATGTGTGTGATCGATGGTCGAATTCACCCCCTGGGTTTGATACAGATCGCGGGTGTAATTCCATAGATTGGGATAGTCGATCAGGCGACGGATATTGCATTTAAAATGGCCATGATAGACCGGGTCGAAGCGCAACAGCGTCGTGAACAATCGCCAGTCGGCTTCGGTTTGTTGTGTCCCGACGAGGTAACGCCGTGTCGTCAGAAGCTCTTCGAGCCAGTCGAGGGTGTCGAATAATTTGGTTACCGCAGTGCTATAGGACTCCTGGGATCGGGCGAAGCCTGACCGGTACACGCCGTTGTTCAAGGTGTGATAGATGCGCTCGTTGATCGGTTCGATTTCCGCGCGCAGTGCCTCGGGATACAGATCGAGGTCCGGATTGCCGGCGAACGCGTCGAAGGCGCTGTTGAGCATCCGGATAATCTCGGAGGATTCATTGCTGACAATGGTGTCGCGCTGCAGATCCCAGAGAACCGGTACGGTGATGCGACCGCTGAATTTCGCGTCCGCGCGTCGATAGACCTCGTAGAGGTAGTCTGCATTAGCCACCGGATCGGGAATCACACCCTCGCCGGGCTCGAAGGTCCAGCCGTGATCAGCCATGATCCAATGCACCACCGAAACCGAGATTACGTCTTCCAGGCCTTTCAGGGCGCGAAAGATCATCGCCCGATGGGCCCAGGGGCAGGCGTGGCAAATATAGAGATGATAGCGACCGGGCTCGGCCGTGAAGCCGTCCGTGCCGGTCGGTCCGGCAGAACCGTCTGCGGTAATCCAATTGCGAAACGAAGTTTCCGGGCGCTCGAAGGCACCGTTCTTGCCACCGGATTCTGGTTCCTGAGCGTGCCATGCCCCATCAATCATCACGCCCATCAAAGTGTCTCCTTTTCACGCCGTGATCGGCGCGTTGACCCTTTACTCGGTTGTGCGTGCGCGATTGTCGAGATGCACACCGCAAATGGTGTTCGCAGGCCGAACGTTCTAGCCCTTTTCGGCAAGATGCCTTGCGAGACATTCGAACGAGCCTGACCAGCCTTCCTGATGGCGTTCGGCCTGTTCATTGTCGGGCATCCGCGAATGGGTGAGCCGAAGTTCGGAATTGTGGTCGTCGAGCTGTTCAAACTGCAGGTCGAGATGGGTATCGGTTCCTTGCATCATATCCTTGTGCTGCCAGGCCCAGGACATGGTCAATCGGGTCGATGGTCTCGAAGGTCCCGTGGGCGGGAAATTCGTTGCCGTCGCTCGACACCACGACGATCCCGTATTCTCCGCCTTCGCGAAAATCCCAGACATCGACCCGAAAATCCACACTCTTCGGTCCCATCCAGCGGCAGTTTTGTTCCGGATCAGCCCAGGCGTCGAACAGGCGTTGCGCGGGCTCCGGAAACTTCCGCGACATTGTCAGCGTGGTGGTCGCATCCGGTTCGCGGGAAAAGTTGGCCGTGTCACTCATGATCTTGTGTCTCGGTGGTGAGAAAAGAGGCCAGTGAATCGAGACTGCCTTCCCAGAAGGCCCGGTGGCGGGCGATCCATTCGCTCGCGTCCTGCAACGGTGTGGGTTGCATGCGGCAGTAGAGTGTTCGTCCGTCGCGGCGGCGCTCGAGAAGCCCGGCCTGTTCGAGGACTTTCAGATGCTTCGATACGGCGGGCAGTGACATTTCGAAGGGTGCGGCCAGTTCGCCCACGCTGGCTTCACCGGCCGTCAGACGGGCAAGGACGGCGCGGCGGGTTGGGTCGGACAGAGCGGCAAAAGTACGATCAAGATTATATTTAACCATAAAGTTAATTTACCTTGAAGTGTGGCCCGGATCAAGGGTTTCAGGCTACCGGCTTTCGCGCCGCCAGGCCGCTACCAGCAGGGCGCCGATCAGGAGAAGCAGGAGGCCTGCTGGCAGGAATGATATTTCACGAACCCCGAGCACGGCTGAGGCGTCGTTACGTTGAAACGCCAACCATCGGGCCGATCCTCCGGCCGTGGGCTCGTCGGCCATGCTCCGGCCGGTGCGGGCCCGTCGCAGATTGGGGGTATTGTTCTCCTGGAGCCAGGTAACACCGCCCCCGGTTGTTGTGGAGATTGGGCGAAGCAGCAGGTCGGTTGCCGTGACGTCGGCGAACTCGATCGGATTGATTGTGCCCACCCCGGCCACTGTGGTGCGTGTTCCGTCACCGAAGCGATAGATGCCGGGTTCGGAAATCGCGAACTTTCCAATCGCCCGTCCATCGCCCTGTTCATTGAGGTCGAGTTGGGTTTCTTCTCCTGACGGGCTGGTCATGACGACAGGGGGCTGATCCGGGCTCAGACTTCGGCGGATGACTTCGATCGTGTCGCCCCGTGCCTGCGCGGTCAGACGGTCCTCTTCGAGTTCGGGCTCTTTCATCAACCAGTGAGCGAGCCGGCGCAGCAGTTCTCCATGGGGCCCTCCACCCTCGAAGCCGCGGGCCCAAAGCCAGATGTGATCGCTCAGGAACTGTCCGACCCGGCCTTCACCGACCCTATCGAGAATGAGGAGCGGGCGCTTGCCGGGGCCATCCATCACGACGGTCCCGGATTTTGGCTGGGCCTCAATCTGGCGAAACCATCGACCCCAGCTTGGCGTCGCGCCGACCTCGTCGGGTAAACCCGGGAGATTCGCAGTGACCGGGTGGCGTCGCCCGGCTTCGTTGACGTTTGCCGTGAACGGGGCATCGAGAACGTTCCCGGTCGGCTCGCCCGGCAGAACGGCGGCGAGCGCTGTTCGATACAGGCTCGTGATCGGTGTCGCCTCGGGACCGGAGGCTTCGAGTAAGGCCCCTCCCGCACGCACATAGTTGGCGATGTTGCGTAAATAGACTGACGGCAGAATACCCATGCGCTGATAGCGATCGAAAATGATCAGATCGAAATCGTTGAGTTTGACTTCGAATAGCTCTCGGTAGGGAAAGGCGATCAGGCTCAATTCCTGGACCGGGGTGCCGTCCTGCTTGTCGGGCGGGCGCAAAATTGTGAAATGCACCAGATCAACGGAAGGGTCAGCCTTGAGGAGGTTGCGCCAGGTGCGCTCACCGGGATGCGGTGCGCCGGAAACAAGCAGCACACGCAGCCGATCACGAATGCCGTTGATGGTGACCACGGCGCGGTTGTTGATTTCGGTGAGTTCTTGCTGGCCGTCACCGACGGATAATTCGAAGACACTGGGGCCGCCCCGGTCAACGACGATGTCGATGGAGTGATCGACCCCGACAGGAACAAGCGTGGTGCGGCCGCGGACTTCACCGTCGCGTCGGATTGTTAGCTGTGCCTGACGCGCACGAACCG
>MEHZ011609133.1_pt1 | contig 15940 bp, 14 predicted proteins | sample 897221 | NCBI WGS metagenome assembly MEHZ01 (sample SAMN05514161, study PRJNA337945) | marine metagenome | isolation source: marine surface water | place: Arctic Ocean | collected 2007-12-13
CCATTAAATTATCCTCGTCATCATTTGTAAGTGCCAAAACAGTTTGAACCTCTTCTAAATTTGCCTCTAATAAAACTTCTTCATCAAGCGCATCACCATTAATAACAATTGTCTTTGATAGCGCTTGTGCGGCTTCCTGTGCCCGGTCCTTGTCGAGCTCGATCAACCGTGCATTCACGCCGGAGAACTGCTCCTCAATATCCTTTGCCAGGCTCTGACCAATATTACCGCCGCCAATAATCACAACCCGGCGCGCTTCCTTCTCGTCATGGCCAAAGGCCGCCATCGCCCTGGGCACGTGCTCGCCATCAATGACGATATAGACCTCGTCATTCACTTCCAGATGATCATCACCACTCGGCACGATCGGCTTACCCTCGCGGATAATACCTATAATGGAGAGCCGCAAATCCGGGAAGAGCGTGGTCAACTGGCGCAACGGTGTATCGAGGATTGGACAATTCGCCTCGCAGCGAACCCCGATGAGACGCAGCCGATTTTGCGCCAGCGGGATCATCTCGAACGACCCCGGAACTGTAAACCGTCGGCCGATGGCGCGCGCGACCTCGATCTCCGGTGAAATAATCACATCGATCGGCAAATGATCACGGGAAAACAAGTCAGCCCAAATCGGATCGCGATAGCTCTGATCACGAACCCGGGCAATTTTCATGGGCACATTGAACAGCGAATGAGCGACCTGACACGCGATCATGTTCACTTCGTCGGCAAATGTGACCGCCACGATCATATCGGCGTCACGCGCCCCAGCGGCTTCCAGCACATCAGGATGCGAGGCGAACCCCACCATTGTTGTCACATCCAAAGTGTCGCGAATTCTGCGAATGAGATCGGGGCTCTGGTCGATAACCGTCACATCGACCCGTTCTGCGGCCAGTTCGCGCGCAATACTGGAGCCGACCTGGCCGCCGCCACAAATAATCGCTTTCATGAGTAAATCCCGGGTTGTGGTCTAGCGCTGAGATAAGTGCGGAATCCACACGGCAAAATGTCTAAACCTGTTCCGAACTTCTAATTGTTGGCCCCTGCACTCCCAGAGACTTGAGCTTGCGATGCAAGGCCGAACGCTCCATGCCGACGAAGGTCGCGGTTTTGGAGATATTACCACCGAACCGGTTTACCTGCGCCTCCAGATATTGCCGTTCAAATTCCTCGCGCGCGTCACGCAGGCCCAGGGTCAGAAACTCCGTCTGTCCGGCTCCCTGCAACGCTGCGGGGGTTCTTTCAATGAGCTCGGGCGGCAACATATCAGATCGGATCTGTTGCTGTGGATCCGTTGGCACCATGATCAGCAGCCATTCGATAACATTGCGCAACTGACGGACATTTCCCGGCCAGTTATGGGCCTGTAACGCGGTCATGGCATCGGGTCCAATTCGACGGACCGGCATGCCCCCGGTTTCCGATGCCCGGCGCATAAAATGATCTGCCAGTTTCGGGATATCTTCCCGGCGATCTGTCAGATCAGGCATTTCGACCGGAACGACATTCAGTCGATAGAACAGATCTTCACGAAACCGGCCTGCCTCGATCTCTGATCTCAGATCACGCGTTGTGGTGGCCACCACACGAACATCCACTTCAATCTTCTGATGCCCGCCGACCTGCTCGAAAGTCTGATCTTGCAAGACGCGAACAATTTTACCCTGAGTTTCGAGCGGCATGTCGCCAACCTCGTCAAACAGCAGCGTCCCGTTATGGGCCTGTTCAAACAATCCGATCTTGCGACCGTCTTGATCCGACGCCCTCGCGGCCTCCACCCCGAACAATTCAGATTCCATTCGCTCAGGGGCCATTGCAGCACAATTGACGACGACAAAGGGCTGTTCGGCCCGACGCGAACGGGCGTGGATCATTCTGGCCGCCACCTCCTTGCCTGCGCCGGCTGCACCACTAATCAGAACCCGACTACCGGTAGGCGCAACCTTGTCGATCGTCTGACGCAGGGCGGCCATCGGCTGGGAATCCCCAACCAGTTCTGTTTCCGGGCCGGCGCGGAGCCGAAGCTCTTCATTCTCACGCCTCAGCCTGGCGGCCTCAATGGCGCGACGAACGATCAGAATCAAACGGTCCGCCTTGAACGGCTTTTCAATATAGTCATAGGCACCGATTTTGATCGCCTGGACAGCGGTCTCAATTGAGCCATGGCCACTGATCATGACGACCGGTAATCCCGGGTGCTCGCGTCTAATGATATGCAACAGCCCCATACCGTCCAGCCGGCTGCCTTCCAGCCAGATATCAAGAATGACAAGGCTCGGGCGGCGCGCGCCAATTTTCTCAAGCGCGTCCTCGGTGGTAGAGGCATCGCGGGTTTCGTAACCCTCATCCTCAAGGATACCGGCGATCAACAGACGAATGTCGTCCTCATCGTCGACTATGAGTATTTCGTGCGCCATCGATCTAGCCGTCTTGTCCTGCGGATTTCCCCGCGCGGTGAACTGTTGATTCGTGTGCCTGAGGATCGCTAGGCAACACTATTGATACACGTGCCCCAACCCCATCGTCGCGATCAACCAGTCGCAAAGTTCCAGCATGTTGCTCGACGATGCGCGACACAATCGCCAAGCCCAGCCCCGTTCCTTTGCTGCGCGTCGTCACATAGGGTTCGGTCAAACGGTCACGTTCTTTCACAGGCAATCCCCGCCCATTATCTTCAATCACAATCGACGCGTTATCGTCTGATTCGATCAAACGTAAACCAATCCAGCCATTTTCTGTTTGGCTTGCTTCACGTCCTTCGATCGCATCGACGGCATTTTGCAGCAGGTTTGTCAGCGCCTGACTGAGGAGCCCGGAGTCACAACTTATGGCGATCCCGTCTTCCGGGAAGTCGGTATCAAATTTGATGTCGCGGTGCGCCTGTTGTTGCAGGAACACCGAATCACGGCAGATTTTCGCCAGGTTCTCTATTTTCATGACCGGATTTGGCATCCGGGCAAAGGACGAGAACTCATCCACCATTCGGCCGATATCGTCCACCTGGCGCACGATCGTATCGGTGCATTGGGCAAAAATTTCAGGATCAGTGGTCACTTCGTTCAAATATTTTCGCTTCAGGCGCTCAGCAGACAGTTGAATGGGGGTTAGCGGATTCTTGATTTCATGGGCAATGCGGCGCGCCACATCGGCCCAAGCCGCCGTGCGCTGTGCCGATTGCAACTCGGTCACGTCATCGAAGGTCACCACGAATCCGATAACGTCCTGCTGCGCATCCCGCTCGGCGGCAATGCGAACGCGCAACGTCCGCAAACCTTCTGCCGTCTCGATACCAATTTCGTCTTCCACGAGCCGGCTCGGATCCGTGATGGCCTGTTCCACGGCAGATGTGAATTCCGGAATGGTCTCAACAAGATGTCGGCCCATTAGCTGCTCCAGGCCGACATCCAGCAAGGCCGTCGCCGGTCGATTGGGAAGGCTTACCCGGCCAGAGCGATCCAGGCCGATAACCCCGGCTGAAACACCCGCAAGAACAGCTTCTGTAAACCGTCGCCTGTCCTCGAGCTGACGGTTTGCTTCCGTCAATTCGCCGCGCTGTTCGTCCAGCTGCCGGGTCATGCGGTTGAACGCCCGGGTCAACATTCCGATTTCATCATCCGATTGCGCAGATTCTTCCAATCGAACATCGAGATTTCCCGAACGCACCATTTCCGTGGCGTGTACCAGTTTGGCAATATGACGCGAAAGCCGATTAGCAAAACCAAGGCCCACGCCAACCGCTGTCAATAACAGCAACAGCGTCACGATCACGAAGATCGCCGCCAATTCGAGTTCCAGTCGGGATCGGCGGGTTTCCGCCTGCGCGTATTCGCTTGCCGCGCGCTTTGTCGTTTCGCGATACCGCAACACATTGGGATCAATGAACCGGCCAAGATAAAGAAACGCCTGTGGGCGGACCTGCAAGCCGATCAGAGCCCGAACACGGTCTTCATTGTCGCTGGTCAAAACGACCGGTTGGCCACCGACCGCATCGGCGACAGCCAGCGACGGGGGAAGATCAAACAGCAAAGAAGAGGTAAACCCCGCCCGGGCGATCACCCGCCCGTTTCGATCGAACAACACCGCCCCGGGAACCGAGCGTTTCTCGGTTTCATCCTCCAGGATTTCACGTGCGCGCTGAACATCGATCAGGGAGCCTGGCCAAACTCTGTTGAGTTCGTCGGCAATACCAAGGGCATCGGTACGAATCGTCTGCTGGTGCTCGTTCAAATAGGCTTCCGAGACCAACACCGAGCTCTTGACGGCTTCTCGGACACGTTCGCTGAACCAGCTCTCAATCACGAGGTTGAAAAATAAGGCTGACAAGATGGCAACAAGGATCGCCGGCGCAATCGCCACAACCGAGAACAAGCCCACCAGGCGCACATGCAGTCGCGCACCGGCCAAACCCGCACGGCGCTGCGCCCACATCCGGACCAGGCCGAGACTGACCGCCCCCCCCAGAGCCAGGACAAGGCTCAGGTCGATCACGAGGAAAACAAAAAGTGCGTCCTCACCCAATCCGAAAGACGTCTCCCCGGTCAGCGTGAAGAACGTTCCCAGACCTGCAGCAACAGCAGCAACCATCAACGCAATGCCAATACGGCGCCCCAGGCCGGCGCGCTGACTCCAGGAAATGAAATCGCGCATCAGAGCAGGTTTATGCGCCGCGGAGCCCGCGGCAAACTCTGACGCGGGATCCGACGTGACATACAAGCTAGGACGAGTTGCCTTACCGGAGGTTATCTCATCGTTCATATAATGCTCGATAACACTGCTGCGAATCCTCGTTCGATTTCGGACCAAGCCGCGAACGACACGCGTGCTTTATTTTACGCCCCGCACAACATCAATGTCTAACTCTCTGATTTTCTTCCGCAACGTATTCCGATTAAGGCCAAGGAGAGTGGACGCCCGCACTTGGTTTCCGCGGGTTGCTTCGAGGCTTAACGTGATCAGGGGCCGTTCCATCTCATGCAGGATTCGGTCGTATAAACCCGCAGTGGGCAAACCGTCGCGATGCGCTGAAAAATAGGTTCTCAGGTGTCGTTCGATCGCGTCCGAGAGCGATTCCTCCTCCATCCCTGTACCCTCAGAAGCCCCTGGTGCTGCGTGGGCCAACTCGGCCTCGACGATCTCCACCGAGATGACATCCTGGCTGTAAAGCGCCGTCAGGCGCTGCACGAGATTTTCGAGCTCCCGCACATTGCCTGGCCAGCGATAGTTTTGGAGCCGTGACATTGCTTCGGGGACAAAGCTTTTTACCGGCATACCTTCGGCTTCTGCGTTGGTCAGAAAATGCGCGACCAATTCGGGGATATCCTCAGACCGCTCACGTAAAGGCGGAATTCGAAGCGGCACGACATTCAGCCGATAGTAGAGATCCTCGCGGAACAGGCCCTGTCGGACCGCCGCCCGCAAATCGCGATGGGTCGCTGCAATGATCCGTACATTGGTCGCAATCGGGGTGCGCCCACCGACTGATGTGTACTCGCCTTCCTGAAGCACACGGAGCAAGCGGGTTTGAGCTTCAATCGGCATGTCCCCGATTTCATCGAGAAACAGCGTGCCGCCTTCGGCCTGTTCGAACCGGCCGGCATACCGATTGGTGGCGCCCGTAAAGGCACCCTTCTCATGACCAAACAATTCACTTTCGATTAGCTCACGAGGAATCGCAGCCATATTGATCGCCACGAAGGCTCCCGAACGCCGTTTCCCGTAGTCATGCAACGCCCGCGCTACCAACTCCTTGCCCGTGCCGGATTCACCGTTGACCATAACTGTCAGGTCGGTGTTCATCAGCCGGGCGAGCACTCGGTAGATTTCCTGCATGGCCGATGAGCGGCCAATCAGCGGGAGGGCATCTTCTTCAGGGGTCATCGCAGCCGCGCTGGCGCCCGCATGCGTATCCCGCTCCAGAAGCGCGCGCTGCACAACCTCGACAACTTCTTTCAGATCGAACGGTTTGGGCAGGTATTCAAAAGCCCCCCGCTCGGTCGCCCGAACCGCTGTGAGCAGCGTGTTCTGGGCGCTCATCACGATAATGCGGAGGTCCGGCCGGATTTTGCGTATTCGCGGAATGAGATCAAGGCCGTTCTCATCAGGCATCACCACGTCGGTAATAACGAGATCACCTTCACCATCGGAAACCCAGCGCCACAGGTTCGCCGCAGTGCCGGTGGTCCGGACATCGTATCCCGCGCGGCCCAGGGCCTGACTTAGAACCGTACGGATACTCCGGTCATCATCAGCAATCAGAATTGTCGCGCCGCTCATACCGACGATTCTCCCGGAGTCATATCCACGGGCAGCATGACCTTGAACAAGGTGCCCCGATCATCGGACTCAAGGTCGACGACACCACCGTGATCACCAACTAATTTCGCTACCAGAGCGAGCCCCAGCCCGGTCCCGTTCTTTTTCGTTGTTACAAACGGATCAAACAAAAACGGCTCCGCATCTGCGGAAATTCCGCTCCCATTGTCACGAACCGTAATTTCAATCGGTAAATCGACCCGCGTACCGGTCCCTGGTACGCTCAAACGCAATCCATGCCGGAACCGGGTTTCCAGTGAAATTTCGCCATTATTGACCGGTGCCGCTTCCGCCGCATTCTTCACCAGGTTCAAAAACACCTGAATGAGCTGATCCCGGTTGCCCAGAACCATCGGCAAAGATGGATCGAACGAGGCACTAAAGTTGACCGCCCGCGCAAAACCGTTCTCCGCAATCGACTTAACCCGATCGAGCACTTCATGAATGTTTACCGCAGACCGCTTGGGTGGACGCTCGTCGGAAAACGCCTCCATACGGTTGACTAGCGCCACAATCCGGTCTGCTTCGTCGCAAATAAGCTGGGTGAGTTCACGTCCCTCACTGTCCACGCCGTCTTCGAGCAACTGGGCTGCCCCGCGAATGCCCGAAAGCGGGTTTTTAACTTCATGGGCCAGCATTGAAGCCATCGCCGTCACCGATCGTGCCGCACCCCGATGAACAAGCTGACGATCAATATGCTGGGCCAGTGATTGCTCGTGCAGACTCAAAACCACGATACCGGAATTATCGTAGCCAGGTTGTGCATGGACAGAGACTTCGCGTTCTTCCAACCGGGGACCTTCAATACGGATGCTTCGCTCAGCATAGCTCGCGCCCGTCGAACGAGACTTTTCTATCATAAAAAACAATGGGCTATCCGATGTTATGAATTTATCCAGAGAACTTCCAACCAGCGTGTGGGAGCCCAATCCGAACATCTGTTCGGCCGCGTGGTTGACGTATTCGATGACACCGGATTCTCCGACCGCCACGACCGCATCACCGAGTAGGTTCAGGATCGACGACGTATCAATGGCCGAAACATCAGGAGAGACTTTCGGCCCTGACATCAGGCCACATCCAAAGCTGACATTTTACGAAACCGGGTAAGTTCACGGGAAATCACCGCCGGATCGAGAGTGTTGTTGACCACGTTGCGGAATTCCGCGGCGCCGGGCACCCCGGTGAGATACCAACCGACATGCTTGCGGGCGTTTCGGATGCCCGTATTCGCCCCGTACAAGGTCATCATCCCATCGAGATGTTCGCGCATGACCGTCCACCGTTCGGCAAGATCGGGCTCACTTCGGCGTTCACCGGTCGCAAGGAAATGCGCGACATCACCGGGAAACCAAGGTCGCCCCTGCGCGGCCCGGCCGATCATCACCGCATCGGCGCCGGTAACATCCAGGCACGCGCGCGCGTCCTCAACCGTCCGGATGTCCCCATTGGCAATCAGCGGGATTGAAACCGCGTCCTTTACGCCCGCGATGAAGTCCCAATCGGCAGTCCCGGTATAGAACTGGCAACGGGTCCGGCCATGAACTGTAAGCATTTGGACGCCAACGGATTCTGCGATCTGGGCCAACGCCACCGCATTACGGCTGTCGTCATCCCATCCCGTTCGCATTTTCACGGTGACCGGTACGTCCACCGCACCAACCACGGCTTTCATGATCTCCGTGGCCAGGGGAACATCGCGCATCAAGGCAGAACCCGTTGCCTTTTTGACCACTTTCTTTGCCGGACAACCGAAATTGATGTCGATCAGCTCAGCGCCTCGATCCACCGCAAAGCGCGCGGCATCCGCCATGATCTCCGGTTCGGTTCCCGCCAGCTGGATACTCACCGGCCCCGCATCACGTTCAAACAGCATCCGGCGCGCAGATTGTCGGGAATTGCGCAGCATTTCCCGGCTTGCAACCATCTCGGAGACAACCAGGCCGACCCCAAAGCGGGACGCCAGGCGACGAAATGGTAAATCGCTCACCCCTGACATGGGCGCGAGAACCACCCGGTTCGAAATCTCGACCGGTCCTATCTTGAGTGGATTGAAGGAAATAACGGACATTATGCCTAATAAATATGCAGCAGTGGAACATGTTTATTCTATGGGCATAGTACCGTCGATTGTGCAGTGCAGCAAGCCAAATTCTGCGCTAAGATACCAGCACATCCGTAACAAACTTCACGCCAGGAAATGCTAAGGTAATCAGCAAATAGGTGATCAACACGAGCCGGGCCGCGTGGCGCCCCCGCAACCCGCTGCTCCGTTGCATCAACAGTAGAAATCCCAGGACGACAAAGGCTGCGATCGACAACACAGTCTTATGGTCGAGCGCCATAAGACTGCCCCCCACATAAAACTGGGTTGCCATCCCGCTGACCAGGCCAATTCCGAGAATAACCTCAGCGGCAATGAGCATCCGGGTCTGAACCCGTTCGCCATCCGCGACGGCGGGTAGACTTTCGATCCACAACGTCTGCAGGCGTTTGCGCAATGCCCGTTCCTTGATCCAGATCGCGAATGCGGCCATGGCGCCGATGGTGATCAGCGAATAAGTCGCGAGCGACACACCGATATGCACCTGAAGCCATGCGGTCATGGTGGACCCGCCAAGCGGTCGGTCAGGCACCGCAGACCAGAGCAACGCAATGACGCCGAGAAGCACAAGATAGGGCAGCAAGAGAATACGCAGTTGACGTACTGAGGGTGACGCCAGGCAGATCACAAAAAATACCAGCATACTCGAGGCGACTATGGTCCAGAGCGTGGCGCTGAACCCAACAAGCCAGATTCCACCGCCGGCGGAAATTTCGAGCGCGATCGGGCCGATTGTGGCCACAGCCAAGAGCGGCCAGAACAGTGGCCCCTCACCCGATACGGTCGCATCTGTCCTTCGACCCGGAAGGATTGCGGCCGGCAACAGCGTCAACAACGCCGCGATACCCAATATGATCGAACCACTCATCCTGGCATCATAGGCGCGTGCGCAGCGCGGGTCACTTTCGATGATGCTGTCCCCGTCTTGGCAAGGCGGCGACAGGCGACTAACGTGCCGGAACAGACTGGCCCATGAGGATCCCACGTGACGGAAACCGTAGCTCTTGTGGTCGCAGCCGGACGCGGAACGCGGATGTCCGGCGACGTTCCCAAACAGTATCGATTGCTCGCAGGCCGGAGTGTTCTGCGGCGCACGCTGGAGGCGTTTGTCGCACATCCCGGGGTGAGCCGGGTTTGCCCGGTCATTCATCCGGACGATGCGGACGCCTTCGCAGCGGTAGCCGAGGACCTCGATATTGAAGCCCCGGTGCATGGCGGTGCCACACGCCAGGATTCGGTTCGCCTGGGACTGGAGCAACTGGTGGGGACATCCGAGCCGGACAATGTTTTGATCCATGACGGCGCGCGCGCCTTCGTCACTGACGACCTGGTGGACCGTGTCATCAGCGCATTGGGGACAGCCGATGGTGCCGTGCCCGCTATCGACGTACATGACACATTGAAACGGACCGACGGCACCACGGTGCTGGAGACCGTCGAGCGCGCAGGGCTCGTTCGGGTTCAAACCCCACAGGGATTTCGGTTCTCAAACATTCTGGCGGCGCATCGCGATGCGAGCGGCCAGGCGCTGACTGATGACGCGGCGGTCGCTGAAGCCTTCGGCCTGTCCGTGGTCACGGTTGCCGGGGCGGAAGAGAATATCAAGATCACACGAGAGGACGATTTGTTGCGCGCAAATTTCTGGCTGGAAGCCGCCCGTGAAACTCGGATGGGAAGCGGACTTGATGTGCACCGGTTCGCCGATGGAGACAGTGTCCGCCTTGGGGGGGTCGATATTGCCCATAATCAGTCTCTCGCCGGCCATTCAGATGCGGATGTCGCCCTGCATGCTCTGACCGATGCGCTGCTTGGCGCGTTTGGGGATGGCGATATCGGCTCGCATTTCCCCCCCAGCGATGCCCGCTGGCAGGGCACGGATTCAGCCGCCTTCCTGGTTCACGCCCACGACCTGCTGCGCGCCCGTGGCGGCGTCTTCGTCCACGGCGATCTGACCATCATCTGTGAAGCCCCACGCATCGGCCCTCATCGCGACGCCATGCGGACCAGAATCGCGAATATCCTGGGCGTTGAGGCGCATCGTATTTCGGTGAAGGCCACCACAACCGAAGGGCTTGGCTTTACCGGCCGCAACGAAGGCATCGCGGCGCAAGCCAGCGTCACGATCACCATGGAGCCGTCATGAACGCCCCCAACACCGACCCTCAATCCCCCGAGCCACGTTTGGCCCGCATGATCGCCACCTGGTTTGGCGCAGGTGACCTGCCCGGGGCCCCGGGCACTTGGGGATCTCTCGTGGCAATCCCATTCGCCATCCTGATTGTTCTGGTCGGAGGCCAGCTGCTGCTGGCCGTCGCCGTGCTGATTGCCTTTGTGGTGGGCATTTGGGCGTCGGGCAAACTTGCGACATTTCATCGGCTCGAAGACCCACAGCGTGTGGTCATTGACGAAGTGGCCGGACAATGGCTCGCAATCCTGCCGATCGCCCTCGACTGGCGCTACTACGTGGTCGCCTTTCTCCTGTTCCGCTTCCTCGACATCACCAAGCCCTGGCCGCTCAAGGACTTCGAACGGATGCCCGGCGGATTGGGCATCATGGCCGATGATATCGGCGCCGGCATCTATGCCGGTATACTGACCTGGTTGATCGCCTTCTGGCTGGGCTCTGCGGGAACCGTGCCAACTTTGTTTGGAAACTGACTGACATGTTCGATACCCAATTGCTGACCGATGCGGCCGAATTGCTGGAATTGTGCCGTCGCGCCAAACTGAAAATCGCCACCGCGGAATCGTGCACCGGCGGCCTGATCGCCGGATGTCTCACCGAGATCGCAGGGTCGTCAGATGTGGTCGAGCGCGGCTTTGTCACCTATTCCAACGAAGCTAAAAACGAAATGCTCGGCGTGCCCAATATGCTGATCAATCTCAATGGCGCGGTCAGCGAGAAAGTGGCCATAGCCATGGCCGAAGGCGCGCTGGCCCATTCGCTTGCGGATATCTCGATCGCCGTCACCGGGGTCGCCGGCCCAGGTGGTGGCAGCAAGGACAAGCCTGTTGGTCTGGTTCACCTGGCCTGTGCGGGTCGGGGACGTCGGACGGTTTCGAACCGACAGGTCTTCCCGGGCGACCGGGCCGATATTCGCGATGCAACCGTCCAGACCGCCTTCACGATGCTGCGCCGAGCCGCCACAAAGGGCTAACTTCGGTTTTCGAGAGGAGAGTTTCCGTGTCCGACAGCGATCTCAACAAGCCCGCATTCGAAAGCCGGGATTTCTCGGCCATCTTCGATCACATCTCGATCGGTGTGCGCGATATCAAATCCGCCATGGTGTTCTACAAACCCGCCCTCTCCGCGCTGGGACTCGAAGTTGTCATGGACAAGGGGTTTGCCGTTGCCTTCGGCAATGGATCAGGCCGTCAGTGGCTTTGGGTCAGCGAACCCATCGACAAGGACCAAGCCGTCCAGCCCAATAACGGCGCGCATTTCGCCCTGATCGCCGACAGCCGCGCGGCCGTTTGGACCTTTTATGAGGCGGCGATGGAAAATGGGGGACGTGACGTTGGCGCCCCGGGTCTGCGACCCGAGTATATCCCGACTTATTACGGGGCCTTCGTGCTGGACCCAGATGGCAATAAGATTGAAGCGGTGTGTCGGAAAGACGAAAGCGCCTAACGAGAGCTTTTGCCGGCTTCGCCGTAAAGCGCCTGTGCACGTTTCTCGAAAGCCCCGACCATCCGCGTGATGGCCTCATGAAACAACGCGCCGATCATTTTCTGAAACAGCTTGTTGCGGAACTCGAACTCGACAAAAAAGTCGATCTCGCAACCCTCGGCCTCACCGGGCAGGAAAACCCAGTGGTTACGCAGGAACTTTAGCGGTCCGTCGACATATTCAACATCAATCCGCGCCGGTTCGTCCCCCGTCGCCGGTATCAGACTTACCTTCGAAGTAAACCGCTCGCGGACCAGCTTTAGGCCCACCACCAAATCAGACCAGACGATTTCACCGTCGGGACCGGTTTCCCGTTTGCGATTGCGGGCGGCGATACACCAGGGGAGAAATTCGGGATAGCGTTCGATATCAGCAACCAGATCGTACATCTGGTCGGGTCGATACGGCAGAACGCGGATTTCTTTATGGGAGGGCACGTGCTTTCGCGATAATCAGCGGCTACTGGGCCGCGGCCAGCTTGGCTTCACGAGCCGCACGCAATTTCGCGAAATCCTCACCGGCGTGATAGCTAGACCGGGTCAACGGCGTGGCGGAGACCAACAGGAAACCCTTTCCTCGCGCCATGGTCGCGTAGCCTTCGAATTCGTCCGGGGTCACAAAACGATCAATCCGGGCGTGTTTCGGTGTCGGTTGCAGATACTGACCAATGGTCAGGAAATCCACATTGGCCGAGCGCAGATCGTCCATCACCTGGCCGACTTCTTCCCGGGTTTCGCCAAGCCCAACCATGATGCCGGATTTTGTGAATACGCTCGGCACCCGTTCCTTGATCTCATGGAGCAGGTTCAGGCTGGTGAAATATCGCGAGCCAGGGCGGATCGTGGGATAGAGGCGCGGTACGGTTTCGAGATTGTGGTTGAATACATCCGGCGGGGTCGTCGCCATAATGTCGATTGCACCGGACTTGTCCTTGAAATCGGGTGTCAGGATTTCAATCGTCGTGTTCGGAGCAGAATTCCGGATGGAACGCACCACGTCGGCAAAATGAGCGGCACCCCCATCGACCAGATCATCACGGTCGACCGATGTGATAACCACATGCTCCAGGTTCATCTCCCCCAGCGCGATCGCCACATTGGCCGGTTCCATCGGATCCAGCGGCTTAGGCATACCGGTAGCCACGTTGCAGAACGCGCAAGCCCGGGTGCAGGTGTCGCCCATGATCATGATCGTGGCGTGCTTTTTGGCCCAGCATTCCCCAATATTGGGGCACGCAGCTTCCTCACAAACGGTGGTGAGATTGAGTTCTCGCATCATCTTGCGGGTCTCGTGATAGACCGCGCTGGTGGGCGCCTTAACGCGAATCCAGTCCGGCTTGCGCTGAATGGGGTTGTCAGGACGCTTCTGCTTCTCCGGATGGCGGAGTGCAGGATCGGTTTTCTTGTCGCGGATCGGAGCTGAGGTCATGGGCTAGAAGTGGATCGTGCGCCCGTAAGCGTCAAGTACGGATTCGTGCATCATTTCGCTGAGCGTGGGATGCGGGAAGACGGTGTGCATCAACTCTTCCTCGGTGGTCTCCAGAGTTTTGGCAATGCTGTAGCCCTGGATCAGTTCGGTGACTTCGGCCCCGATCATATGGGCGCCCAGCATTTCCCCTGTGGTCGCATCAAAGATCGTCTTGATCAGGCCTTCAGGTTCTCCAAGCGCAATGGCTTTGCCATTCCCGGCGAACGGAAAACGCCCAACTTTGATCTTGTGCCCGGCCTCTTTCGCCTTCGCTTCTGTCAGCCCGATCGAGGCGACTTGCGGGTGGCAATAGGTGCAGCCGGGGATACGGCTCTTGTCCATCGGGTGAAGACCTTTTTCACCGGCGATCTTGCCCACGACAATGATCCCCTCATGAGACGCCTTATGGGCGAGCCAGGGTGCCCCGGCCACGTCGCCAATGGCCCAGATGCCTGGTTCGCCGGTCGCGCCCCATTCATCGGTCACAATATGCGTCCGGTCGACCTTCACCTTGGTGCCTTCAAGGCCGATATTCTCCACATTGCCGACAATGCCGACCGCCATGATGACCCGTTCGGCCGTGATCTTCTCGCTTTTGCCGTCTTTCTCGACGACCGCGGTCACACCGGATTTTTTCTTGTCGAGAGAGGTCACCGTCGCCCCGGTAATCAGCTTCATGCCCTGTTTCTCGAAGGCCTTGGCCGCAAGACCTGAAATTTCCTCATCCTCAACCGGCAACACCCGGTCCATCACTTCAACCACGGTCACGTCGGCACCCAGTGTGCGATAGAAGGAGGCAAATTCAATCCCGATCGCCCCGGACCCGACCACAAGCAAGGATTTTGGGAACACCTCAGGTGTCATCGCTTCCTTGTAGGTCCAGACCTGCTTGCCGTCCGCCTCGAGCCCGGGAATATCCCGCGCTCTGGCGCCGGTGGCAATAATCACGTTCTTAGCGGTGACGTTTGCAATGTTCTTGCCGTCTTTTTCGACCGCAATTTTGCGCCCACCTGCTTTGCCACCGGCGAGCTTGGCCCAGCCATCGATCACATCGACCTTGTTTTTCTTCAGAAGATAGCCGACGCCCTGATTGAGCTGTTTGGCGACCCCGCGTGAACGCTCGACCACTTTCTTCACATCGAAAGAAACGTTGTCGGCCTTCAGCCCGTAATCCGAGGCATGGGTCATGTAATGATAGATTTCCGAGGTCCGCAGCAATGCCTTGGTCGGGATACAGCCCCAGTTCAGGCAAATCCCACCGAGGTGATTGGCTTCAATGACGACGGCCTTGAGACCCAGCTGAGACGCGCGGATTGCCGCGACATAGCCGCCGGGGCCACCACCAATAACGGCGAGATCATATGTTTTCTCGGCCATTCTAAATCCTTTCGGGTGCTTCGACGGTGTCATTGCCGCCCTAAAGCAGCATGCCGATCGGGTTTTCGATCAGGCCTTTGAGCACCGACAGGAACTCCGCACCGATTGCGCCATCGAGCGCGCGATGATCGACAGACAGGGTCAGAGACATCACGGTTGCCACGGCGAGTTCGCCGTTCTTAACCACCGGGCGTTGCTCACCTGCCCCCACGGCCAAAATAGCGCCCTGGGGTTGGTTGATCACCGCCTCGAAATGCTTCACCCCAAACATGCCGAGGTTGGAAATCGTAAATGTGCCGCCCTGGTAATCCTCGGGCACAAGTTTGCCGTCGCGCGCCCGGGAAGCGAGATCACTCATTTCTTCGGAGATACGGCGCAATCCTTTGCTTTCTGCACCGCGTACGATCGGCGTGACCAGCCCGTCATCGATGGCGACGGCCACCGAGATATCCGCGCGCTGGTAAAGCCGGATACCCTCATCGGACCAGCCCGCATTCGCGCGGGGCACCTGCATGAGTGCCACGGCAGCGGCCTTGAGGATCATATCGTTGACCGAAATCTTGTATGCGCCGTCCTTTGCCTGGGCGTTGATCTCCTTGCGGCCATCGAGCAGCTTGTCGATCTCGCAATCCACCGTCAGGTAGAAATGCGGAACCTGCTGCTTGGATTCGGTCATGCGGGTCGCGATGACCTTGCGCATGTTCGACGGCTTGATCAGCTCATAAGCCGCATCGCCCGCTGCATCCCGGATCACCGCCGCGCCTGGTGCCGCCGGGCGCCCCGCGTTTTGGCCGTCAAAGGCTTCGATATCGGCTTTTACAATACGACCACGCGGTCCCGTGCCGGTCATCGACGCCAGATCGATGCTCTGCTGGGTGGCCATGCGTCGTGCGAGCGGACTGGCGAAAACGCGATCGCCTGATCCGGCGCTCGCCGCTGGCGTTGCGGCCGGCTGAATGTCGGCAACCGGAGCCGGATCAGCAACCGGTGCTGCTGCTGCCGGTGCC
>MEHZ011569248.1_pt1 | contig 15933 bp, 18 predicted proteins | sample 897221 | NCBI WGS metagenome assembly MEHZ01 (sample SAMN05514161, study PRJNA337945) | marine metagenome | isolation source: marine surface water | place: Arctic Ocean | collected 2007-12-13
GCAACTGGTTTAGTGTCGGTAGTTGGTTTATTGTAGATGCCTCTTTTTTCAGCTTCTTTTTTAAGAGCAAAACCATCACGCATTGCACTGTAATAAGTATCTTGTCCTGCACCAAACTTGTCACTTGTTTTTTTACGGTCTTTAATTCTTGTTCTTCTATCTGCAAGAAGTGCTAATAATTGTTCATCAGATAAATCTTTAGGTTTGATTTTAGTTTCTTTGCCGTCAATACCACTTAATTCAAAATTTTCATCTAAAGGGTTTTTAGTATCATATTCAAATCCTAAAATTTGAGGCTCACCATCTAATTCAAAATCAACTTGACCTGTCTCTGGATTTCTTGAAATAACCCTTACTCTTTTTTTTCTACCCTGAATATCATAGACATCTATATGTGAACCATCATCAATATCATCTTTAGTAGTCTTTGGTCGCCAGTCAGGACCATTGTCATCAAACGGAGTTAAGTCAACTGTGTCAAATCCAAACGGATCAAGTTCTTCTTCTGCCTCCATGTCGTAGTAACCGTCATCGGGTAATACAGTTTTAAAACCAACAGTAGGGTCAGTAGGGGTTGAACCACCTATATTGTCAATGCCTTCAGCTATTTCTTTTTCTGCATCGATTGAGGCTTTGATTCTGCGTGTCTTTGCTTTTGCAAACGGATAAACAATTGCAGTTAAAGTACCACCCGCAATACCACCTAAAATACCTTCGTATTGATTTTCTGCCCAACCAATAGTTTTTTCTGGGTCTAAGAACATCTGCTCAATATAATCTTGTGCAATAGCTTGAGCGTATTCTTGGCCGCCTTCAAGAAAGGCTCCAGACACCGCACCTGTAAATACATCACCAGTAACTTGAGCTAGTTTATTGTTGCCCATCTTTTTGGCAACACCTTCAAGAACTGGATTCTTACCAATAATTTTACCAAGAAGACTGTATGTCATTGCAGTCTTAGCTTTGCCACCTTTACTAAGTTTAGATAACTTACTTCCTACTGCAACTATGGGAAGTGCTTCTGCCATACCTAAACCAAATGAGGCTCCTACAGCTTTTGAAAATTCAATATCATATTCATCGTAACCTAAACCTCTGGCACGTTCAGCCATATCATTTGCTGCCATACCACCACCTAAAGCAGCCATCATACCAAACCCACCTAATGGACCACCCACAAAAGTACCTGCTACACCTGCACCAATAAAACCACCTAGGTTACCAAACACATAACCAATGTCATCCACCCAATCATCGTCTTCAAAATCTACTTCACCAAACCATTCACGATTAGCGTCACGGATAGCTTGTCCAGCTTTCCATAAGGTACTGTCATTACCACTTGCAAACTCTTCAAAGAAATTTTTATAATTATCATCAGTTGCAGTTCCTGCCGCAACCGCTTCAGAAATACCTTGCAAAGCTATGCCACCAGTATCGATCACACCACTCATAAGACTTTGACCAAACTTACTTACAAACCCACGGTCATCAAAAGAATTTTCTGTGACTTGTGGCACTAATAAGTTACGCATAGTCGAATCGCCAGAAACATATTGCGATACTTCAAATGCTTGAGCGTTAGGATTTAATTTTTCAAAATCCATTGACTGACCTTTTAAGAAGGTAGGCTCATAATTAGCAAGTGGATTGGAGAGTAGATTAACTTCAATATCTCTAGCGTCAGCATTAAGCCGTTGTTCTCTAGATGCAACTGGATTCTGCTCTTCTTCTAAGTTCTTAACCATTAATGATGTTCCTTGATTATTTAGTAGCCAACAAAATCTTCTAGTTTACCACCAGAAGCTACCCATGCTTTTTGATCTGCTGTTAAGTTGCCTTGAGCAACTTCAGATGAAAGATTGTTAACATTTACGTTTTGATTGTCAGTTTTATTTAAACTTTTTTGATAACTTTCTGAACGCATAATATCATACAATGTAGTTTGAGTGCCATTCAACGTCACTTTAACTTTTTTCTTTAGTGCGTCTGTTTTTTCACCATGCATGGCAACTACTGATTGTATTTCTTGATTAACTTTAAATCCTTGTTCTTGGTTATCACCATCCATAGTAATTTGAAAACCATTGTCGTCATCGTATACTGGCATACCAATTTTATTATCAACCATGTTAGCAAGGTAATTTTTAGAATAAAAACTATTATCAGGATCCATTGCTTGTAATGATATCGCAACTTGGTTCCAATCAGTCTCTGAATACTTAGTACCAGTGTCACCGTCAGTGAAATCTTTAGTGTTTTGTTTCACAATGTTTTCGTAGATCTCGCTAGTTGTTTTAGCTTCATCAAGTTTAGACGCTCTATTTTCTTTAGCTGCTTCTAATGATGCTAGTTTCCTTGCATCAGCTTTATCAATTGTATCACCTACTGATTTAGCTGTAGTACCTAAGAAGTCATCACCTGCACCTTGTGAATTAGCCATCATAGCCATGCCGAAATCTAAAAGATTTCGTGGAGCGGTACTGTCTTTGTCAGTAAATTTATCCCATTGTCTTTTAATAAAACCTCTTTGATCTTTTTCTTCTTCTACTTTAGTTTTTGGTTTTTCTTTTTTTGTGTCATTATGACCTTGTTTACCTTGTTTTAATCGACTTTTAGATCGTTCTATTCTTCGTTCTTCATCACGCCTAATTTTATTTTTTACTTCGGATGTTGTGTCATTACCAGCTAGATAATTTTTTTTGTCTTCATCAGTAACTTGATTTTGAGTTGTAGTTTGTAAAAAACCACCTGTTATGTCACTGTTAAAATTATTTATATTAGCTCCTTGATTGGCTGCATTTATTTTATCTTGACCGAATACATTATATGTATCTCCTGCAAGAGTACCTGGAATAGCATTTTTAAAGATAGGTGTTCCGGGTATTTGTTGTGCAGCTACACCTGGTTCAGAGTGTATGTTTATACCTTGTGCATTAGCTAGTTGCTGTTGATACACTGCCTCTTCAAAAGCTAATTTATTATTTTCTGACTCATCTAAGATGTTATCAAAAGTTGTGTTTCTTGCAAATGGATTAAACATTAGTAAGACCCTCCTTGTTGACTTTGCCCATACATTCCGCCTGCACCAATTAATGATGCAAAGGCTCCAATGTTAGATGCCAAATTATTGTTACCAGGACCGTAAGTTGTTTGCGTAGTTGGATACGCTGCTCCTGTTAATGCTCCTTGACGAATTGCTAAGTTACGCAATGGATAATCTCTTTGTTGTAAGAAATCATTGTACTTATAATCTTCACCCATTTGAGCAAATTGTTGATTGGCTGCTCCAATAGATTGACCTGCAAGTAAAGACTTCATTGCTTCTGCGTTCTGTGTGCCTTGCATTTGACCCATCATGCCGTAGGCTTGAGTACTTAACCCACGATTTTGTAATTCAGCCGCTTGATTGAGTTGTCCAGTCTTCATTAAGTTAGCAATGTTTTGTTGATCAGCACTCATCTGACTTGCTCGGTCTTGATTAAATTGTCCTTGAGCGTTTTGGAAACCTTGATTTAAAGTTCCAGATAAGAATTGATTTACTTGGTTATTGGTATTTTGTTGTAATTGCGAATTTTCTAGTGCCGTTCTATTATTACCAAATGCACCTCGTGCAGCTTGTCGTCTTCTTAACTGTGCCTGTTGATCCGATCCTTGCTGATTGATTGTTTGCAATCCTTGATTAATAACTTGTTGCTGAAATGGATTCATATACTGAGCAGCTTGTTGTGCGCCAAACTGTTGTGACGTAATTGAATTTGGATCAGCAATAGACATGTTATTAGCACTAGCATTACCTGAAATACCAGACATAGCGTCACTATAATTCTGACTACCTGGTGCTGTATAATTGCCACTGGCATCATACATATTTTTTAAGTAATCAGTACCTCGTGTTTGCAAAGCGTTCTGATCTGCGAATCTTTTAGTCGGATCTGCATTTTCATAGTTTGCATATGGCTGTGCTGCAATTGCATCCGCCATTGTAATATTTTTTTGTGTCGCATCCTTTAACCAATCAGGTATCTCTGTTGCCTGAACTTGAATTGGATTTTGACCTCCGCCACCCATGCACATAATTGTATCTCCTTATAATTTTGTGGTGTAAATACCGCCTGCTCGTGTAAAGCCTGCTTTATTGAAAAATTTATCTTTTGCTTCAACATGTCTGCCGTCTAAGACTGACATAATTAAAGGTTGTTTGTGTTTGTTAGAAAACTTTTTTAGTTTTTTTAAAAGTTGTTGACCGACCCCTGTATGTTGTACAGAGGAGTCAACGTAAAAGAACGCATCAAATAATGCACCTTCATCTGAGAACCACATGTTATTCCAATAACAACCGATAGTGCCATTGAGAATGCCTTGCTTATCTTGACTGACCCAACACATTTTATTAGTAACATGTTGAGAGATATATTTAACGGCACGTTCTTGATTGATTGCTGGATAATCTGTACTCGCTTCGGAGTGCATCTTTTCCAACAAGATGAAGATATCAATCACATCTTCTTGAAGGGCTAGTCTTATCATTATTCGTAATTGTAAATTCCTCCAGTGACATCTCTATTTAAAGGATCATTCACTAGTTCTTGTAGTTCTGCTTCAGTTAGTTGTACTAACGGCTTATTAAATTTAGCTAGTGCTGCCGCTTGAAGTTTTTTCTGTTGATCAGAAGCGTCTTGAGTTGCCCCTGCGGTTGTTGTACCTGCAGTTGATGCTGCCGCATTGACTACGGTTGATGCATCCATACCACTTACCGCTTTAGGAAGACTATCCGCTACAAAATCAGATATTGCACCTTCTCCAAACACATTACCTGCTGCCTGACTTACACTTATTGGTGCTGTACCAGAGGCTACACTACCAACCATTGGATCTGATGGAAGAGTGGGGTTACCTGTAATAAGATTAGTACCTGCTCCTGCGCCACCACCCATAAAGGTTGAACCAGACGCCATGTTACCCATACCTGTAGTTGCACCTGAAACCACTGCTCCAGTTAAACTTGAGTCATGATCATTACCCACCGCTCGGTTAGCGGTATAGTTAACTGCCGCTGCTCCTAATGGGTTAGCCATTAATGCAGGTGCTAGTTGAGGCATAAACATTGAAATTGCAATTGGTAAAACAGTTCTTAACATTTTATTTTTCTTAATTTTATTTCTAGTTTTTTTAAGTCTTTTTCTTAAACCACTAAAAAAATATTCAGGGTTACCTGTAGTTGGGTTAATTTTATTATCTGCCATTCCCACAACAAACTCTAAAGGGTTCATGCCTGCACTTTCAAATGCCTCACTCACAGCTACTAAAACTTCTTCAGTTTGTGCATCAAGTGGGATTACAATTTCTCCAGGGGTTAAGTGTCCTAAAACACTATCACCACCTCGGCCTGTTTGTTCTGCAAAGGCCTGCATATTTTGATTCATGCCTTCTTGTGGAGCTGGTTGCCCCGGTTGTGGCATCATGGTTGGTGCCATGCTCATGTTATCTATTGCCATTATTTTAATACTCCTCGGTTTTTTAAATCTGCAATTAGTGTTGCCACTACATTTGCTAGTTCGGTTAAAGTTGTAGTTGACACATTATAAGTTCTAGTGTCGGTTGAATTACTAGTAACGTAAGGTTGTTTATTCACTAAAGATAACTGTCTTACGATCTCTTCTAGTTTTGATGATACGTCATTGGTATAACGAGTATCGTATTGATCAGGTGCTGAACCTAAAAATATTCCTCTTTTTGCCATTACCTACGTCTTCCTGCAGGAGCAATATCAATTCTGTTTTTACCCATACGATAGTGTCCACCAAGAACATTACTTTGTAATTTAAATGACAAAGTTCTGGCGCTGTTACGCATATCAATTTTTTCTGTTGTTGGTGAAATAGCGTAAGGACCAATAGTTTCAGTTGATGAATTAGGCTTATCTTTTAAATCTACTGTTAATAAAATGTCACCTGTTTGGTCTTCAAAGTCAGGTACCCATCCAAATAAATCTGTAATTTGTTCACCGTCTGCAATATCAAGTGGTGCTGTTTGTAAAGTGCAATCCATTGCTATTCCATCGTCATCTGTACCAAATTCGTGTTGGTAAATGTAACTTACACCATCTTCATTAGCAGCTAATGGATAAGGCCAAGTAGGCGCGTCAATCCAAGCTGATCGATCCATTGTACCAACTGACCAAGTGCCTTCTTTCATATTATAAATAACATAACGATTGTTAAATGTAGAAGTTGCTGTTGGATAAAACCACCACACTTCATCGTGTTTTGAATTGTGAGCTGCAAACACTTTTGATCTTTGATCAAAATTAAAGTCATCAAAAACAAAACGCTCAATTGGGCTAGAGTTTAATTTTTTAGCATAACCATCATACATAAAGAAGTTTTGTTTAGTCATCCAAAAAGACATACCACCAACTTCAACCGAGGCTTTAGGAGCAATTAATCCACAGTTAGTACCTACAATGTTAAAGTTAAAAACTAATGTATCGGCTGTAAACTGCATTAAGAAAGCAGTTGTATCAGACCATAATAAAATGTTTCCACCTCTTAATCTTTTAGCACCGACCATAATCGTACCGCCTGATAGTAAATTCGAGCCAGCGTCATTATCTGAAGCTGCGGTCCATTGTGTAAAGTCTTCTTGATCAGACCAAGATACTTTCATTGGATCTCCATCTGAACCAAAACAAACAAGGTGTCTTTGTTCTGTTACAACAATGCCTTGATTATTATCTGGTGTATTAGCACTAACAATTTGTGAAGTGTCAGTTGATGAGTCATAATAATATGGTCGGTCACCACTAGGACAAAATATTAAATCTTCCCCCCAGTTATCCATGGTAAAAGTCTTTAATGCAAGTGTAATGCCAGTACCGCCTGTACGAGGAGTGCCATAAGTACCTTGGTTCCAAGTACCTGTACCATAACCGAACGCAGCAAACGCTGAAACATTACCAACAGCCATGTAGTAATAATAATTTAAATTGCCACTATGTGTTCCTGAAGCATTAGCATTAGTTGCTGAAGTTATAATATAATTATTGGCATCAGTTACCGCAGTTACTTGAAAGTCACCATTTAAAACTACATTGTTGAAAGTAACATTAGTTAATTTTATCCAATCGTTCTCAGCTAAACCGTGAGTGCTATCAGCAATACTAACTTGGTTTGATCCGCTAGTAGTAGTGACGGCATTGGTTAATGTACCTGTGCCATTAATACGATAGGGTGTACGATCATTTAAATAACCATTTTTATAAATATAAAATCTCTCTGTAGTTACGGCACCAATTAAATCTGTTTGATCATTAGTTGACCATGCAGCTAATGCTCTCGGTGTACCTGTTAAACTTTGCGTTGATAACTTTGACCATCCACCAATTTTTTCAGGTTGACCATTTTTGAAACGAATTTTATCAGAGTCAATAAATCTACCTTCAGATGAATATTCAGTTTCGTCTTTGACGACTCCAGGGGCAAATTGTATTGGTTGTAATGTCATTTTGGATATTTATCCTTTACTAATTTAATACTAGCTTTCCAACCATCAATACCGTTGTGATAGAGATCATCTAATTGATTAACGATAGAAGGATATTCTACTTTTCTACTTCTTTGATAAGCATTGTTACTATAAGCTGTTTGTAGGTCTGCTTGTTTAGCTAGTACCACGGATTTTTCTAAAGGCTCAATATTGTGCCAAATAATAGTATCCCAATTTTCATCCGATACACTTACTTCTGCTGTTGGATTAATTGCTAAAATTGCTTCTATTAAAGTAATCATTATGATCCTATCTCTTGTACTGTTATATTAGATTTCCAAAAATTATTTGTATTAGCATCTTGGCTACGATTAAATATAACTGTTCCACCATTGGGACCAGTATGGTTTCCAGTTCTAACTTGCAGTTTATATGTTGTGGCACTAGTAGTGCTAGGTGAATCTAAAAAAGTAAAACTACCAGTATCATACTCATTAGCATTCATATGCATCATTTGATTGCCATGAGCAGCATTACCAATAGCTGTGCTGCCTCTAACTAATTGAACACTAAATACCGTATTATCATTAAACGTATCTGTAGTATAATCTAAAGTTACAAGTACTTTACTGCTTGTAGCACTAGGGGTTATAGTTACCGATTGACCGGATACATCGACATAACCACTAGAACTAGTACTAAAAACAGTTCCATTATTAGTTGACACTACTTGTAAAACTTTACCTAAACTACCTGGAAGTCTTGCTGCAGGCACAGTACCTGTTGCTAAAGCGGTAGCATTTAAATTATTTATATTAGTTCCGTTCATGCTTCCAGCAACACCTGATAAGGCTGCAGCGTTTAAACTATTTATATTGCTACCATCTAAGGCTGCATATTGACCAGTTAAGTTTGCAGCGTTTAAAGAATTATTTATTTGAGTTTGGATTGCTGTAGTGACCCCATTTAGATGTTGAAATTCTATATTTGAAACTGAGCCATCAGCAATTTTTGATGCGTCAATCGCTGCACTTGTATCTACATCAGCGTTAACAATTGATCCATCAACAATAGTTGTAGTAATAGTTGGGTTAGATGAAAAATCAGTAGAAACAGAACCATTGACGATTCCACTTAAAGTAATTGTTTTACTAGAAGAAAAACTATTAGCAGGACTGGTTGCCTCAACTATATTTGAGCCATCACCGTAAACAATACTTTTTAATCCTTGTGTAATAGCTACGCCTGTTCCTGAATTAGTTTTAAAGGTTAATGTATAAGAGCCACTAGTATTATTAAATATAATGTATGGTTTAGTGTCATTGGATGCAGTTTTAACATCTATGTTGCCACTTAGTGTTCCCTGAAATTCTATTATAGCAAAGGCAGATTCAGAATCTGATAATGTAACATTAGAGCTACCGCCCACATCTTTAAGTAGACGTTGAGCAATTGATTTATCAATTTGATCAATAGTTCCGTTTAAAACATTTCCCCAGTTGTTAGCTTCAGAACCAATATCAGGTTTAGCTAAATTTAAATTTGAAGTTACGGTAGTAGTCATAAAATTCCTTTACGTTTTAATAATGTAATTGACACAAAGATATGGATTTAACACGCTAGTATTTGAACCAGTAAAAGTAGGTGTTGTGGAGTTACCACTAAACGAACCACTTGCAGATAATCCATGGCTATGACCGCTACCACTACCAATAAAAGACGATCTTGCTCTATCTGGTGTTGCGTACTTATATTGTATATGGTAATCCGAACTTCCCATGTTACCATTATTAGTTCTTGTAAATGCTGCATCAGCATTTGCAGTACCCCAATCAGAGGTATAGTTAGTGACACTGCCACCATCAGTCATAACATAGTGAGCATGACTTGGGATTTGAGCAGTTGTTAAAACGTGATTATCAGTTGAACCTGAGATTGTGACTGCACCTGTTGGTGTTACTGAACTGATTGTACCAGCAGGAGTTATTGTAGCAGTTCCATTAGTGTCTCCTAAATTATCATTACTACCTTTACCTCTTGGTATTCTTTCTTGAAAATTTGGCAGATTAAATGTTGAAGAATCTGCACTACCATTTGTTGTTCCAATTATTGCAAATAAAGCAGAGTAAGTTGATCTAGAAACTGAAGCACCGTTGCATAATAAATATCCACTTGGAGCAGAAGCACCACCAAACATTGTTATCATTCCAGTTGGCATTGGATCTGTACCAAAAGAAGTACTAATAGAAGCATTACCATTAGAAAAATTAGCTGTTCCAACAATTGCTCCTGTTAGTGCAACTGTTGCGTCAGCAACATTAGCAGGTGTCCAAACGGCTGTAGCTATATTGCCTGCAGTAGTAGCGATGTAAATAATTTTATTAGAACTATCTACGCATACTTGGCCAATAAAATCTGCGGCAACATTACTATTAGGGTCACCTGCAAATCTTAATCCAATGGCTGTATCGATTGCATCTAAGTTAGTATTTATAGTGTTACCCCATGAGTTAGCTTGTTCACCTGGACCTGGTTTTTCAAGTGTTAGGTTTGAAGTAAAAGTTGATGTCATAAATTATTTCCTAATCAGTAGCTACGGTTAATAAGGTGCCTTGTCGTTCAAAGTCACTTTCACGCATAGCTTGGTCTATTTCTGCCACAACAATTTGCATCCAATATGCTTTTTCAGCATCGTCTTTTAGATACTCATTGGCAAATGCACAAGTTGCAGCTAGTAACATTCTTGGGTATCTTTTTGTTAAAAAGTTTTCTGGATTAGATGAAGTTAAAGCGGCAGGTTCATTAAAATAAATCATTTCATAATTGTAGACAGCATTGGCTACTAAATTGAAATTAATGTTTGAACCGTCTGTATAATATTGAGTTGGTACGCCTGTGGTGCGAGTATTGCCTGATGAGTAAGTAATTGATGCTTGTAAAACTTCTGGTAGTTTTCGTGTTAAAACTGAATTATTAGCTCCAGTTAATTTCACTTGTTTTGCAGCTAAATAATCATTTGGCAAAGCCACCGATGATGCACCAGAACTAATAGTGCCACCAACAGTTGTTAGTTGATCTCTTAGTCTAAGTCTACGATATAGAAATGCTTCTGCTTGACGGATTAAAATTGCAACAGGAACATTCTGATTGACAAAATTACGAAGACTTCCTTCAGTAGATTTATCCGCAGTTAATTGATGATAATTCATTTAAGTTCCTCTGTTAATTTGGGATAGACCCAGCTTACGCTGGATCCATTCCGTCTGAGCCAGTGTCTTTGACTTTACCCATTGGTGTGTAACCTTTGTCTAGTAGTGACTCAGATTTACCATCCAATGCTTTTTTATATCCATGAGGATTAGAAGGAACTGAAGTTCCTTTACCTAATGCATCCCCACCGATGTCTTGTGTATTTGATCTGATTGCATTGCTGTAACCAGTTGTATCTTTCATTCCATATTTTGGCATGATGTGTTCTCCTAATTAAAATTAATTATCGTTCGTTAGCAAAGTAACCACGATCTATGAAACCTGTGTGGTCGTAACCTTTTAGTCTTGCACCTTTAGGATCGTTTTCCATGTTCTCAGTGCTGTCTTTAAGGCAATAACCTTTGTCGTGATCCAAGTCACTTTTGTTCATTACGCCAGTCATTTGATTCTTATCGAATTTCTTTTTTTTCATTTCCATGATGATGTCCTTATAAAAAATGGAAGGAGTGCCATAAGCACTCCCTCCAATTGGTATTATGTAGCGGAATCCCACTTCACAATTCTAGCTTGTGCAGCTGTATCGTGAACTAGACCAAAGCCACCTAGGTAGTACCATGCGATACCTCTAGAACGACCATAGTCAGTAGGAATTTTACCACGCATTTCTTCAGGTATTGCAATTGCTTCGGCTACAGTATCTGCACCAAAGAAATAACAAGCATTAGATTTAGCGTTAGTAAATTCTCCTGCTGGAGTTCCGAATCCACCTTTAGCAACATTTGTTTGCTCGATGAATCGTACGTTCTCATATCTTCCAATTTCGCCATTCATGATCATTTGGAAACCACCATCAGTGTACTGATGAATAGATTCTAAATCATTTTTAACGCCTCTGAAAGTTGATGGGTGAGCAATCGCATAATAGTCATCATTGATATACGCAGGAATATCTCTTTCCTTCATGATATCAACAATAGCTTTAACGTGATCTTTACCCATTGCAACGTCATTAGTTACTGAAGTAGTTCCGTCAGCATCTAAAGTTACAGCAGTAGTTGATGTACCTCCAGTTGGAACTACAGCAAGTGGTGTAGCTTTGAACTGAGCATGTGCTGCTCCGTCAAATGCTTTCTTAGCATCGTTCTTTAGAACTTTGTTAATCACTTCTGTAACTGAGTGTTTTGATAAATCATCTAACTTACTAGAGTAGCCAACGCTGTTGCCGTACTCAGTAATTGTTAATTGATTTTGTTCTACAGTAAAACTAGTTTCAGGAATTGCTGTGCCTTCAGTTAAAGTTGTACCTGCAGTACCTACATCGCTGTAGATATTCCAGTTAAACTTGTCACCTTTAGATAGACCTTTATTAGTCGCATCTTTAGCATCACAAAACTGTCTAAATTTCACCATAGGTTGCACAGCCATTCTTAGTACATCAGACAATTCGTCTGAATACATAAAACCACCGGCAGAATTTGTACCCCATACTTGAGCCATATTCTTATTCTCCTATTTTAGTTTATTTATTTGTTTAAGTTAAATTTGACCTCGTCTTTTTTGCATCATACGCACAACATCCGATCGAGTAGGAGGTGGAGGAGTATCCTCGCCTATACTTGCGGTACTTGAGGTAGATGGTTTGACGACATCTGCGCTCTGCCTTTTAGCTTCAACTTTTTTCATTGACGCTTTAGGTTTCGCTTTTTTTTCACCATCAACATTGGACAGTTTAGATTTTGACCATTGATCAACAGCCTCACACGCACTTCTAAATAACTCCGAGTCTGATCTCGAACCGCCACTTTGGGCATCTTCGGCTCTCATCTCGTGTACATATTGTGCTGCTAGGTATGTAGTATTTCGGTCAGCAAAAACATCCGGGTACTCTTGCCCCAGATCTTTTAATAGGTTGTCGAAAGCAACTTTACTTTGAACTTGCTGTGTCGCTTGTTCGGCTGCTTGTCGTGCAATCGCCATCTCATCAATTCTTGGTTGTTGAGGTGTACGAGTTTGCAAAATTTGTTTTAAGGCATTCTTAGCTGTGTCGCCTTCACCAAATTGAATATCATGAACCAACTTGTTAAGTTGATCATCATTCATTTCTGATTCAGGTTTCTCTTCTACTTTCTCTTCTGCCTTTTGCTCTCTCAATTGTGCTAACTGTTCGGCTTGAGCCTTCATAGTTGCAGCTTCTTGAAATTTCTGCGTGGCAGAGTCTGCCATTTGAGCCATACGTTTTAATTCGTCAAGGCTAACATCTTTTTCTTGGCCGTTAACTTTAAGTTTGTATGTTTCTGCTACAATTGGTTGAGTAGGTTCTTCAGCTTCTTCTTCAACTGATTCCGCTTCAATTTCTTCTTGCTCGGAATCACTTGTTTCTTGAAGAGGTTCGTCTTCAGCAATAACTTCGCTATCGGGTTCTGCTTTAACTTCTTCTTCTTTATCATATGCTTCTGGTACTTCAGTTTTTAACTGCTCTTTTCTTGCAGCTATAATAGAATCCAAAGTATTGTTTCTTGGATTGAGTAGTACTCGTTCTTTGTCAGCAATCTCTTTACGTTTTTCTTGATCGCTTCTAGTATCTTCTTCGTTAACCACTTGATGTGGTGCTTCTTTTGGGGCGTTCTCAACAACAGCTTCAACAGCTTCAGGTTGAGAGATGCCCTCTTGGGTGATCTCTTCAGACATAATGTCCTCCTTGGTTATTTGGTTTGATCTTCTTCAGTAATAATTTGCTCGGCAAGTATTCCTCGGTCGATCTGTTTCTTCAGATATTCTGTGAGCATAAAGAAAATTCTTGCGTCATTTTGCAACTTTCTAACTGTGTCAACTTTTGTTGCATCAGTAGAAATAAGTTTTCTTATAGCTTCACTAGAATCTTTTTTCGCCTGTTCTAAGACAGCCGATAAGCCTGTGTTGTCAGCTAATTCTTTTTCTATGTCCATTGCTTTACGAGCAATTTTAAATAAAGGGTCTTGAGCAAATTGATCAAACATTTGCTCTTCGTTAAATTCTAAGTCTGTGGGCATTTAAATCCTTATTGTAAGGGTTTAGTGAAAATTGATAACGCTTCACTTTTTAATTTAAAAAAATGTTCTGCATCAACTAACACGAGGGGTTTAGTATTATTTTTCTTTATAACCAGCAAAGGTTCATATTGTTTACAATTAGCCTTTGCTTGGTCATAGGCTTTCCATACATTAATCTTTTCTGTGTTTTTACATTCAATGCTGTATGGAAATTTACGTCTAGCAAGTGGGGACATCATTACGTCTTCACCGCCAGCTCCCATTGAACGACTCTCAAGATCACCTTCTTCTAAATGAAAAATTGTTGTTAATATATCTCGGACCCATTGTTGTAGTCTTCGACCTTTAGCTTTAGCACTTTGTGTTTTCATGAGGGCAATCTTAATTAATACTTCTTACCTAATGGCTTATACATTGGACCTTTTTTAGTAGGGGTCTTTTTAGGTTTTGGTTTTTTAGCGTATGGTTTTTTATCCATGGGTTTCTCCTGTTATGTGTTTTTCTTTTTTTTCTTAGGAAAGCCAGCTTTCATATTGGCATAGGCTTTCATGATTAACCGAAGATGATTACGACTAAAGCAATTACCGCTATTGATAATGCAGCTCGTTTGTGCATCGGCATAGCCATAATTTTATCTTTTATCCAGTTGATTTTTTCCATTATCCTTGTCTCCTATTTTGATTGTTAACTAATGTCATTTGCACTTGTTGATCCGCTTGTCTTAATTTAATCTTGCTATCAATCATCTTCTCTGCTTCACGCAAAGTAAGCTGTGCTTTTAATCTTTGACTTTCATTTTGTTGTTTCATTTGCTCTAACTGTAAATCACCTTGATTTTCCATTTCTTGCTCTTGTAGATTTGATTGAGCTGCTATCTGAGCAATCTCAACTTTGTTTTGCATTTCTGCTTGTTTGTCATTTAATGCTTTTTCCATTTGAGCAATTTGATCTTGCAATTGTTTCATTTGCGGATCATCTTCACCAAAGTTAAAGAATCGCATTCCATCTTTGTAGCCAAGTTTGCCAAATATTTCGGTGATGATTTCTTTTACATTAAGTGCTTGAGCAACAGATGGACCAACTAGTTGTGAAACTGTTTGAGCGCCCATAGTAAATTTTTGTAATTGCTCCATTGGATTAGTTGAGCCAATACCAACATTAACATTAAGAGATAATTTTTGTTTTAAGATCTCGTCAGTCATTTCATCAGTACCGTAAGTTTTATACATATCGATATCTTGAGCAGCTAACTGCATAATTACTTGATCAGTTTCATAGCTTTGCTCTAGCTGAACTAGTTGACGCATTGTCGGCTCAACCCAAGTTTCAGCAAAAATTCTTAAATCGTATTCACCAATTGCTGATGCAGCTCCACTTATAAGTTGCATTCCACCAACAGTTTCATTTAATGATTTGTTAGATTGCACTGAACTTGTAGAAAAGTTTCCAGCAAGTTCATCAAAGTCTAAGTTTAATCTATCTTGTTCAATGTAACTTGATTGCGTAACATCAGGCGCTCTATTAATAACAACATCCGTAGCAGGATCTTCCATTAATACAACTCCACCAGGTGTACTGCGAACCAGCGCGTTAAGATCAATATTCCTCCCTTGGCGGGCAAACATTCTTCCATTTAGTGCTAGTTTTATATTGTCAAGTCTCTGATTCGCAATATCGTTGGTTTCCTTCTGAATTTCAGAAGTTAACGAAACTTTTGATTGAGGGTAAATTTTATGTGCTTCAAGAACAGTGTAACCCATTGTAAATGGTCTAACCCCATGTAGATACACTTCTTCAATTAGTCTTGGTGAAGTTAAAAGTTGTTTGGTTGAGAGTGAATAAAAATGATAATCTTTACCATCTTTTTTTACAAAGTTTTCATGTACCCAAATAATTTCATAATCACTAACAGATTTATTTGAAGTATCAGTACTATCTTCTCTATAGTCTTCTCGTGCCGAACGAGTAGAATCATTTTTCATTTTACCGTCAGATGATCCAGCTATAATTTCTTCACTATACGTTTTCCATTTACCCATACCTGTTTTAGGGTCACGCTCTTTCATTTTAGCTTTAATGTCGTGAATATACATTGGGATACAATAGATCACATAAGGTGAACTATTAATTGGATCCATCCAATCAGAACCAGGATCAACTCTTAAATTCTCAGGGGCAATTAAATCAATTACAGGTTTGTCTGTAA
>MEHZ011302731.1_pt1 | contig 15916 bp, 18 predicted proteins | sample 897221 | NCBI WGS metagenome assembly MEHZ01 (sample SAMN05514161, study PRJNA337945) | marine metagenome | isolation source: marine surface water | place: Arctic Ocean | collected 2007-12-13
TGATTCCCGCTGCGCTCGACGCCGGGCTGGCCCCGCAGACACTTTCGGCGGTGGTGAAGTTCATCAACAGCAATGATCACTTTTTTCTGAATCTTTCGATGGCCGCCTGCAAATCGATGCTGGACGCCGCCCACGGGGTTGCTGGTTCCAGCATGGTGACCGCGATGGCACGCAACGGCGTCAACTTCGGCATTCGCGTCAGCGGACTTGGTTCTCGCTGGTTTGAGGCCCCCGCGTCGGTGATTGATGGTCTGTTCTTCCCCGGCTACAGCACCGCCGTCTCCAACCCCGACCTGGGTGACAGCTCAATCACGGAAACTGCCGGGATCGGTGCGTTCGCGATGGCCGCCTCACCGGCGATTGTTCAGTTCGTGGGTGGGAGCTCGGCCGTCGCACTCGCGAATTCGCGGCGCATGGGCCACATCACCGTCGGGCGCAATACCGCCTTCACGCTGCCGGCCCTTGATTTTATCGCGACACCCGCCGGCATCGACATTCGCAAAGTCGTCGATACCGGGATCGCGCCTGTAATCAACACCGGGATCGCCCATCGTGAGGCCGGGATCGGACAGGTCGGCGCCGGAATCACGAACGCCCCGCCGGCATGTTTCTCGGCGGCCGTTACAGCACTTGCAGAGACCATCACTGACTGAGATCTGAAGTTTCGCAAGGAGGCACACACACAATGCCGCCACGCCAAAAAACAGCCGTCGTTGCCGCCGGGGGCAACTCGCTGATCATCGATGAACAGCACAAATCGATCCCCGACCAATACGCCGCCGCCGCCACCACGTCCCACCATATTGCTGACATGATCGAAGGCGGCTGGGATGTTGTCATCACCCATGGCAAAGGGCCCCAGGTCGGCTTCATTCTGCGCCGGTCCGAAATGGCGATTGAAGAGGTCCCGCCGGTGCCCATGGACTATGCGGGTGCCGACACTCAGGGTGCTATCGGTTACATATTTCAGCGTGCGATGTACAATGAATTGCGGCGGCGATCGATCGATCGGAACGCCATCGCCGTTGTCACCCAAATCGAGGTCGACCGTAACGACCCCGCGTTCGAGGATCCCTCAAAGCCCATCGGGTCATATATGGACGAAGCGTTCGCCAAACAGCATGCCGCCGAGCACGACTGGTATGTCCGCAAGGAGGGGGATCGGGGATGCCGCCGCGTGGTGGCCTCGCGGAGCCCCATCTCGATTGTCGACATTGGAGCGATCGAGGCCCTGATCGACGCCAATCACATCGTGATCGCCTGCGGCGGTGGCGGCATCCCCGTTTACACAGATAGCAATGGAGATTTGCAGGGGCTCGAAGCGGTGATCGACAAGGACCTGGCGTCGAGCCTGCTGGCACATGAGCTCAACGCCGAATTCCTCGTGATCACCACTGAGGTGGAAAAGGTCGCGCTGGATTTCGGCACCTCGAAAGAGCGCTGGCTCGACCGCATGACCGTATCCGAAGCGCGCGCGCACCAAGCCGACGGCCAGTTCCCGGACGGCAGCATGGGGCCGGAAATTGACGCAATCATTGGTTTTATTGAGGCTGGCGGTGGCACCGGTATTGTCACCAACCCGCAAAACCTCGGCTGCGCGATGTCCGGCGAAACGGGCACCTGGATCGTTCCGGACGGCGACTGAGATTTGCCTTTACCGAATTAACTGCACCCCTCGATGGCGACCGATTTACATCGACCGGTGATCTCACCTGGTCGAGGCTTGGTTCAGTCCAGGTGCAACCGGTCAGCAATTGCCTTTTGAACGTCATCGGGCTGAGCCTGAATCGCCTCACCCAGCTGGCGCAGCTGGTTTCGAAGACCATACACCTGATCAACGAACGACAGGACGGTTGGAATACCATCTTCTGCAATCGCAAAATCTCGCCGCATCTCAATCACAAGCTGCACCCGGGCGACATCAATCTCGCGGAACCAGAACTCACCTTCCCGGCGTTGGGGAACAACCCAGCCTTTCTCCACCCAGCGTCGCAGTTCAACACGCCGTACATTGGAAACAATTTTCAGAAGTTCGGATTCACGCATGATCAGTCCTCCATATCCACTCGCGGATCATAGGAATGCTCTTCGGCCCAGCTTTCCAGAAAAAATTCCAGTTCGGCATCGGGCTGATCCGGCAACACGACACGCAAGGTGATGTGCTGACCACCACGTTTGCCGACTTTTCCGGGATCAAAACCCTTTCCTTTCAGACGCAGCCTGTCTCCGCTGTTTGTATGCTTGGGCACCGTCATTGTGACCGGTCCATCGATGGTCGGGACACGCACTTTTCCGCCGAGCACGGCCTCATGCAACGTAATGGGCAACTCGATGTGAACATCATTGGCGTCCCGACGAAACAGCTTGTGTGGGATCACATGCACCGTGACGAGCGCATCGCCATCCGGTCCTCCCCCGATACCCGACATACCTTTCGCTTTGAGCCGCAAGACTTGCCCATCACGCAAACCGGCCGGAACCGTGAGATCAAGTCCACGCCCGTCCGGCATGATAATCCGGCGCTTGGCGCCACGCGCAGCGTCCATAAAATCCACTTCGAACGTGCAGCGGACGTCGCTGCCGCGCATCCGCACGTTTTGCTGCCCGCCCGGACCTCCACGGCCCGCCTGGCCGAACAGATCGGAAAAGACATCGCCCCTGTCGCCGAAATCGGCGTAACCGCCTACAGTTTGATAGGTATGGTTAGCCCCGGCATCGGCATAGTGTCGGTAGGACTGTTGCTCAGGACGCTCCTGTCCTTCGGCATCGATTTCACCCTTGTCGAAACGCGCGCGCTTGTCGGCGTCACCCACGATGTTGTAGGCGGCCTGCGCTTCCTTGAAACGCTCTTCGGCATCCCGATTTCCGGGATTCAAATCTGGATGGTGTTCCTTGGCGAGCTTACGATAGGCCTTGCGGATCTCATCCGCGGAGGCCGACTTCGCAACACCAAGAACCGTATACGGATCACTGGCCACATTACTGCCCCTAAACTACATCGTTTCCATGTTGTTTGGGGTGCCATCGCCAAGATTGAAAGGCGTAGGCCTACTCGGCGGTGATTTAGGGCTCAGAAATCCAAAAAACCGGTCACGAAGACCGGCTTTTGAAGGGCAAATGGTAGCGGAGGAGGGATTTGAACCCCCGACACGAGGATTATGATTCCCCTGCTCTAACCAACTGAGCTACTCCGCCCCAACGACGCGGTGCGGATATAGGTGGCCACCTCCCCACCTGTCAAGACTGTGCCGGGCTTCACGTCGAATTCTCTGTTTCCGGCGTGCTCTTTTGTTTCGGCCGACCCCGCCCCAACAGGACCACCCCGACCACCACAAGGGCGAACGCGGCGAGGTGAAACACCTCCAACTGCTCGCCCAAAATCAGGATCGCCAGCAGCGCCGTCACCACCGCGCGCACATAGTTGGACATCACCGCCTTGTTGGCCCCGATGGCCAGAACAACGCTGTTAGTGCAGCCGACGGCGATAATGGCAACCGCGATACCGACCCAGGCCATGATTGCGGCGGCCTCCCACGTGATGGGCATGGCCTGATAGGTCACCGATTCAAACGCATAAAGCGGCAGCAGCACCGCCATCGCGAAAAGCTGGACCGTCAGCAAAATCTCGGCGGTCGAAAAATTCGTGGGGATCCGGCGCAACAGCACATTGTGCACAGCAAAGCCAAACATTGCCGCGAGCATGATTAGATCGCCAATATTTGGCTCAAGCATGGCCAGGATTGCCAGATCACCGCGCGAAATAATGACCAACACACCCAGAGTGGCAATCACCACCCCGATACTCTGGTAACGGGTGATCCGGTCGCGAAACAGCAGGAAACTCAGCAGCACGGTTGCCACTGGCTGGGCCGTCGAGACCACCCCGCCATTTATCGCTGTGGTGAAGTGGTAGGCCACATAGACCGCGGCATTCCCGAACGGCCCCAGCGCCACCCCCATCACCAGAAACAGTTTCCAGTGTTCACGCAGCGCGGCGCGTTTGGCCCAGAGCGAACGTCCCACAAACGGCAACAGCACCAGGGTCGCAATGGCCAGGCGCCAAAACCCGATGCCCATAGGTGGCATCGAGCCCTGCACCCAGCGACCGATGATGTGGTTTGACGACAGGATGAGTGCAGAGACCAGAATCAGCCCGTAGGGCCACACGCCTTGGCGAAGCGGGCTCTGATAGACATCACTCATCGGAATACCCGCAAGCGGGTCACCCCTTATTCAGGCTTCGCGGCGAGTGTTTCCATCTCGACAACCCATTTCGGGCTTGCCAGCTGGCTGACCACAACCCAGGTCGAGGCCGGAACGTGACCAGGCGCGAGATACTTCTCACGATGCCCCTTCATGTGCCTCAGCCCGTCCGGGTCCGTCGAGTAAACGTTGAGCCGCACAATATGCTCCGGGCCAAAACCGGCATCGGCAAGAACCTTCAAGGTGTTCTGCCAAATCAGGTCGTGCTGGGCTTCAAAGCCCTCGGGGACCTCGCCTTCGGGCGTGATGCCGACTTGACCGGCGGTAACCAGCCAGCGCGCATTCGGGGGCACTTCTACCGAGTGACTGTACATGGCCGCCGGCGGGGCGATATTCGAGGGATTGCGTGTTTTCAGCATGGTTTCTCTCCTAGTGACGATTGTTATCGCGAGACGTCTAATCGGCAAGCTCGAGCAATTGCCCGGCCAGTTCTTCGGGTGTCGAATAGAATGGCGAATGATCGGTATCGAGTGTGAACACCTTTTCGCATGGCTGCGCTGCAATCATGGCGCGCTGCATGGCGATCGGGATCGCGTTGTCGCGTAGACATTTCACATAAGCGCGGCGCACACGGCCGAACCGCTCGGGGGTCGTGGTCACAGTCCGCTTGATCGGGTCCGTCGCCTGGGGCACCAGACGCGCCATAGCTTGCGCCACGTCGGTTTCGGAACATTGCCCATAAAACGTTTCCGGGATGATCTCGGACGGCATCGTTGCCGACAGGCCGTCGGCGGAAATGACCCGCTTCGCCGTCATCGGTTCGGGATTGTCATAAACCGCCAGTTCGGCCCGGTCCTGCCCGTTCTTAAGCATCACCGCCGTCAGGTAGACAACCCAGGAAACCTTTTCGGGCAGGCGTTCGGAGACTTCGGTGATCGTCATCCCCCCCAGGCTGTGCCCAACTAGAATAACCGGCTCGCTCTGGGCTTCGATGATCGCGCTCACATGGTCCACATAGGCAGCCAGCGTGACCTCTTCGATCGGCTTCCTATTTTTTCCATGACCGGGCAGATCGACGGCAATCGCGGTGTGACCGGCAGCTTCAAGCAACGGCACGACCTGCTCGTAGCACCAACCCCCGTGATAGGCCCCATGGACCAGAACGTAAGTGCTCATGCTGCTTCACTCCGCTTTTCGTCACGCAAAATCCAGCCGCCACCCAAAACCCGGCTGCTGTCATAAAAGACTGCGGCCTGGCCCGGAGAAACGCCAAACTCCGGGTTCACCAGTTCGATTTCGGCGGTGCCTTCCCCGGTTCCAAAAACCCGTCCGGGCACCGGTGTCATGGTCGAGCGGATCCGCACCATCACGTCCTGCCCCTCGGCAAGCGGTCCGTCACCCTGACCAAGCCAGTTCAGACCGTTGACCCGAACCCGGGTTGTGGCCAGCGCCGCACGTGGTCCAACCACCACACGCTTTGCCTCGGGCTCCAGGCGGATTACGTAGAGCACTTCGTCTTCTTCGCTCGTATCCTTGCGGCCCCCGATACCGAGCCCACGCCGTTGGCCGATCGTGTAGTGCATGATGCCCTTGTGGATGCCGATCATATTGCCGTCGAGATCAACAATCTCACCGGGCTCACCGGCTTCGGGACGCAGACGTTCGATCACCGAAGCGTATTTCCCGTCCGGCACAAAACAGATGTCCTGGCTGTCGGGCTTCTCGGCGATGTCGAGCTCGAACCGACGCGCGTGTTCGCGCACATCATCCTTCGGCAACTCCCCCAGGGGAAAACGCAGAAACGCGAGCTGTTCTGCCGTGGTCGCAAACAGGAAGTAGCTCTGGTCGCGTGCCGCATCAACGGCGCAGTGCAGCTCGGGACCTTCCGGGCCATCGACCCGGCGAATATAGTGGCCCGTGGCGAGAGATTCTGCGCCAAGGTCACGCGCGGTGGCCACAAGATCGCGAAATTTTACAGTCTGGTTGCAGGTCACGCACGGGATGGGGGTTTCGCCCCGCACATAGGCGTCCGCGAAATTCTCGATGACGTCCTCACGAAACCGGGATTCATAGTCGAGGACGTAGTGCGGGAACCCGATCGCGTCGGCGACCCGGTGGGCATCATAGATATCCTGACCGGCGCAGCACGCCTTGGCCTTCGCCGTGGCCGCCCCATGATCGTATAGTTGCAGGGTGATCCCGACGACGTCATAGCCCTGCTCGTGCAGGAGTGCGGCGGTCACCGAGCTGTCGACACCGCCGGACATCGCAACAACCACCTTTGTCCCCGCCGGGCCAAGATCGATTTCAGAGCTGTCATTCCCATCATTCATGACGCGCAATATAGGCTCGACCGGGCATTCCGCAAACCAGTCACGATCACGTAGTTGGCTTGATCACGGGGCAAGGAGCGAGCATCCTTCCTGTATGATGAAAATTCGCACGGTCCGTCAAAAAATTACTGCAACCCACCTTTCTCGATCCGCCTTGGCATTCGCCGGAATTGGCCTCGTCACAATCATGGCCGGAGGACCCGCCCATGCCGATCTGAGGGACGACGTGACGCAATGCAGCGCGATCACGGAAGACACGTCCCGGCTGGCCTGCTTCGATGTCGCCGCAACCACTGCAGAGAGCGAACGTAACGCAGCCGCTCAAAGCGCTGCCGCCTTGCTCGCTGACGAATTTCGTTTCGACCGCTCCATCATGCGCGCACCGCCGCATCTCCGAGTGGATGTCAGCGGAAATTTCCGACTCGCCCGAGACACAACAGCTGGCCGCGAGGTGGAGACCATCGTGCGGCGAATCACCAAGGCCATCGGCGAAGTACCGGGCTGGAATCTCTCCATCACGGTCCATGGCGGACAGGTCACCCTTAGTCGTGGCAGTCCCTATACCGGGGATGAGCTCCTCATCCAGGCGCGCGCGGGGATGTCACGCAGCGGCTTGCCCGAGGCGCGATACACCATCACGCAGGGTGCCGATGCCGAGCCCAGCCTCTGGGATGACGGACGGGTCCGCAGCGCCAACGAGCATATTGATATTGTGATTACAGATCTGGGCGGTACGGCCGCCCGGTAGATCTAGTCCGCGTCGAGGCCCATCTGCCAGAAATCAGCCTCAAGCCGGGACGCCTCTTCAAAAATCCGGCTCAATTGAGTGATCCGCGCGCCCCCGGCACGGGACTGCCAGAGGCGATCCAGCGCCTCACCATGGGCACGGGCAACTTGCTGATACTCGGCACCCGCATACATCGCGATCCAGCTTGCATATCGAGTGCCTTCGAGCCGCGTATCGGGATCAACTGCCAGCCGCGCCCCGATTTCACCATAGCCGATCACACAGGGCGCCAGCGCCACATAAAGATCGAGCAAATCCCCCTGCCCGCCCTGGGCCAGCACATAGCGCGTATAGGCCAGTGTGGCAGAAGCTTCCGGTAAAGCTTCCATCGCGGCTTCATCAAGCCCCCAGCCGGCGCAATAATCCACATGCAGCGCCATTTCGGTGTCGACAATGGCGCTCATCCCTGCCGCGGCGACACGAATTTCGCTGAGCGTGTCGGCTTTGGAAGCGGCAAGGGCATAAGCCCGGGAAAAGTGGATCAGAAACAGATAGTCCTGGCCGAGATAATGACGAAACGCGGCTTCCGGCAAGGAACCGTCCGCCAGACGTGCCACGAAATCATGCTCAACATAGCGCGACCAGCTGGCCTGGCCTTGGTCCCGCAAAAGGGGGAACAGTGCCAAATCATCGAGGTAGGACACTAGGCGAGCAGTAGGTTACGCGTGGCGTTTGGCAAGTGGACCACCAGCCCATCCATCGCCTCGGTGATGATGATCTGACAGCCCAGGCGTGAGCTGGCCTTCAGGCCCGGCGCCAGGTCGAGCATATCGTCCTCGTCCTCGGTCGGGGCATCCAGCTTGTCAAACCAGGCCGGGTCCACAACCACATGGCAGGTTGAGCACGCCATGGCGCCTTCACAGGCGCCTTCAATGTCGATGCCGTTATCCCAGGCGATCTGCAACAGGGAGTGCCCGAGCGGGGCCTCAACCTCTTGCGGTTTGCCGTCTGTATCGATGAAAATCATACGCGGCATGTAAAATCCTGACCGCTAAAGAGCTCTAGACGTGGAAGGATTCGCCGCAGCCACAAGTGCCTTTGGCATTTGGATTTTCGAACACAAAGCCAGATTCAAACTTACCTTCACGATAATCCATCGTCGCGCCAATCAGGAACATGGTCGCCGCCGGATCGACAAAGACCCGGACACCCTTATCCTCGATGACTTCCTCGAACTGTTTGGCTTCCTCGGCGTATTCAACAACGTAGGACAGGCCGGAGCAGCCGCGCGTCGACAAACCCACACGTACGCCTGAAACCGTTTCTTCCGCACGCTCCATAAGCGAGCGCACACGGTCGGCGGCAGCGTCTGTCAGATTAATGATCGGTTCAGCCATAAAAAGCTCCTTCACCCTGGATATAGGTCAATCGAAGTCGAGTGCCAGTTTTGCGTCGTCGGACATCCGCTCGGTTGTCCAGGCCGGCTCCCAGACCAGGTTCACTTCGACTTCACCAATACCTTCAACATCTGCCACCGCATTGGCCACCCAGAAAGGAATTTCACCGGCCACCGGACAGGCCGGCGCGGTCAGGGACATATCGATCCGCACCGAGCCCACCGAATGGACTTCGATTTCATAAATCAGGCCCAGATCGTAGATATTCACTGGAATTTCCGGGTCGTGGACGGTGCGCAAAGCGGCGATGACCGCCTCTTCGCCGGCGATAAGCGCGCCTTCCGTGAGGGGCGCACCCGCCCGTGCGGTGATTTCCTCACCTGGCGGGGTTGCAAACATACCCATCGGGGATCCCACTCCATGGTCGAATGACATATCGGTCTCTCTTTCCTACTCGGTCGAGATTTCACTGGCGCCGTCGAGCGCGGCCACCATGGTGTGCCACGGCAAAGTGGCGCATTTTACCCGCGTCGGGAACCCGCGAACGCCCGAGAGCACCCGGAGTTTCTCTGCGCGTTCTTCCAGAACAACATCCGTGTCATCCTCGGTGCACATCGCATGGAACACCTCAAACAAGGCCTGCGCGTCGTCTACGCTACGTCCTTTGACAAGTTCGGTCATCATCGAGGCCGAGGCCATACAAATGGCGCAACCGCGGCCCACGAAAGAAACATCTTCGACCACACGTTCTGCATCCAGCTTCAGGTAGATCACCAGCTGATCACCACAGAGCGGGTTGTTGCCCTTGGCCTCATTGGTCGCACCATCGCAGGCGTGAAAATTCCGTGGGTTCTTGCCGTGATCCAGGATGACTTCCTGGTAAAGTTCACGAAGATCGTCACTCATTAGCCGAATAACTCCTGTACTTCGCCCAGGGCGCGGACGAGCGCGTCAATATCATCGCGATTGTTGTAAAGCCCGATCGAGGCACGCACTGTCGCGGGCACATCCATACGCTCCATGAGCGGCTGTGCACAGTGGTGTCCGGCGCGCACGGCAACCCCGGCACGATCGATGATCGTGGCGATGTCATGCGGGTGGGCGTAGTCGAGCACAAATGAAATCACGCTGCCCTTGTTCGGGGCCGTCCCGATGACCCGCAAACCTTCGAGACTGGAAAGCTGCTGGGTCGCGTATTTCAGCAAATCGGCTTCATGCGCCCCAATAGCCGGCAACCCGAGCGCGTTTACATATTCGATCGCCGCACCCAGTCCGATCGCCTGGGCGATTGCCGGCGTGCCGGCCTCGAACTTGTGGGGAAGTTTCGCCCAGGTCGATTTCTCAAACGACACTGTGGAAATCATGTCTCCGCCGCCCATGAAGGGGGGCATTTCGTTGAGCAACTCCTCGCGGCCGTACAGCACGCCAATGCCGCTCGGGCCGTAGAGTTTGTGACCGGAGAAGACGAAGAAATCGCAGCCCAGTGCCTGCACGTCGACGGGCATATGAGTAACCGACTGACACCCGTCGATCAGCACTTTGGCGCCAACCGCGTGGGCGCGGCGGATGATATCTTCGACCGGCAGAATGGTGCCCATCACATTCGACATATGGGCGACAGCAACCAGCTTGGTTTTCGGCCCTAAAAGGTCCTCAAAGGCCGACATGATCAATTCACCATCATCGGTGATCGGCGCCACTTTCAGGACGATGCCCTTCTCGTCCCGGAGCATTTGCCAGGGTACGATATTGGCATGATGCTCGAGCGCGGTAATGACGATCTCGTCCCCTTCTTCGAGGGCGTGCCGACCAAAACTATGGGCGATCAGATTGATCGATTCCGTTGCGTTTCGGGTGAAGATGATCTCGTGGCTATGGGCCGCCCCGATATAGTCGCGGATGATATCGCGGGTGCCTTCATAGCGCGCCGTTACGGCCTCACTGATCTGGTAAAGCCCGCGATGCACATTGGCGTATTCGTTCTCATAGACGTCACGCACCGCATCGATCACCTGACGTGGCTTCTGGGCTGATGCGGCACTGTCGAGAAACGCCAGAGGCTTGTCGTGAATGGTACGCGCCAGAATCGGAAAGTCTGCGCGAACGGTGGCAATGTCATACATGGTTATGTTTGTCTCGGCTGTGCTGTGCGCGGTCATCGTTCAGACCTTCCCGTCCGACACATCGACACTGTCGGCCAGCCACTGGCGCACATGGGTGGTGAAGTCTTCGGCAACCTGGGCCAGCGGAATTTCAGCAATGGCTTCCGACAGGAAGGCCTCGATCAACATCCGGCGGGCTTCCTGACGCGGAATTCCACGGCTGAGCAGATAGAACATCAAATCTTCGTCGAGCTCACCGGCTGTCGCCCCGTGACTGCATTTCACGTCATCGGCGTAAATTTCCAGTTCCGGTCGCGCATCAATCTCGGCCCGGGGAGACAACAGCAAAGCCCGGCTCATCTGATGGCCATCGGTCTTCTGGGCATCGCGCAAGACATGCACCTTGCCTTGAAAAACACCGCGAGACTGGCCGTCGAGGACGCCCTTATAGACTTGCCGGGACCGGCATTCGGGTGCCGCATGTTCGACAAAAGTCGTATTGTCGACGACCTGCTTATCGGTGGCTAGATAGACCCCGTCGAGACGGCAATCGCCGCCAGGGCCATTCATATAAGCGCGGATTTCGCTTCGGCCGATAGCGCCACCGCTTTGCAGCACAAAACTGGCATAGCTGGTGCCCGCATTCATCGCCACGGCAGTGGCCGACAGATGGACGCTGGTCGCTGCCTCTTTCTGGAACACGAAGTGATTCAGTTTTGCCTCATCGTCGAGATGAAGTTCGGCCACGATATTGTTGAAACTCGACCCACCCTCAGCGGTGATATGGGTCTCGATCAGGGTCGCGTTCGATCCCTTGCCCATGACCACCAGATGGCGCGGCTGCACCATGAGCGGTCCCTCGCCCGGGGCGGTGATCGAAATCAAATGCACCGGCTTGTCGAGCACAATTCCCGCGCCCACAAACATCGCCATCCCGTCACGCAAGAAGGCCGTATTCAACGCCGCCATCGGCATGTCACCCAGTCGGATGATCTTGCCCAGATACGGCTCCAGTCGTTCGGGTGCCGCCGTCAAAAGGTCTTCGAGGCCGGCCACAAGCACATCATCGGGCAGCTCGCCCAGCGCACAAAGGTCCGGGCGCAAACGCCCATTCACCACCACCACGCGATAGGACGCGAGCTCAGCCACCAGCTTGTGGGGCAGCGTAGGCAGGCCAATCGCGAGGCCGCCATTGGCCATCTGAAACTCTTCGTCGGCCAGGGCGTTGAGATTGGTGTAACGCCAATACTCGTCGCGCCGGCGCGGCAATCCGTGGGCTCCATAGGCATCGATACCCGCACGCCGCAGCGCATCGACCCAGCCGATACCTGCGCCCGCGAAATCCGCAGCCCCGTCGAGCGCCTGGTCGAGATAGGGCTGCATGTGTCCGCTACCGTCGGGCATCAGGCTGCATCCTCAATGTATTCGGCGTAACCGCTTTCTTCGAGCTCGAGCGCCAGCTCCTTGCCGCCCGATTTCACGATCTTGCCCTTGGCCAGCACATGGACATGGTCGGGGACGATATAATCGAGCAAACGCTGATAATGAGTGATCACCAGCAATCCGCGTTCATTCGAACGCATGGCGTTGACCCCATCGGCGACCACTTTGAGTGCGTCGATGTCGAGACCGGAATCGGTTTCGTCCAAGATCGCCAGCTTCGGCTCCAGGGCCGCCATCTGCAGAATTTCCATGCGTTTCTTTTCACCACCCGAAAAGCCGGTGTTCACAGCGCGCTTGAGCATATCGTCGGAAATGTTCAGGCCGGTGGCCTTCTCACGAACAAATTTGACGAAATCCATCGCATCGAAAGGGCTCTCACCATGATGCTTGCGTACCGCGTTCACCGCCGTGCGCAGGAAGGTCACGCCCGTCACACCCGGAATTTCGACCGGATACTGAAAGGCCAGGAACACACCCTCACGCGCGCGCTCATCGGCTTCCATCTCAAGTAAGTTCTTGCCGTCGAACAGGACTTCCCCGTCGGTTACTTCGTAACCCTGACGCCCGGAGAGCACATAGGACAACGTGCTCTTGCCCGAGCCATTCGGTCCCATGATCGCATGCACTTCGCCGCCATCAATCGTCAGATTCAGGCCGTTGAGGATCGGCTTGTCGTCGACCCTCGCGTGCAGGTTTTTAATTTCAAGCAATGCCATTCCTAATACTCTCCGTTAACCGACGCTGCCTTCGAGGCTAATGCCGACCAGCTTTTGTGCTTCAACTGCAAATTCCATGGGCAGGGTCTGCAGCACTTCCTTGCAGAACCCGTTTACGATCAGGGCGACCGCCTCTTCCTCATCCATCCCGCGCTGTCGGCAATAGAAAAGCTGGTCGTCGCCAATACTGCTCGTCGTAGCTTCATGCTCAACCGTGGCCGAGGGGTTTTGGCTTTCGATGTAGGGCACCGTGTGGGCGCCACATTTATCGCCGATCAACAGGCTGTCGCACTGGGTGTAGTTGCGCGCGCCGTTGGCACCGCGCTGCACCCGCACCAGGCCCCGATAGGTCTGGTCCGCGTTTCCGGCCGAGATGCCCTTCGAGATGATCCTTGAGCGGGTGTTCTTTCCGATATGGATCATCTTGGTGCCAGTGTCGGCCAACTGGGCGTTATTGGTAATCGCAACCGAGTAGAACTCGCCGACCGAATTATCACCCTGCAGGATACAACTCGGATATTTCCAAGTGATCGCCGAACCGGTTTCAACCTGGGTCCAGGATACTTTCGAGTTCTTGCCCCGGCACGCCGCACGCTTGGTGACAAAGTTATAGATCCCGCCCTTGCCGTTCTCGTCGCCCGGATACCAGTTCTGAACCGTCGAGTATTTGATCTCGGCATCATCCAGGGTCACCAGCTCGACAACAGCAGCGTGGAGCTGGTTTTCGTCGCGCTGGGGTGCTGTGCAGCCCTCGAGGTAGCTCACATAAGAGCCCTCATCGGCGATGATCAGCGTGCGCTCGAACTGCCCGGTGTTTTCCGCGTTGATCCGAAAATAAGTCGACAGCTCCATCGGGCAACGCTTGCCCTTCGGGATGTAGACAAACGATCCATCCGTGAAAACCGCCGAGTTCAATGTCGCGAAGTAATTATCCGAATAGGGCACCACCGATCCGAGATACTTTTTGACCAGCTCGGGGTGTTCGCGGACGGCCTCCGAAATCGAGCAGAAAATGACCCCCTGCTCCTCGAGCTTTTTCTTGTAGGTCGTGGCCACGGACACGCTATCAAACACCGCGTCCACGGCGACGGCCGGTGCACCCTCGACGCCAGCCAGAACCTCCTGCTCGCGCAACGGAATCCCGAGCTTCTCGTAAACTTCGAGCAGCTGCGGATCGACCTCATCAAGTGACTTGGGTTTGTCACCGGATTTGGGCGCGGCGTAGTAGTAGGAATCCTGATAGTCGATCGGCGGATATTGCGGTTTCTGCCATTGGGGCTCTTCCATGGTGAGCCAATGGCGATAGGCCTTGAGTCGCCATTCGAGCATCCACTCGGGCTCTTCCTTCTTTTCCGAGATAAACCGAACGATATCCTCGCTTAGTCCCTTCGGTGCAAAATCGACTTCGATGTCGGTGACGAAACCGTATTTGTACTGTTCGCCAATCGTTTTGACCTGCTCGAGAGCTTCTGCGTCCGCTGCCATAACGTCCTTCCAGCTTCGCTTATTCTGCAGCCCGAGCAGAATTGCCCGACTGCTGATTTATAACGGCCGCAGAGAGCAAATCTGCTGCGGCTTCAATTTCTGCCTGCGTAGTAAAACGCCCGAACCCGATACGCACGGATGCTCCGGCATCCGCATCGCTCAGGCCCAGGGCCTTCAATACATAAGATGGTTCGACCGAGGCCGATGTACAGGCCGATCCGGTTGAAATCGCCAGCTCGGGCACTTCGCCCATCAGCGCTTCCGCGTCAATACCGGCAAATCCGATATTGAGATTTCCCGGCACGCGATGCACCAGGCTGCCATTAACCGCCACGTCGCCAAGCGCCGCAAGCAACCGCGCCAACATCTGGCCCCGTAACGTCTCCAAACGCTCACCTTCGCGCGCCAGTTCGTTCTGGGCGATCTCCGCCGCCTCGCCAAGGGCCACCGTCAGCGGCACGGGCAGGGTTCCCGACCGGAACCCCCGCTCCTGTCCGCCGCCGCTGATTTCGGCAAGCAGCCGCGTGCGGGGGCGCCGACGCACGAACAGCGCGCCGATCCCTTTTGGGGCGTACATTTTGTGTCCGGAAATGCTGAGAAGATCGATGTCCATCGCGTTGACGTCGAGATCAATCTTGCCGGCCGCCTGCGCTGCATCAGTGTGCAGCAACACACCGCGCGCATGGCAGATCGTACCGATTTCGGCCAAGGGCTGAATCACACCGATTTCATTGTTCACCGCCATCACTGACACCAGAACCGTGTCCTCGCGGATCGATTCAGCGAGGGCAGCCGGGTTCATAAAGCCGTCGACATCGACAGGAAGGCATGTGACCTCGGCGCCGTCTTCCACCAGCGCCTCGCAGGATTCGAGAACGCATTTATGCTCGGTGGCAACGGTGATGACGTGCTTGCCGCGACCATGACGCAGGGCAAATCGCACCGCGCCCTTGATCGCCAAATTGTTGGATTCCGTTGCGCCGGAGGTAAACACGATCTCGCGCGCTTCGGCACCGATCAGTGACGCCACTTTGGCGCGCGCCACTTCAACCGCCTCGGCAGCCTGACGACCCCAGACGTGTTGCTCGGAATGAGCATTGCCGAAGGTTTCACTGAACCACGGCCACATCACATCGAGCACGCGCGGATCAACCGGCGTGGTCGCCTGATGGTCCAGATAAATTGCTGTCGGGGCGCCGCTCATGCCACGGACCTCCCGATTTCGATATCGTCCTGACGTCGCCCGGCCATCTTCGTCCACACTTCGACGAACCGGTCGATATCCGCCACAGTCGTAGCCGCATTGAGGGAGACCCGAATGGCATTTTTCGCCTCGCTATCGTCACAACCCATGGCGCGCAATACGTGGCTCGGGGTCACTTTCCCGCTGGAGCAGGCCGATCCGGCACTCACGGCAATTCCGGCGAGATCGAGCGTCATCACCTGCATTTCTCCGGTGACCGTCGGCAGGCCGATGCAGCTGGTATTGGCCAGGCGCTGGTAACCGGCA
>MEHZ011624442.1_pt1 | contig 15912 bp, 8 predicted proteins | sample 897221 | NCBI WGS metagenome assembly MEHZ01 (sample SAMN05514161, study PRJNA337945) | marine metagenome | isolation source: marine surface water | place: Arctic Ocean | collected 2007-12-13
AATCTATGATTACGATAACCACTTTTACTAAAATCTGTACCGTGGAAGCTATTTTTAGTTGTTTTAAACACAACTCCATTTTTAGGTACAAATGGTATTTCTTTTATTTCATCTCTTCTATGGTCACTCGTATAAAATCGAGTACCATACCCTTCATAGTTATTATTTGAATCTCCGAGATACAAAACTCCCTTATAAATTCCACCAGTTTCTATATTTTTAGTTTCCTCAGTATCTTCTGTTAACTCACCATATCCCATATCTTTTAAAATATGAAAACGATAATCAGTATGAGGCCATAGTGGGTTGTATGCTTCATTATCAGCTGTATAATTTAAGTTTATACAAAATGGATTCTTGCCAACCTTATGATTATACAGTTTTAATGGAAATATAGTTGGATATTCATTAAAAATTGATTCTAATCTATTCTGTATTGTTTCTCTAATTCCATCATTGTTCGCCCATTTTCGAGAATGCGATTCACTCATGGGATTAATACCACAATTATTATTTATGAAATCTAATCTTCCTAAATCTCTTAATGAATATTTTTTAATATCCATATTAGGATCTTTCAATAATACTTCACCACTATCTATTTTTTTCTGATTTACCTCTACCCAATAATTACATATTTCTAATAATGTTGAATGTTCTTCCGATGTAATAATATCAGATACCTCAATATATGGAAAAAATTCTGTATTAAGTGTATGGTTCATTATAATAAAAACATAGATTTAATTAAATATAAATTATTTACTTACTTTTAACTATCGGTGGTGTATCTACATCAGTTGTATCTTTAACTGTTGGAGTAAATTCACCAGTCTGTGGATCAAAGTTACCATCACCATATTTTAAATTTAATCCTGCAAAGATATCTTGCTCTTTTTTAACAAGCTCTTGATGTTGATTAATTAATTGAGCTTCTGTAATCTCAATATCTTGAAGAGTTTTTGCTTTTTGAATAGCAAGTTGTCCTAACTTTTGAAAAGTTGCTCCCACTTCTTGACGTAATTCATTGATTAACTGAATCTCTTCATCTGTAAACTTAATTGCTTCTGCCATTTTTTTAATATTTTGTAATTTGTATTGTTAATATATATAAATATATAGAAATTCACCAAACGTTAAAAAATTATAAAACAAATGTTAGTGTAGATGAATAAGTTCCTAATATACCAGCATCTCTACCAGCTACTCTAGCATAGTAAGTATTACCTTGAGTTAACCCAAAGAAACTATCACCTATTTCAATACCAGCACTACTCCAATTAGAATAATCATGCGTTGTACTTGAGAAATTGGAAACAGTAGATATTTGAACTTTATAATCTTCGAAATCAGTTACATTTGTCCAAGTTAAATTAGGATCCGAATATGATAATCCTGTTACTTGTGCAGGTACATATGCCGTATGTGAATTAGCTCCTTTATTGTGAGTTATATATCCATTAATTAAATAAGTATCTTGAGTTTCAACATCAATTGATACAACCTCAACATCACCATCTGCCGGTGTAATTGAAGTTACTTTAACTTCTGAACTATCTTCTTTTATAAGTGAATCACCTACTTCTATACTAAGTGCAGGTTTGAATTTGAAAGTATCATCTACATCTTTAATTAACATAGGGTGTTCTCCCGTTACTACCAACTCACCATTATTAATATTATAAGTTCTAATTGCGAAAGAGAATACTACGTTAGTTACAGTTACATTTTCTGCTGTTTTTGATAATGCATCACTATTCCATTGTAAATAATTTGAATCAGAATCTTCATCTAAACCATTAATTTGGAATCCTTTTAATACATCACCTTCTTGAATATCACCAGCTTGAATTGTTGTACCATCAGCTTTAGTAATCGGAGTATCTAATGATAAACATAATGGAGTTGAATTACCATCATAGGTATCAACAACGTAAATAGTTTTATCTTTGTTTGCACCGTATCCAGCACCAGAAGTAATATGATCATTGTAACTATCAGAAAATACAACTCTCAATGTGTTAGTTGCATCAGCTTGTCTTACTGTCTGAGAACCATCAGCGGTTTGTTCTCCTGATGATACTGTTATATTGTAATCACCATCTTGTTTAGTTATGGTAGTTCCACTTGCTACTGACCATGTGAAGTTAGTTGATACTGTTTTTATCCTAGTAGTAAAATTAGCTCCTTCACCAGTAAACCCCAACGTATAGGTATCCGAATTGTTTTCTGGAAGATATGTGTATCCTGAAATTGAACCAACCGTATCGATTGCGAACGATGAAAAACTAATGTTTGCTCCAGCTGAAGGGGTTGAACCCATTGCAGAAGAAATGGATGCTGCTCCGGCTCCTGTTGCTGTTTTTAAATTGTTTAGTGATAAAGTATCTCCACCTGTAAGTGTAGCCATAGTATATTCCTATTGTTATATATTATATATGTTTAGTAACTTATTTACCCATTTATCTTTATTGGTAAAATTATCATTCATATAGTTTTTTAAGTATAAAAACCACTTATTTTTTTCATCATAAGAAGTTTTACTTAACTTACTATAAATATCATCAAAATCTTTTTTAGATGATACTCTATAAGGATATTCTAAATTAGGTAACCAAGTTTCATGTAAAATTGGTAATTTACCTCTATCAACTGCTTCGAATATAGAATAACCAAATGGTTCAAATGTAAATGCGGAATGGGATATACCCCAATCCATATTATAAAATGAATCTTTAAATTTAGAACTATAATGATATATTTTTATTTTAGATACATTTAGTTTTTGATTTTTCTTCCAAATTCGGTTGAATAACTCAGAATCGGTAAATGCATAACCATCATGTTTTTCTAAAAAATGAGGATTCTTCCTTCCCTCGCATCTGGCAGCAAATCCTATTTTATTTGATTTACTTAATGGTAAATTGTGTTTAAATTCGTAAAAATTTGGAATATTTATATTTTCATGAATAATATCAAACAAACCTATCCATATATTTTTTTTAGAATACTTTATCATATCGGTTTCCCATTGAGAGTCATGGTATGGGTGGTCTGATATAGGTGTATCACTCATTACACCAGGCATTAGAATGTGTCTTACTGAATTATGTAGTACATTTGAATGGATTTTCTTTTTATTATCTACCAAAACTCTCATTGGAGTATAGTGTCCATGTAATATATGTATTTTTCTACAATCTTTTATAATTTTTTCAAACTTACGTAAATCATCACCATGCCAATGGGTTTCTATTGGAAATTGATAATCATAATCTTTAAAGTTTGTTGGTTTGTTTCTATGAATAAGAAGAACAGGTTTAACTTTTAACTTTGGTGCGATTTCTTCTAACCAAATGTTAACCCATGTATCAGTACCAGCGTTTACCCAAGGTCCACCACCGGTCGTATAATAAACATCATACATAACTTATTTTTTTACAATTATTTTTCCTGCAAAATTACCCGAAAAAGTTACTGTTACTGCATTTACAGAGGTTGTTTGAATAATAGTTGGTTGTTCTATTCTATTTGTAGAAGTATTCCATGCTTGAACGAATGGGTGTGCTTCATTTAGTGAATGTGTTATTACGTAAGAACTTGCGCCAGTAACATCTTCTCTATACGAAGTAAGAGTTTGAATTTGAGAATCTAAACCAGTAATACTACTTGCTGCAGTTGAACCACTAACTACATGACCACCCTTTGCTACAACAATATGACCTGAATCAGCTGATGATAATACAACTTGAACTGTGTTTGCATCTGTTAAAGATACAGTTTGTGGTATAAGTTGATTAAAAGATGAATCATATGCAGATACTAAAACATTTCTTGTAGAAAAGTTATGTGATACATTTATTGTTGATTGATTATCAAAAGATGCGGTTACGGTTGCAACTTGTTCTACAGATAATCCAGTCAATCCACTACCATCTCCATTGAAAGAGCCAGTAAATGAACCACTTATTTCCATAGTACTTAAAGTACTACTATTTAATTGGGATGAGCCTGAAATGATACTAGTTCCACGTAAATGTGATATAGTTTGTGCAGATGATGATACTATACTATCTCCATTAGCTAAAAGAACTTTAGCTTCTGAACCAGCTTTACCGGCTTTCCAATAATCATTTGTAGCATCCCATAAAAGAGAACCACTTGTAGTTGAAGCACCTGTTGAATCTTTTACAAATAAACCACCTTCAGTTGCAGTTCCACCATAATTAAGTTCTATGATATTATCTTCTACATTAAAGTTTGTAGTACTAATAGTAGTAGTTGTACCTTGTACTATTAAATTACCAGATAATGTTAAATCAGCAAATGTGGGTGAATTGGAAGTATCTAATCCTAATTGCCCTCTTGCATCTGATTGTGAACCTGAAACTACACCAGTTGGTAAGTTTGCTATTGTTTGTGAAGAACCACTTACTATTCCACTTGGAATATCTGTAAAGTTATCATAATCTAAATAGTAAGAAGCATTCTCCCCATTTAGTTGATTTGAATCACTAGCTGAACCACTAACTACATGACCACCTTTTGCAACTACTACTGTACCTGATTGTGCAGATGAAAGTGTAATTGCTACTTGGTCTAAGTTAGAAGTATTTACGTTCTGAGGAAGTATCTGATTGTTTTGGTTATCATATACTGCAACAAGAATATTTCTCGTGTTAAAGTTATGAGAAACGGTTACAGAGGATGAATTTGTGAATGTAGATGATACAGTTGCTGCAGCATCTACTGTGATGTTCGTTATGTTAGAACCATCACCATATATTGTCTTAGCATGAACTTCATTCCATGCTTTTGTAGAAGAACCTAAATTATAAGTTGAACCACTATCGGGTATTAGTGAAGATAAAAAATCGGCTGTTACTGATATTGAATCGGTATTAGCATCACCAATTGTGATGTTGCCACCCAATGTTAGATTTCCATCTATTGTAGTATCACCAGAAATATTTAATGAAGAAGCTGATATACTACCAGTTAAATTAAATGAACCTGATGTTTGTGAATTTGTGGTAAGGATTTCTTCTATAGATAGAGTTCCATCTACATCTTTTTCAAAAAATATTCTACCATCATAGGTATTTATTGCCAATTCACCTAAATCTAAATTTGAGGTGGTTGGAAGATTACCTTGTACTGCGGTTCTTTTTAACTTGATTGTCTGTGCCATATTTATGACTTATCGGTTTCATTATATAATTAGTGATAAATAGAAAATCCTTATATAAGGATTAAACCCCCCTAGTAAGGAGGGTTGAATTTACCTTTATTTTAGTTTAATTTACTTTTTAACTCATCAATTTGAGTTTGTTGTTCTTTAACAGCCTCGATAAGTAAAGCAACAACTTTATCATATTGTACGGCCTTGTATCCATTTTCACGAGTTGTTACCAATTCTGGTAAAACTGCTTCAATTTCTTGAGCAATAACTCCAATATCACTACCTTTATGAGAATGTACTTCAGAATTTTCAATCCAATCAAAAGTATTACCACTTATTTGAGCAATTTTACCTAATGGATTTTCAATTGGTTTGATGTTTTCTTTTAATCTCTTATCTGATGATGCGTATGCTATGATATCTGCTGCAGCTACGATTTCACCTGTTGTATAAGATGGATCCATACCAATACCTAAACAATGTGCTTTAACGTGAGAAGTAAAGGTTGATGTACCTGTTCCTGTAACATTAAGTAGCCCATTTGCCGTAATATTCTGAGTAAATGTTTTTGCTCCACTAAATGTTTGTGTTCCACTTAGGTGTGCTGTATCTGAATCTAAATATGCTGATGCAATTACCGTACCATTCCATGTTCCAGAATCAATTGTACCTACAGTTGTAATACCTAAACCATTTATACTTGATAGTGTTTCATCGCCTGTGTTAGTTCCACTTTGTCCATCTAAGTACGTAGCGTTAATTGCAGTACCTTGCCAAACACCTGTTCCAATTGTACCAACTGTTACAATAGCATCATCACCACTATAAGTACTACCGGCAACGGCTGCTAATGTAGCGTTATATGCTTGTACATTAGTTCCAATTGCCAATCCTAAGTTTCCTCTTGCTGCTGCTGCATCTGTTAAATCAGATAAGTTACTTGCTTTTGTCATTTTTCCACCAACTGTTGATGTTAGGGCAACTACATCAGAATCTCCATTTGCAATACTTGCAGAGATTTCTAATAACGTATCGAATGCTGCTGATGCACCACCAATTAAGTCTGTAAGTTCTCCTTGTACATAAGCAGTAGATGCTATCTTAGTTGAACTATCATTTGAAGCTGGTGTTGTTGTTATTGGTGTTCCAGTAAATGTAGGAGAAGCGAGTGATGCTTTAGCATTTATCTGTCCTTGGATTCCTGATGTTACATCAGAAGTATAATTAATTTGAGCTGCGGTAGATGTTACTGCTGCCAATTTAGTGAAATCTCCTTGAACTAATCCAGTCACACCATCTAATAAGTTAAGTTCAGCGGGTGTTGAAGTAATATCAACTCCACCAACTTGTAGTTTAGTAGCGTTTACTTCTCCTCCTGAACCATATATTAAAGCTTTGGAGTTTACTATTGTTCCAGCTGCTGAAGTATCTAATAAGTTAAGTTCAGCTGCCGTAGAAGATACTGCAGTTGAGCCAATTGTAAGTCCCGATACTGTTGTTGCTCCGGCAGATAGTGTACCACTCGTTACAACATTACCACTTGTATTAGCAACTGTAAATGCTCCATCTACATCTACACCTCCATCTAAGGAAGCAAGACCAGAAACATTTGTTACTGCAAGTGCGGTTGTACCAGTTACAGCCATACCATTATTGAAAGTAGCTTCACCATTAAATTCACCATCTTGGATAGAACCAGTAAATGAACCAGAAAGTGAACCTTCTGCATCTTGACTTGTTACAGTACCATTATCTGCTGTTTCTTGAGTAGTAAATTTACCACCATCGTTGGTAAGTTTAGTATTTTTACCAGCACCTGATGTATCTTTAAGGATAATTTCATTAACCTCAAGTGTATCAACATCATCGTTTTCATCTAATAAAGTTACTTTGTTGTTTGTGTTTAGTGAGAATTTCTTAGAGTTAGAAACACCAATACCACCAATAGTAATAGATTTAGCACCTATATCGGCTGGAGAATTATCTGCTTTTTTGATAGTAAGGCTTTCACCTGCTCCACCAAGTTTCAATCCACCAAGTTTCAATGTATCAGAAGAAACATAAATATCTTTAAATGGGAATGCAGCTGAACCTAAATCTATGGAAGCTGATGCGTTTGGTATTAAACTTGAGTTAAGGGTTGCTCCTTCTGCGAATGCTAGCGAACCTGAAAGTATGGGACTGTGTATAATCATTTTGTTTTATCCTTGTTTTTTTATTATTATATCAATTATTTTATTATTATATATCACCACCATCAACTTCAGCGATTACTGTTGCGGCAGCTGTACCAGTTACATCACCTGCCAATGTTACTTGTAGTGAACCACTAATTACACCTTCTGCGTTTAATGATGTTACTACTCGTTCAGGGAATCCATTAATGTTACTAGCTCCAATTGAACCACTAACTATATGACCACCTTTAGCAACTACAGCAGAACCACTAACAGAAGTAGGGAATGTAAGTGTTACGGTATTTTCATCAGTAATACGAGATGTTTGTGGGATAATTTGATAACTATTTCCATCATATGCTTGTACAATTGGATTTAATGTATCTAAGTTGTGAACAACACTCCATGTAGTTCCTACATAAGCTTGTCTTACAGTTGCAGTTTGCGCGATTGTTAAGTTTGAAAGTTGCGAACCATTACCAATAAAGTTGGTTGCAGTTACATCACCTTGAACATCTACAGATCCAGTATATTCATTTGAAAGTAAAGTTTCAATTGTATCACCGGCTACTGAACCACTTCTTCGTAAAAATACTTTACCATCATGAACATTAATTGCCAATTCACCAACTGCTAAGTCTGAGGTGGTTGGTGCACTACCTGCGGTGGTACTTCTTTTTAATTTAATAATTTGAGCCATGTTTTTTTATTCCCTATTAATTTTTTCTTTTAATACATTCACTTCTTGTGAAAGTTCTTTTATACCTTCGATAAGTAGTGATACTAACTTATCATATTTTACTGCTTTGTACCCATTTTCACGAGTATCTACTAATTCTGGTAATATCTCTTCAATTTCTTGAGCAATAACTCCATAATCTTTACCACTATAAATATCTTGTTTTGAGCTATTCCATAAAAAACTATACCCTCCAATTGAATTTATTTTTTCTAATGGATTTTTGATTGGAATAATTTTATCTTTTAACCTTTTATCTGAAGTTGAGAAGGCTACAATATCTCCACCTACGTTCAATGCTCCACTAATACCAACACCACCTGCAACAGTAAGTGCTCCATTAGTTTTATTTGTTGATGCGGTTGAATTACCTACATGAGTAATTGCTCCAAAGGTTTTGGCTCCTATAAATGATTGTACTCCACTAAGGTGTGCTGTATCTGAATCTAAATATGCAGTTCCAATAATTGAACCATTCCAAGCACCACCTTGAATTGCTCCAGTCAATGTTAGGTTAGAGCCAGTTATTTCAGTTTTTGCAATTAATCTATCCGCATAAACTGCTCCACTATTCCAACTACCAGCATTAGAAACTAAATCACCATCGGTATCAAATACCCATGCTTTTGTAGCAGTTGCATCTGGTTTAATTGCAATAGATACGCCTGAATTAGAATCTAGGTATCGTACATTGGAAGAAACATAATCAAATGATTTTGCAGTACCACCAACATCAAAGGATAATAATCCAGATGTAGTAGATGCTCCATATAACGATAATTGATTACCACTTCCCAAATCTCCTACGGTTGTAGTTGTAATACCAATGGAAACTAAATCTGCTCCATCCGTGAATATTGCTGAACCACTTGTTATACCACTTGGTAATAACGATTGAACTTGAGATGAACCACTAACTGTTCCAGCTGGAGCTCCAGCTGCTGCTACACCACCAGTAAAGTGTGCTGAGCCTGTATCTAATGAAAAATTTAATATAGGAATAGCATAACCGTAGCCTGCATCATATACACTATCTAAATCTATATCAATTGCATCTCCTTTAGTTGGATATTGTAATGAATTACCAATAAATTGTACTGCTGAATTAGAAGCAACACCTTGATTATTAAATTCATTCCATACTGTCCACCCTGAATATGAATTAAATCCAAGATTACTAATCTGTTGTGAACTTGATAGTATTCCACTTGAACCCACAATACTATCTAATCCTGCGGGTATATTAGTTAAATAATCATAATCTAATGAACCACTAAAAATACTAGCGGTTACCTCACCTGTAATAGATAGTGAACCTGCATTGGATTCATCCAACTTTGCAAGTGTTATTACAGAAGATGCAGATTTACCCACCACAAGAACATTTGAATCTGTGTCAAAAAATGGTTCTGCTATATTAGAACCTTGTGATATATAGGTACTTGTTGAACCTTGTCTTAATTGTAGTATTGCTGCCATGAATTATCCTACTTCTATTATATTTGTTATTCTATTCATTGTGTATGTTTCTTAATAAAAACATTCTATTGTGCAGTTCCTACTGTGTAAACGAATGTTCTATCATTAGAAGATCCTGCTATACATGTTATTTGTAAATAGTTTGTAGTTGATATCGTTCTTACGATATCAACAGATGAAGTTCTTATAAATGTTCCTGTACCTGTTGTTTGTCCAAGAGTAATTGTACCACTTCCTTCAGTTCCTTGATTAACAATCAATACCATTTTACTCATACCGATTTCTGCATTATCAAAGTTCAATGTTGTAGCAGTAGAATCGGTTGGTGTTGTTATTTCAAAAACAGCACTTGATGTAAAATCTATAATTGCTGAGGTTGTACCTGATGATAGAGTAACATTAGATGCTCTTGCTTTGAATGAAGAATCTAACATACTATATTCAACATCAACTTGAGAAGAACCACTTACGGTACCAGATGGTAAAATACTTTCTAATTGAGATGAACCACTAATAGTACCAGTTGGAAGTGAATCTATTACTTGTGCTGAACCACTAAATACGTTTAATGATTGTTGGTAAGTAAGTACATTAGAGTCAAAATTAGTAATTGAATCAGCATTCACTTGTGATGAACCACTAATCACTCCTCTATTATCTAATGAAGAACTAAGTCTAGCTTCCGTCCAATATAAATTCGAACCTTCTGATAAATCACCAGTATTTGATGAACTTTCATCTATAAGTTTTATCCAATTGCCACCATGAGCATAATATCCTTTACCTGTCCCATGAACGTGAGCAAACATACCATGGTAACTTGCAGCTGTTGGTAAATCTCCTTCTGCTGAATAAACGTTACCAAATAGAACTTTGTTACCATTCATATCCAAATCATTTGATGTGAATGATGAACTATGTAGTTCTTGTGCATCTAATCTTGTTTCATGATCGGATGCTGATGCGTATGATTCTAAGATTCTTACATCAAATGAACTACTCATAGTTCCTTCAATTAAATCTACCCGTGTCTCATGGTCTGAACCTGTTGAGAATATTTCAATTAATCTTAAATCAAGTGAAGTACTTACTGGTCCTTCTATTGAATCTAATCTTGAATCTACTGATTGTGAGTAATCAGCAAAGTTTTCGTTTGAAGAAGAAAGTAAAGTTGTTCCACCAAATGATGAACCACTAATATTACCTTCAACTTGTAATTGTTTATTTAATTGGAACGAATTATTAGCCGATGAATACAAAATTGTTGCATCTGCGCCATCGATTGTGATTCCTGCTCCATTTGCTGCGGATGCATCTAAGGCACCACTAGCTATTAATATGTTTATATCCTCTACATTCAATGTAGCGGTATTAAGTTGTGTTTGTGTACCTTGTATGGTTAAGTTACCAGTAATAGTTGTATCACCAGTTACTGTAAGTTGTGAACCATCGAATGTTAAGTTTGCACTATCTTCAATTTCACCACTCGTACCAGCGAGTACTACTCTACCACTTGTTAAATCTTCTACGTTTACAGATGCAAGTGTTGATTGTGCATCTACATTTAATGTTCCTACTATTTGAGTGTTTCCACTTCCTTGTTGGACTGTAAAGTTACCAGTTCCTATGTTTAATTCTGTTCCATTGAATGTAAAATTAGCATCATCTTCGATTTCTCCACTTGTACCAGCTATAACAATTCTGTTATCTGTTAAATCTTGTACATTAAGAGATGATAGTGTTGATTGTGAATCTACATCTAATGTTCCTAATATTTGTGTGTTACCACTTCCTTGTTGAACTGTAAAGTTACCAGTTCCTATACTTAATTCAGTTGCATCAAAGGTAAAGTTTCCATCATCTTCGATTTCTCCACCTGATCCAACGATTACAACTCTATTATTAGTTAAATCTTCTACATTTACCGATGCAAGTGTTGATTGTGCATCTACATTAAGAGTAGAATACATTTGAACTGCTCCACTAATAAAAGTATTACCAGTAGCAGTAGTTACTCTGAAGTGGTTTTCCGAACCGATTATAAAATCATTTCCAGTATATCTGAAATATTGGTCATCTTCGATTTCACCATTTATACCAGCGATTACAATTCTATCGTTTGTTAAATCTTCTACGTTTGCGGAAGCGAATGTACCTTGTCCTCTAACATCTACATTATCTGATGCTGATATTCCACCGGTTATACCAACATGATTACCATCCCAAGTTAAATCTGAACTATCTTGGAATATTCCACTTTTTGTAAATGAAATTCTATCATTAGTTAAACTACGTACTGTTAGTGTATCTATTTCACCACTACCACTAACTTGCCAAGAACCAGTTTGGTAATAATCAGCATCATCACTTAATCCAGCTGCTCCACCAAGTTTGAGGTTTTGTCCATCGAAAGTTAAATTAGCATCATCTTCTACTTCACCACCAACTCCTGAAATTAAAACTCTATTATCAGTTAAATCATCTATTCTAGCAGTACCGAATCTACCTTCACCATCTACTTTTATTTTTCCAGTTAAATCAATATTAGAACCAGATAATAATCCAGCGGTAGCACTATCTCTTTGTAGGTAGATATTCCTCCACCTTTTAGTATCTGTTCCGAAATCATGAATTGCATAAGTTGCAACTGGCGTTTCTGTACCAAAGTTATCCATATCAGGTACAATTGAACCACTAAAATCTGATTTGATTGTTACTACATCTTGTGGTTGGGAATCTCCCATTATAAGGTGCCCATCTATACGAACATCTCGTTTAAACCATGCATGTGATGCTGTAATGTTACCATTAAGATACATACTTGATGTTGGATGGTTTCCAGTTGAATCTGATGCGGTTACATCACCAGTAAGCCAAAAAGAACCAGTATTAGCTTCTGCTAATGTATTATCTTGGTTTGCCATTGACATTTTTGCCAATGTGGTTACATCCGAACCAACCGAACCACTTGTTCCTATGATTAAAGTGTTGTTATCTGTTACAAAGAATGCCTCAGCGAGATTACTTCCTTCTGAAACATATGTAGTTTTTAACCCACGTCTGAGTTGTAGTATTCCTGCCATTTTGTTTTCCTAATTTGTTACCTATAAATATTGATGAATTAAATAATTGAATTTTTAAGAACACATCATTACTAATATAAGTATGAGGAAACTTAAAGACATAAAAAAAACCCCCACATTTCTGCGAGGGTTTTCTTGTTAAAAAAAGTAAATTCTAATTAGTAAGTACCACCATCTAGCTCTTTTGAAGCCACAAAGTTAGAACCATCCCATTGAATTACATCACCAGCGTTAGAAGGTGTTACTGAAACTAATTTTTTGGATCCATCTGTATAAACAAACGATGCCGCAGATAAACCAGTTACAATTACATCACCACTAAACGTAGCATCAGTACCATCATCAGATAATACAGAATCAACTAACAATCCGTTAGAATCAGCTTTAAGAACTGTACCAGAAGTTGGAGAAGCGTTTAATCTAGCAAGTTCTTTTTCAGAACCCAATATACCAGCTTTCCAATGATCCTTTCCGTTAGCTCCATCATACAATAATGAACCAGATACAGTACCAGTACCAGTAGCATCTGCAACTTGTAAACCTGCAGTTGATTGTGCACCACCGATATTAAGTTCTAAGATGTTATCACCAATAGTAACAGTAGTTGAATCAATAGTTGTAGTCGTTCCTAATACAGATAAATTACCTGCTATAGATACAGTATCACTAGCTGCATTACCTAATGTAACGTTACCATTTACTGTTAAACTATCAGTAATTGTTACAGCATCAGGTAAACCGATAGTATAAGCTGCTCCACCACCAAGGGCTTGTGCAGTTGTACCAGTAATTTCGATTTCATTAGCTGTACCAGTAACAGAAACAGTTGTGTTACCTTGAACTGCATTTCCTGCAGATGAACCATACGATACGTTAATCTCTTGGTCAGTTAAACTGTAACTTAAACCAGTACCCGCCACATCAGCGTTAAGGTTTGCACCTAATACACCACCACTTGTAGATGAACCATCACCAGCTTTTAGTACTACATCACCACTTGAAACTGTAAAGTTTGAAGAATCGAATGAAGCGATACCTTTAACGGAATCCGTTGCATCTGATACTTGAGATGAACCACTAATTACACCACTACCTTCTAAATGAGTAATAGTTTGAGCTGAACCACTAACTACACCTAATGAATTTAGATGATCAGTATTATCTGAATCTGTGTATCCATCAACTTGCGAGGAACCAGAAACGAGCCCATTACCCAATTGTGCTACTGTTAATGTATCACCCAATGATAAATCAGTACCTAAGATAGTAATTCCATCATTTGTTAATTGAGAATTTGCTATACCTGTTACTTGAGATGAACCACTAATTACAGTTTCAGCTTGAAGTTTAGCAAGTACATTTGTATCAAAGTTTGTAACTGTATCAGCGTTCACTTGAGATGAACCACTAATTACACCTAATGTTTGTTGATAAGCAAGTACGTTAGCATCAAAGTTAGTAACGGTTGCTGCATCTACTTGAGATGAACCACTTATTACACCTAATGAATTTAAATGGTCAGTATTATCTGAATCAGTATAACCAGCTGGTATTCCAGTCAAGTTAGAACCATCACCATATAATGTAGTTGCGTATACGTTTCTAAACTTATCAGAAGATGTACCTAAATCTAAAGTTCCATTTGCGTTAGGGATAATATTAGTTGTGATATCACCACCAAATGCGATTGTATCAGAAGATGCATCACCAATAGTAATATTTCCACCTAATGTAATGTTACCTTGAATATTTGCATTTCCAGTCAAATCTAAATTTGAACCTGAAATGATTCCTAAGTTAGAAATACCAGTTACACCAAGTGTACCACTCGTTGAAACGTTACCACTTGTATCAGCTACTGTAAATGCTCCATCTACATCTATACCACCATCTAAGGAAGCAAGACCAGAAACATTTGTTACTGCAAGTGTAGTTATTCCAACTACATTAACTGTACCATTTGCTTGAAGCGTTGTAGTTGCAACCATATTAGATGCACTAACTGCTGTATTAGCTACAAAACGATCAGCGTATACAACACCTGCTGCACCACTTCCACCATTAGAAACTAAATCACCATCAGTATCAAATATCCATGATTTACTTGCAGTTGCATCTGGTTTAATAGCCACAGATACACCTGAATTAGTATCTACATATCTTACATTACCTGATACATAATCAAAAGATTTTGCAGTACCACTAATATCAAAAGATAATAGACCTGAAAGTGATGAACCTGCTAATGATAATTGATTACCACTTCCTAAATCACCAACGTTATCAGTTGCAGTACCAATTGCAACTAAATCAGTTCCATCTGTGAATACAGCTGAACCACTTATTACACCACTTGGTAAAATTGCTTGAACGTTACCTGCAGTTACTGTTCCTAATGTAGTAATTGAAGATGCTCCAGTAAATCCAGTCTTATCAGCGGATTGTAATAATACTTGTGAAGAACCAGAAACTATTGTTCCGATTGCGTATCCAATTGTATTAGCAGTAATTGTACCACCTAAAGAAGTATCAACACCTGCGATAGTAATACCATCGTTTACTAATTGAGCATTTGCTATACTTGTTACTTGAGATGATCCCGAAACGAGTCCATTACCTAATTGTGCTACTGCTAATGTATCTCCTAATGATACATCAGTACCTAAGATAGTAATTCCATCATTTGTTAATTGAGAATTTGCTATACCGTTCACTTGAGATGAACCACTAATTACACCTAATGTTTGTTGATAAGCAAGTACGTTAGCATCAAAGTTTGCAACTGTATTAGCATTTATTTGAGATGAACCAGATACTACTCCAGTTCCACCAAATAATATTTCATCAGTTATTGCCGAACCTAATGCTACTGAAGTTCCACTAATTGTAATACTATCGTTTGTTAATTGAGAATTTCCTATACCTGTTACTTGAGCAGAACCAGAAAATACACTATCACCACCGGCTAAAAGAATTTTAGATTCCGCATCCTTAGCTCCAGCTTTCCAATAATCATTTGTTCCATCATATAATAATGAACCAGTTGCTAAACCACCACCAGTTGCATCAGTTATTTCAAGTCCACCTAATACTGCATCACCACCGTAGTTTGCTCGTATAATAGAACCACTAATATTAAGTGTTTCTGAATTTACAATTGTTCGTGTTCCACTTACAGTTAAATCACCAGTTACAGTTAAATCGTTTCCGATTACTACATCATTTGGTAAACCAACAGTTACAGTTACATCA
>MEHZ011624276.1_pt1 | contig 15824 bp, 18 predicted proteins | sample 897221 | NCBI WGS metagenome assembly MEHZ01 (sample SAMN05514161, study PRJNA337945) | marine metagenome | isolation source: marine surface water | place: Arctic Ocean | collected 2007-12-13
GGAAGAGGTGGACTAATGCCTTTGGGCTAGGGGAGATTCGTTTGAAAGAGTTAACCATCAGTTTTCGGGCTCGAGCACCCGTAAGCGATGTGGGAATTTCAAGAGCCCATGTAATAAAGCATAAAGAAAATTAGCGTTTTGTCAGGCCCTGATTGCGCATTCTCCACAAAAGCGCTTCAACACGATCTTGACCATAGAATGTTTCACCTCGAAAAGTCATGAGTGGAACACCCCAATGATCCGTTTGTTCTTGTGCAATCTGATTTTCTGTGATGACGGCTTCAAACTTGTCGGGCGTTTTATCGATCTCAGTGATCAGTTTATGACCGTCTAGCCCGGCAGCAATCATCGCCTCGGCTAGATAGCTCTCCTGGTTCCAATTATCAATAGAGCCATCCCAGAGAATTCGTGAAACACGGTCTATAAATGCCAAGCCGGCACCGCTCATTTGGGCTGCGGCACCGAGTAACGTGATTTGACGTATATACGGCTGTTCTGAGGCAATTAGATTAGTATCCATATCCTGAATAATAGGATCAGGGACAGGACGACGGTAAGGGATCCCATAGTACTCTGCTATGCGTTGACTATCTTTTAAATGGTAACGTTGATACTTTGGGTTTACTGTTTTGAAAAAATCAGGTATCCGAACTGCCAGCGGGAAAACCGGACGGACATTAACCGTGACATTGAACTTTTGATTCATTTCGATGATGCGGTCGAGAGCCAAATAGCAGAATGGACTACGAAATGACCAAAATAAATCAAATGCAAAATTCGGACTAGCCTTCATTAAGACTTCCATATACCAAACTCATCCATAGCCAGACTCCTTAGGATAAAGTTACTCTACTCGAGCAATCGAATACAACATTTTTAGTTAATAAAATACTGATATTCCTTATAGACATGTCATTATCAGGAGTAAGAATATTAAAGAGTGTGAGACTAGAGCTGCCAAGTATATTTCACATTGAGAAGTCTTCTGTCTACTTACATCCTCGGTGAGTAATATCCTGTTAAGTCAGTGGGCAGAGCGTTAGCGAATTCAGACATACAGTTACACCACTTCGTTGCATCATGACCTTAATGAAGGGGCTAAAGGGTCTGTAGAGTGAGCCGAGAGGGATGAGAGGAGCGATAGGAATAGATTTCCCTTAGACCATAAGGACAAACTTGCCTTATTTAGGTAATCTAGAACAACTAGTTTTTTTAAATGGGAAATAAAATTGTCAAATACAAAGATAGAAGCTACATATAGTCTTTATGCGCGTGCCATTGATGAGAAGCGCTATGAGTTACTGAAAAAAGTTTTCCATCCGGAAGCACAATTACAGTACATTGTGGGTAGTCAAGAATTCGCATGCTCGGGATCTGAGTCGACAACTTATTTCAGAAATTTTCTAAATTTATGTTTCTGGACTAGCCATTTAATTGGATCCCCAGCCATAGAATTAGATGGTAAAAAAGCCTTCTCAACTGCCCGAGTGCAGGCTGTGCATCAACAAGTGTTAGATGATGGAAGTATTTCGCGGTGGATTCTTAGAGGTTCTTATCATGATCATTTAGAATTGTTTCAGGACACCTGGTTGATCACCAAACGCTACTGCCACACTCCCGATGAAGAAGGGGAGTTCCTTACAACGGGTGTCAAAATTTTCGAAGAAATTGGATGGACTTCTAAAGATAAAATTTCATTTAATCGCTAGGTCTTTTTTTGTCAGGAAGAGTTGCTCCTCATCCCACAAAATCTTTCCAGGGTTCATGGTGCGTCCTTGCGTCATTTGTTGCTTCAAAAAATCCCGACCTGTCTGCAAAAATATTTTGACAGTTTTTAGCGTTCGTTGGATACTAAATTCTGTTGTGAAATGAGAGGGATCTGTTGAGATGATAAATTTTTGGTGCAGCATGACTAAGAAAAAATACAGTTTGATAATTTTATTTACCCTATTTTTTTCGACTGTTCTTAAGGCTGAACATTCGTTTAGTAATTATAGAGATTACCCGGTCACAGAAACCACATTCAAGATAGAAAAAGTCGCTGATAGTTTAAGCTATCCGTGGGGCATGTCTTTTATTGACAAGGAGCATCTTCTGGTTACTGAAAAAGGTGGTACGCTGCTCAAAATTAATGTTAATACTGGGGAGAAAATCGATATAGCGCATAATATCCAAAGTATTCGTTTTGATGGGGGAGGGGCATCCGACCAAGGTGGGTTACTTGATGTATATACCCACGATGATTATATCTATTTTACTTACAGTCATGATTTGAAAGCATCGGTATCGCAAAAAGCAAAAGAGCGACACTCGAGTTCGGCTGTTGCGCGAGGCAGGCTTGAAAATAACAAAGTAATTGACTTAGAAGTCTTACTTATTGCAGCACCTAGCCAAAAAGGAAAAAAACACTACGGCTCTAGAATAGCTATCAAAGACAATATTTTGTATGCCGGTTTCGGAGAAAGAGATTTGGGTATGATTGCTCAGGATCCACGGAAGCATCCCGGCAGCATCGTCCGTATCAATTTGGACGGGACTATACCTGGCGATAATCCTGCGTTTACAACTCACTTAAATTGGTTGCCAGAGTTATACCAAATAGGCGTGAGAAACTCTCAGGGGATCACAGTGTCACCTCACGATAGCGAGGTATATTTTTCGAACCATGGGCCAAGAGGTGGTGATTTTATTGGCCTTGCCCAGCATGGCGGTAATTATGGTTGGAAACATATTGCTTGGGGAGGGACCAAATATAACGGCTTTCGTATTGGGGATGTTCCTTTTTCAAAAGAATTTGATATACCTTTAATAACTTGGGTCCCGTCTCCAGGTGTTGGTAGTATTCATTTTTATAGTGGCAAGGTTTTTCCAGAATGGGAGGGAGATTTATTAGTATCGGCACTAAAAGGGAAATGTCTTATCAGATTAGATTTCTTGGGTGGTAGGATAGTGAGCGAGGAGATAATTTTTAAAAACAAAATTGGTCGTATCAGAGATTTTGAAGTTGATGATGCCGGTAATATTTTTCTGATAAGTGATGATGCAGACTCAGGCCTTTGGAAGTTGAGTAAATAAAGTTAGAGCTTTCATTTGACCGCTGACTTCTTGTCTTTTTTAGAATACCTGGCTATTTCAGGATCTATCTCAAGCGACCAAGCATCTATACCACCTGCTAAATTAAATACGCGTGTAAACCCCTGCTTTTGAAAATACTCTGCGGCTGACTGACTTCGACTTCCTGTGCGGCATTGAAAAACCATAAGAGAGTCACGCTCTAAATCACCTATAAAATTGACCGTTTTCTCATTTAATATTCGAGAGTCCGCTATTTGTGCAATCTCTCTTTCCCACTCCTCTCGCACATCAAATAGATAAAAACTCTCATCTGACGTTTGAAGACTTTTCAACTCTTGTACACTCATTTGAGAGACTGTAGAGAGACCATTTCTTTCTGCCACGGTATCCGTCTCACTAGAGCAAGAGACAAGTGACAAGAGTAGTATCGTAAGTAAGAGGGTTTTTTTCATTTTGCCCGCAGATCCTTTTTTCTTTTCTGTTTGCGCCAAACCCAAGGAGGAACTCTGTCCTCTTCCGAAAGCTTCCATAAGCCAAGATTTCTTTTCTTGGCGTTGTTTTCTAATTTTAGCAAACTATCATCCGTTATATATCGCCGATATACCATGGCATGTCCCATTTCGACCATGTAGGCACTCACATCCTTGTCGTCTATAAATATGCGCCCGATGACTCGTCCATAACTGTCACTCTTCTTCACTATCTTTACTTCCACCTGCTTACCTAGCAACAAGCTACTCAGCACAGCGCGAGCGGTTAAACCATAGGATTGATTTCTTTCTGGCGCATCTATTTCAGATAAACGTATCTTGTGAATAGTATCTTCAGCATTAAGATTTACTGTGTCTCCATCAGTCACTTTAGTGACTATTCCAAAGAGCTGCTCATTGGCATACGCAGAGAAAAAACAGAGTAGAAGGAGGGGAAAAATAAGTATCGAAAGAGGTGTCTGAATCGTGTGGCTCAATCAGGGACCAGTCCATGTATGGGAAAATTCTGGGCGAACGCTTTCGTTGCGGGTTAGACCTTGCGCTGATAATTTCGATCGAATTAAAGCGAGGTGTTCGCGACCAAAAAGTCCTACTTGCCGATCAACGGTATGGTCGAAAAACACATAATGAGGTGCTCCAACAAGACCACTCTCTTCTGCATCTTCCATGCACTGAATTAGCGCTTTTTGTCCTAATCCGTTCGGCTTAACAAATTCTTCGAAGCCATAAAGATCAGCTCCGAGCTCTCGGAGGGAATCACGCAGTTGAGGTATTGATTCAATCTCATAGTCTCGCCACCCACTACCCCAACCCCGAAGACAGACGCTCATCATGAATGGGACTTCCAGTTGTTGACGTTTAGCAAACACGAAAGCACGATTAGCTAGCTCGGCATCTAGTAGTCGATGTGGACTGCGAAAAGGTAGCCGTTGTAAAGCCGCATATTGTCGGGCAGCTGCATAGTACATACGAGCTTTGCGGTCGCTCTCTGGAGAGAGTGGTCGCCGCTTGTTACCCTCGACCGAGGTGGTTAGGCCTAAGCCCTTATAGCTCAGTGTGTACGGGCGAAAATCAATCTTGATTTGATAGTCTCTTGCTAACTCTAGTGTTGGTCTCACCGCAATATAGGCGTGTGGAGATTTCATATCTAAGTAGACGACGACCGATATGTCAGCCTCAAGACCCATAGTCCGCTGCCAGTTTTCAGCTTCACTCATTATTCGATTAACGTCAGCTGATAGCGTTTCTCTATACGCTATTGGGGCATGCTGGGGCCTAAGGGTCATGGGTTGGGTTGATCAGCCACCGATGACTGCTGGCTTGGGCAAGCCCGCCTTGGCGCACTCTTCATAGTATTGCTGCAGAATAGACCCGGCGTCGACCATGCTCTCCACCTCTCCGGCCTCATTAAGATTTAAGTTAGCGCCGCGTATAGCGAACCACGTGTCCATCACCTCGGTGACACCTTCTACGTCCGTGGTCAATGTGTGGATTGAGCCAGCTGGTTCGTAAAGGTAGGAACCAGCACGGTTTATTGTGTCTGGGTATTCGAGGTACTTCCATGCACCAGAAAATGTCACTGCGTAAACCTCGCCAGTATGTTTATGACGCTGCACCGTAACACCTGGTTCGAAACGGGTTCGCACAATCCAAAGGCCACCTTCTATATCAACCTGAAGTAATTGTAGCTTCACTCCATCCCCGAACGGGACGAAGGGCAGTTCATTTGGCCCACGATGGAGTGCTTCTGGAATGCTACTTGTTACTTGTGCAGTCTCAGCCATCATTGTTACTTGTGCAGTTTCAGCCATCTCGTTAATCCCCTAAATCATTTAACAGCGAGTGATATTTACATAAGAAAAATGAATGTACAAGCAAAGCTGATGTCAAGGCGTATTAAACTGATTCCGCCGCCTTAAACGCGTCCCGAGATTCGAGTCGGTCAGCATAAGCTGTGAGGTTTGGACGTTCGCTAAAATCAGCGCCTAGTCGACGTGACATTATAATAGCATGGCCAGTAATAGTATCCGCGACGGTAAACATGCCCGCTAGAAATTCGCGTCCCTGCATATGGGTCTCAGCAGCACCAAGTGTTCGATTAAGGAGCTTGAGGGAACGGATAGCAATTTCCTCGTTACGTCTCTCCGGTGGAAGCAAGATCGTCTCAACCACATAGTTGTTGATCGGCGGCATAATCATCCCTTCAGCATAATTGAGCCACTGTAAATAAGTGGCAAAATTCGCCGCGTCCGGACCGGGAGCAAGTTCCGGGGCGTATTTCGCACCCAAGTACTGTGCGATCGCTGTGCTTTCCGTAATAGTTGTATCACCGTCTACCACAGTTGGTACTCGCCCATTTGGATTAACTTTGGTGTATTCCGGACCACGCATTTCTTTCTGACCAAGAGAGAAGTGCACTAGATCGTATTCCATTCCAATTTCCTCTAAGAGCCAAACTGTTCGAACTGCGCGCGATTGTGGGGCAAAATATACTTTCATATCGGTTTTTTTTTTGATAATACCTGTAAACTATAACTAGACATTTAAATCTTATCTATAGAAACATTCACTAAATTCTCATTATTTGGAATTATGCTATGACTACTTATCAACGTGATAACGCATCAATTTTTTATGAAGATTCTGGCGAAGATTTACCGGCTCTTTTACTTTTAGCACCCGGCGGTATGAAATCCTCACTCAATTTCTGGTCAAATACTCCTTGGGATCCTCGGGAGCAGCTCAAAGGATGTTTTCGTGTGATCGCAATGGATCAACGCAATGCAGGAAATTCGACTGCTAAGATTTCGGCTGAGGATGGCTGGCATACTTATCTAGATGATCAGCTTGGCTTAATGGACTATTTAAAAATCTCACGGTTTCATGTCGCTGGAATGTGTATTGGTGGGCCATACTGCTTAGGCTTAATAGAAGCCGCACCCGATAGGGTAATGTCTGCAACTTTGTTTCAATCTATTGGGCTCGACCAAAACCGTACTGCATTTTACGATATGTTTGACGAGTGGGCTAGCGAGCTCCAGCGTAAGATGACTGATATAGGTCCAGATACATGGTCAAGTTTTCGGCAAAACATGTTTGGTGGGACTGAGAGGTTATTCAATGTTGATGAAGCCTTCCTTAATGAATGCACAACGCCGCTGATGATATTAATGGGTAATGATTTATATCATCCTGAGTCCACATCACGCCTGTTGGTTCAAACCGCACAGAACACGACATTTATCGAATCTTGGAAGGAAGGAGAAGCTCGAGAGGATGCAATGATCCAGTGCCTAGAGTTTCTCCAGAAAAATACCTAGCTTAAGGAATACCACTATTCACACACTTTAAGATTCTTTCTCCTCGGTTTGAGAATAAGAACGCTGCTGCAGATTAAGGGGCTCATTATGCTAAACGTATCTTGTCCCTTAAATCAGTGAGGGCCATTACTCCCCCTCATCAGTTATTTATCTCAAACTAATTCTCCCGAGCGTGTGCCGGAAAGAATCTGACGAGTATTTGTACGGTAAAATGCCAGAGAATTGTTACAAGATAGATGAAAGATGTTAGCCTTCGCCTCAGTTTATTATTTTTAAAGAGCAGAAAATGACCATTTCTACAAACGGAGTTGCACATATTCAACTTACGGTAAATACTCCGGAAAAATGTATTCCCTTTTGGGAAAATCTATGCCATTTCTTGGAAATGGAAACACTTGTGAAAAATGCAGATACTGTCTATTGCATAGGAAGCCGCACGGGGATAATGGTCAAAGGAGTCCCAGAGGGAAAAGAGAAGAGGGCATTTGATCAATATTCAGTTGGTCTTCATCATGTATGTCTCCGAGCCCGAAGCTCGGAAGACGTCGATGCTATCTATGAATTTGTTGTGGAAGAGCTGAAAGCTAAAATCATTCATGCTCCAGAACAAGGTGGTTGGGCACCCGGCTACTACTCATTTTTATTTGAAGATCCCGACGGTATACGAATTGAATTCAATTTTGTGCCTGGTAAAGGACATTTTGGTGAAGCTGGGAGACTTGGATCAGAAGGAAGCGGACCGGCAAGTGATTATTCAGGTGAAGGTTTTGATGATTGAGCTTCAGTTCTAAAGAATACCTTCAAAAATCAGCTTAATCGGACATAACGCTGGGGTAGCATTTCATGTAGTATCAAACCGGTTTGGCGCCTTCTGCTTGGTCTACTATATATTCACAAAAAGCAAGTGAGCTGGTGAATGCAGGAGAAATAGAATTAAGTACATGCAATGTACGTTCATCTTTTTCAACAATGTAATCCATTTCAAGGGTCTGTGTTTTAAGATTGACAAGTTGTGGGCGTATCCCGATTTTATTACTTGATTCCAAGTCGCCAGATTGAAGGGTTCGTATCAGTTTTTGAGCGGCGGACAGAAAAAAAGGTTTGTAGTATTTTTTCATCTCCTCTTGAGCGAGCCGTCGGAAATTTTCCCTATTCGCTTTATACATCGAAATTAGCTGACGCCCTATAGTGAAGCTTTCGGAAAGTTTTATCCCTTCAAAAATTCCATAGTTCTCTCTTCCTAGAGCAGGAATAGCGGTTGGTCCTAAGTACACCTCTCCATTGATCACTTTAGTCAAATGAACACCGAGGAAAGGTAGCTCGACATTAGGGACCGGATATATATTACCGTTCACTAGATGCCTTCTATCAACTCTTAATTTGTAATAAATCCCTTTGAATGGAACTAGGGTATAGTCTCCTGCATGACCGAACATCTTGGCGATAAGATCTGCACCAGCTCCTGCGCAATTGTAAAGAAACTCATAAGAAAATTTGCCTTGTGCCGTTTCGACAAGGCACTGATTAGGACGGGCGGTTCTGATCGGGGCACCGTAGACAAATTCAACCCCTTGTTCTTCTAAAATTTCTCGTAGTTTATTAATAATGGCTTTGCTATCTATGACTGCTGTGTCCGGACAATAAATACCCGCTTCGTATGCAGAGGCATAGGGCTCGATTTCTTTTACCCCTTGCACGTCTAGACGCTCGGCCTTAACGCCGTTGTTCTTCGCATTGGTTAATAGCGTGTCTAGTGTAGGCAAGTCTTCCGCTGAGCTTGCGATGATTACTTTCCCAACTTTCTTGTAAGAGATTTCGTACTCATCTGCGAAGTCGCGCATTCTAGCCGCACCCAAGGAGCATACTTTAGCTTTTAAGGTTGTGCTCCCATAGTAAACGCCTGAATGCATTACGCCGCTGTTACGGCCACTTGCATGCCTTCCTATATCTAGCTCTTTTTCTAATATCACAATGGATGAATTAGGATGTCGCTTATTTAATTCTCGAGCCACGCTTAAGCCGACAATACCTGCGCCAATAATCACGAAGTCGTAAGATTTAGCCAACTCGCCTATGCTCCTTGTTAAGGTACTGCTATAAAGGGGTCAACTATAAGTGCATCTTTATGAGCCAGCATGCGAGCCGTTCTTGGGGGGCCAGTGACTATTACTACTCGGCCTAGCTGACTTAGAATATCGTCGCTACTCCATGATCTGTCCAACATTATTGCCTGCCTCTACGAATCAATCGATTGCCTATTAAACTCAACTATATCGATTAACATTAACATTAATATTCTTTATCACTCTAATTGTTTTTTTCATCTTATAATTAAAGAATCAGAAAGTAGGGAGAAGATTTCCATGACCATGAGTGTTGATATGATAAAGACTAAAGTCGCTAGTAAGGTCGGTGACGAAGAGGCTCAAGTAGAAATCGCAAATTGGTTGATCGAAAATCAGAGTAATCTAACTGAGGGTATTACTGAACCGTTTATAGAAATGGTGCAAAAGCTAAGGGAATGTTCACCAGAGCATTGGAAAGGTATGTGTTCCTCGAGTCTGTCTGAAAGTCCTTAGCAGTAATCCTCTAGGCTGCTTGCTCAGGAGCAGGCAGCTGTTCTTATCCTTTGTTTCGGTTACGCTAGATGTGAATCCTTGTCCTAACAGTCACTTTTTTCCGTGAGAACTGTTATATATTAAGTGGAAGACAGAGGCGTGATATCGACAAGCTTCTTGTGTATACCAAACTCTCAAAGGATTATTATTGCAGCGCCGCTATATCATTTCAGCGTTTAAATAAAGCGACGATTGAACAAGGGTAATCGTCGCTTTATAAAAAACAGGCGACTAGGTTTAAATGTTTTTTAGCACATTCTGTGGAGAGGATTCTCCATAAGGATCCTCTCCATGGTTATCGTTAAATCCAGGTTCTTCAAACCATGCCTCTATTGTTCCATCGTTCACAACTGCGGCATATCTCCAGGAGCGCATTCCGAAACCTAGATTATCTTTATTTACAAGCATTCCAATTTTGCGCGTAAATTCCCCTGAACCATCAGGTATCAGATCAATGTTTTTGATATTTTGTTGTTTGCCCCAAGCATTCATTACGAAAGCATCATTGACTGACATACAATAAATGGCTTCCACTCCTACTGCATTAAAGTCTGAGAAAAGATTTTCAAAATCTGGTAACTGATAAGTTGAGCATGTCGGCGTGAAAGCACCTGGCAGCGAAAAGAGGACTACTTTTTTATTAGAAAAGTAATCAGACGACGTTTTTTCTTCCCACTTATAAGGGTTGTCGCCACCGATTGATTCGTCTCTAACTCTAGTTTTAAAGATCACTTCTGGAACTTTTCGATTTAACATTTCTGATTTAATACTCCATAGGTTTTAATGAATAATTATATTGTGTGTTTTTTCGTTGGTAGTGCCGGTTGCCCGAGAAAGCATATCGAGATGCTCGGGCCATACGCTTATTTTGAAGTTATGAGATGTAAGTTTTTTACCTAATATGTTGAGTCTGTTACTTACTAAGCGCAAAGATGCGTTAGGAAGGCATTTAGAAAGTAGCTCTTTTCCAATGTGTTGCTGCTTGCTCTGTAAGAAGCCGAGGTAACCGAGGAGAAAATGCTCAACTGTGCCTAAGTTATGTGGGCAGCCTACTGTCAATTTTACGGTACTTGAAGCAAAAAGGGCAGACAATATTTCTGAGAAAATATCAGCTGTCAGAATAGTCGATTCTCCGAAGCCGAGTGCTTCAAATGCGGCTTGTACTTTTGGTAAGGGATCTCTATTTTCATTGCGCTCATAGGCCCAGTGATGGATCACCCAAACTAGGAATTTTTCGCTACAGTTAAGCCTGCTCCAATTAGTTGTTTGTTCGCTTTGCTCCAGATTTCCAGTGATAAGCGATGGTTTTGGGGAATGCATAATAAAAGAAGCTTCTTTTTCGTAAGTAATAATAGTAACAATAATCATTATCATTTGTAAAATGAATTAGCAGCTACATTTCGTAGTGACTGATTAGTTGTCATCTAGTTTGGTAATAGCCGTGAGCTCTGTGTGATTAGAGTAAAGCACTGTCTTTCGAAGTAGGTTTGGGAGGGGGCGAGCTACCCCTGAGGCCTGGTGGTGGTATCTATGAGCCAGTTTCAATCAAGTCAGTAACTGGCCTCTAATTTATCAAGAAAAGGTAATCTTAGAGACAAGCAGCTCCACCATGGAAGTCTATAGAACGAGACCGTCGGTTTAGCGGCCCGGATATGCTCGAGGCATCAAGGTTATTTTAACTCAAACCCCTTGTAATTCGAATCAGCCACCTCACGACACTTGTCTCTATACGTGCCTACACCACCGATATAAGACAACAAACGTCTAGGTTTACCTTCTACGTTTGAGCCCATATACCAGGAATTAGTTTTAGAGACTAATGTTGCATTAGCAGTGTCATCGTGGTGTTGCACCCAGTCGTCTTGAACAGTCTCGCTTGGTTCAATAACACCTTTTCCAGATTTACAAACATGTGCGATACAGTCGTTTATCCACTCGGCTTGCTGCTGAAGGCAGGTTGTCATGTTGCATAACGCGGCGGAAGGAGCCAATGGAGCTCCAGTAGTAAACATATTAGGGTACCCGTGGACTTGAAGTCCCATGGTAGTCCTGATTTCTTTTTCCCATTCGTGTTTAAGTGAGCGACCTTCTCTTCCGCGAATGTCAATGCGCGTGAGCGCACCTGAGCCGGCATCAAAACCAGTCGCCAAAATAATCACATCAAGCTCATACTCTGTTCCATCGCGAAGTTTTATGCCACCTTCCGTGATGGCAACTATAGGATTTTCTTTAACGCTAATACCACTTACATGAGGTAAATGAAAAGTCTCTAAATAGCCGCTTTCAAGCGGAACCCGATGCAAACCAAAGCCATAATCTTGAGGAATCAGTAAATCACACAATGCAGGATCTTTCAGTCGCTCCTTCATCTTACCGCGGACAAACTCTGAGACTTCTTTATTTATTTTTGCATCAAAGAATATTTCTTTAAAAGACGACAACCATAATTCCAAAGAACCATTCTCGTAAATTCTTTCTAAAACTTCTAACCTTTCTTCGGGTGTGTTGTCCGTCCAGTCTCCATCTTGCCAACTGAACTCAAAACCCGAAAACGTTTTAGGAAGATTCTCTTGAAGCCATTCAAACCGAGACTTATATTCTTCAACCTCTTTCGGCCCGTACTGCGGATTGTTCATAGCATTGGTATATTGCGGGGTCCGAATAAAGACTTTCAGTTCCTCGCAGTCAGGCGCAATCGTTTGAATCACCTGGATCCCTGTCGCTCCATTACCTACTACGCCGACACGCTTGCCAGTAAAATCAATCTTCTCTTTGGGCCATCGGGCGGTATGAAAGACCCTACCTTTAAATTGTTTTGTTCCTGGAAATGGTTCTTCCAGTGGTGCTGAAAGCATACCAGTGCAGCAAACAACAAATTGAGCGTCTATCAGTTGACCATCGCTTGTTTCAAGCCCCCATCGATTTGATTCTGCATTCCAATGAGATGAAGCTATTGTGGTGTTGAATTGGATATTCCGTCTCAAATCTAAGCGATCGGCTACATAGTTCATCCAACGTTCTATTTCCGGCTGACCTGGAAATCTTTGAGACCAACTCCAGTCTTTATAGAGCTTTTCATCGAACAAATACTGGTAGATATAGCTTTCAGAGTCGAATTTTGCCCCTGGATACCTGTTCCAATACCATGTGCCTCCTACACTCGACGCAGTGTCAAACAATTTCACTTTCAAACCTTGGGCTCTTAGTAAATGGAGCTGATACAGCCCGGCAACACCTGCCCCGATTACAGCTGCATCGAGAGTTATCGACTCAGTACTCTTGCCATTTTCGTTAGCACGGTTTTCCATGTTTAACTCCTAAATCATCAAACGCTGATCTACACTAAGAATGAGGTTAACCAACTTTATTGTTGGGACCTCTAAAAAGAGAAAGGATAAACTCAACAGGTTCTAGTCACTGATGATTGGCGTTCGCCCTATATCGCTCCCACTGTTTTTTGATTCAAAATTATTAGTTGTATTTATTCACTTGTTTAAAAAAAGATGGTCACTTCTACATGTTAAGTTTCTAGAACAAATGTTCTTCGTAAGTCCTCATTGTGCACGAAAACAGCAAGAAAAACCAATGTGCTCATATCAAAATGTATCTACGTTTTAGAAGGAGCAAGTGCTTCAAAAGTCTCCCAACTCCAGTTTACAGACATCGGCGAATCGCTGTCGTAGTCCTCATCCTTGTTGCATGGGTAGATAACTACTTGAGTAGCACCAGCGTCCGCAAAAGGCTGCAGTTTCTCCCTGATCATATCAGCATCTCCCCAAGCACAAATGGCGTCAATCAGTCGATCGCTGCCACCGTTGGTCCAGTCGCTTTCTTTGTATCCAAGAGAGGACCATATTTTTTGATAAGGGAGCTGGGACATGTACCAAGCACATGCTTTTCTGGCGTAATCTCTTGCGGTATCAGGGTTGCTGTCGAAAACGGTTCGGACAACTACCGGTAATTGCTTATCAGGCCCAATCACCGCCCGTGCATTTTTAACTGTTTCTACGGTCTGTAAAAACAGAAATAAGCCGTCCGCTTTGCGTGCGGCAACTTTCATCAAACCTGGGCCATGCCCGGCGATAATTACCGGAGCCTTAGTCGCTGCTGTTGGGCTGAGCACAGGTGCTTCTTTCATCCGATCCAAGTATGCATTCATTTTTGGCACAGGCATTACCCAAGTATGTCCTCTAGGCTCGATCAATACCGGGTGTGAAACTCCTAGTCCGAGGGTGAATCGACCATTAGAGAACTCGCTAAGTGTGTTCGCAGCTTGTGCAGACGCGTCCGCATCATGACCAAAAACGTTAGCTATCCCGCTTGAGATTCTTATTCGGTCTGTATGTGCCAGTAAATAACCTGCGGTGGCATAAGGCTCTCGCCCGCATACTTCAGGCATCCATAGCTCTTCGTAGCCTAGTTGCTCGAGCCGTTTGACATTTTTAACCAGTTCTTCACCAGTCGTACCTTCCGTCCACTGAATGATGCCTAATTTCATACTCATGTTCTTTGTCTTTCCCTGTCAATTGCTCAGTGGTTCCTTGATGGAAGTCTATACTATCCATATGGATAAACAAATTATCCTCCCAAGATTTGCCAATTCTAATAGTCGTGAATCTTTGAGGCACTATAACAGTCTAGTTTACGGTGAAGTTGTCTAGTTAAATTCAAAACACACTCTATAGTCATAACCCCTTTGATCTGCAGCCTTTTAGTTTATTTTAAGATGGATAAATAGAGCTAAAACACGGAGTGGTCTAGCAGTCCTTTAAAGTCATTGACAAAAATGCTTTGTTACCGGCAGACTGTGGATTAGTGGTTTCTTTGTTGATGAAACAAAGGAGCGGGGAGCACTATCTGTAATGACAATAATTTGTATTTGCAACCTCATGCCTCCTGTTCAAGAAAACCTCTGCAGCCTTATTTTGCCTTAGTTAAGGATGGTGGTTATGGCACGTAAAACTGGTGTACAAGAAAATCGAAGTCATTCTCAAACAGATGACTTTATTACGAGAACGCACGTTCTCCCTCTGCTTACGAACAAGAAAAAAAGACAAGAGTTGATTGAAGAGCATCGACTAAATCCCATAGGCTTGCCTGGCCAAGGAGGTCATCCAGCGAGTCGTCATAGTGCTGATTTGGCTCGTGTGATTGATAAATTTCGTCGGCAAGGAATGGAAGGTAAGTACGTCAGGATCTGTGTGGTGCCTCATACCGGATATAAGATTGGAATCACCTCAGGTATCAGGGGTGTTCCCGTCAAAATTCTAAGCAAGGTCTATGAGTCGGAAGATGCTTGCGAACACGCTATTTTTAAAAAACGGGTTAAAGATATTTTAGAAAAATACAGTTGAAGTATTAAAGGGGCTCGAGAACTTCTGCATTATCTAGCCTAAAGCATTTTTAAAGAGGGGAGCTTTGATGTTAAGGATTACAGGTTATAGCGACAAATATTCCGTATGCCCGGGTGATAACGTAAAGTTTTATGTGAATTCTGAGAAAAACGAGAACTACTCGGTGGATATCGTACGACTAATACATGGTGACACTAATCCGGATGGGCCTGGCTTTAAGGAAAAAATAATTAGAGCGGCATGTAATAAAGAATATAAGGGTAAAAATCAAAAAATCCATGGAGGGTCGTATGCATGTGTGCAGCCCGACCACAGAATGGATGTTTCTAGTTTCACACTGCAGGCTTTTATCTTTCCAACTACCCCTGACAAAGGCGTGCAAGGGATAATAACAAAATGGGTAGGCCCAAAGCAGAGTGGCTTTGGTATGTTCATTGATGAGAATGGCTGTTTGGCGTGTTGGATAGGGGACGGAAAAGGACAGGTTGTAAAAGTTTCGAGTGGCAAGCCTTTGCTTCGGAAAGTCTGGTATATGGCTGCTGTTTCATACGATGCTAAATCTAAGCGCGTGAAAGTTATCCAGGAACCAGTGGTTACTCCGACTAATGGAGGTCTCGGGCTTTCGATGCTATACCCTTCTTCTCAAACTACAGGGATGATCTCTCAAGTAGTTAAGGTGAAGCCTGCAATGAATAATGCTCCATTACTAATGGCTGCGAATACAAAGCGTTTATCATCTGGTCGGTACGTCAAAGGAGGGCATTACAAGGAAGCTTTGAGTGAGTTCCCTCTACCCGAGCAAGAGGCAGTCTACAATGGTAAAATTGACAGACCACGCTTCTCCAGTGCGGCACTAGATAAGCATAGTATCGATGCTTTGGCTCGCGGGTTTACAACTTGTCCAGCGGAATTACGCTCTCTAGTTATCGCCGCATGGGACTTCCATGCAAATATCTCTGACAATAT
>MEHZ011599890.1_pt1 | contig 15811 bp, 12 predicted proteins | sample 897221 | NCBI WGS metagenome assembly MEHZ01 (sample SAMN05514161, study PRJNA337945) | marine metagenome | isolation source: marine surface water | place: Arctic Ocean | collected 2007-12-13
AACCGCCGCTGGCTGGCGGATCAAGCACCGAACCCTCGCCGTCATGTGGACTGAGGGAAATCTGGCTGTTGTACGCGGTTAACCGCTCCGCTCGGGCCGCTGTTCGTCGGACATCTTGGCGGAACCGTAGACCTGTGAAGCTCAGACAGCCGCTGCGAACCAAGGCGTACTACCCCGCATCCTCCGTCGACTCTGGGCGCTCGTCCCTCGTTCCTGCCTGTGCTTCTTTGTCGGGTCGGAGTGGCGGAAAGTAGTTTTTGGGTGTCGCGACTTCTCGTAGAGCCTTGCCCGTTGCAATACTGAATGGGCATTCAATAAAGGACGCCGATGACTGCAACCGATACTGCCGCTGACCAGATCTCTGTCGAAGACTTCGAGGCCGAAGTCGCCGCGTGGCTCAAAGAAAACGCTAAACCGAAGATCGCCGAAGATGGCCCCGCGCCCGAATGGGGCGAGGGCGAATTCAGCGTTTCGATCTTCCATAACCTCGAGCATGACAACGAGCAGAACCTGCTGGACGAGATCGCCTCGTGGATCCAGACCAAGTCCGAGCGGGGCTACAACGCCATCACCTGGCCGGTGGAGTACGGCGGACTCGGCCTGTCGCAGCAGCATGCTCGAGCCTATTCACGGCTTGAACGTGCCTATGACGTGCCTGGTCGTCACGAAGCGATAAGCGTCACGATGGGCCTGATGGCGCCGACTATCAACCTTTTCGGCTCCGACGATCAAAAGGCGCAACACATCGAGACATTCCTGCGCGCCCAGGAATTGTGCATTCAGCTGTTCAGCGAACCGAACGCTGGCAGCGACTTGGCCGGGCTTGCCTGTCGAGCAGTCAAGGATGGCGACGAGTGGGTCGTCAACGGTCAGAAGGTCTGGACGAGCGGCGCCCAATTCGCACAGTGGGGCCAGCTGATTGCTCGCAGCGATGTCGATGCGCCGAAGCACAAGGGCCAGACCGCGTTCATCCTGCCACTCGACTTGCCAGGTGTCGAGGTGCGGCCGATCAAGCAGATGAGCGGCGGCACGTCCTTCAATGAAGTCTTCTTCAACGACGTGCGGGTACCCGATTCCATGCGCTTAGGCGATGAAGGTGAAGGCTGGAAGGTCGCCCTGACCACGCTTGGCTTCGAACGTGACCACTCACAAGATGCAGGCGGGGGCGGCTCGACAACCGGTGGTTCCTGGATACAGGTGCTCGATACCGCTCGGGCTTTGGGTCTTGCCGACGACCCGGTCATCCGTCAGAAGCTTGCCGATCTGTACATCCATCTTCAGGTCGAGTCGCATACCTTGCGTCGTGGTGCGGACTTGGCCAAGGGCGGCACACCCGGCCCCGAAGGTTCGCTGGGCAAGCTGTTGTGGACCGAAGGTATGACCCGGATGTCTGACGTGATCAGTGACATCCTGGGCTGCCGTCTGATCGCTGATACCGGCGAGTGGGGCACCTATGGCTGGGGCGAACACGTGCTGGGCGCGCCCGGTTACCGCATTGCTGGCGGCTCCGATGAGATCCAGCGCAACATCATTGGCGAACGAGTGCTCGGCCTGCCAGGCGAACCACGCACCGACAAGGGCATGGCATGGAAAGATGTGCCGCGCTAGTTCTTCGCTCCGCATGGGCCGACGTTCGCCGGACATGGTTTGACGCTCCCAGCGCTGCTCCTTCGTTATCGAGACCCTAGATTCGGTGGCCGGACTACCCCGCTTGTGCCTCATCTGTATATGACCCAGACGATGCAGACACAGACACAGACGATGAGCGGAGATCGGCCCGAGCCCGGGGGTTCTGATTACGCAGCAGCAGGCTGCTGTTGGGTCTGACCCGCAAGGATGGCGTTGCCGAGACAGGTGTCGGCAGGGCAGCCCAACGAGAACAGCGCTGCGATTGCGAACAAGACAGACTTGGTCGGTGGGTGCAATTACTGCTCGAATAGAACGAACCACCAATTACGCGAGGGAAAACACATGGATCTGGGACTTGCTGGTAAGAAGGCGCTCGTTACGGGCTCGACCAAGGGCATCGGCCGTGCAATCGTTGAGGCACTGCTCGCCGAGGGTGCGTCCGTCGCCATCTGCGCACGTTCTGAAGACGGTGTTTCAGCCGCCGTCAGCGAACTCTCTAGCCAGGGAACGGTCTGCGGTAGCGCCGTTGATGCCGGCGATATGGATTCGCTGCAAGGCTGGGTCGCCTCGTCAATCGCAGAGCTCGGCGGCTGCGACATCTATGTGCACAACACTTCGGCCAAGCCACAGAAGAAGCCCGAAGACTGGATCCACAACTTCAACATCGACCTCATGTCGCTGATCGGTGGCGTAGGCGCGGCTCAAGAAGCTCTCGCTGACGGTGGCGGTGCGCTGTGCAGCATCGGCACGAGTGCCGTTGGAGAACACTTTGCCAGCGGCGCTGGTAGCTATAGCGCGTTCAAGGCTGCGGTCACCAACTGGACGCTGGGCCAGGCTCAAGTCCTGGGTGCGCAGGGTGTCCGTTGCAACGTTGTTTCGCCAGGCCCGATCTTCGTCGAGGGTGGCGATTGGAACATGATTAAAGACCACATGGCCGACTTCTACGCCGCTACCGAGAAGACACACCCGGGTGGGGCGCTCGGTGACGTGAACGATGTTGCCAATGCAGTCGCGTACATGTGCAGCCCAGCAGCCAAGCACGTGAACGGCGCGAATCTGACGGTCGATGGCGGCTTCATGAAGCGCGTTAACTACTAATGGTCGATGACACATTGCACCCCGAACGAGTAAACGCCTGGCTCGTCGCCGGTGGCAAATATCATGACATCGACTACGCCCGCGGTGAGCTGCTGGCATTGCTCGCTGAAGTCCCGCACGTGCGGACGCAGGTCTCGAATCAGTGGACCGACATCGACGACATCATCGCCAGCGACTTTGTGATCAGCTACACCTGCGACGTTCGGCCAACGCTCGAGCAACAAGAAAAGATGCGAGCCTTCGTCGAAGGTGGCGGCCGCTGGCTAGCGCTTCATGGCACGAACTCGGCGCTGGACTTCACCCCTGATGGGGTCGATGCTCCTCGGTGTTTCCCACTCTGGGCCGACACCCTGGGTAGCCAGTTTGTGGCGCACCCGCCGATCATTCCGTACACGGTTGAGAACAAGGCGCAAGACAACTGGCTTGTCGAAGGCATTGAGAACTTCGAAACCGACGACGAGCTCTACAACAGCGAGTACCACGACCGGGATCAGCTCGAAGTTCACTTGGCAGCGCACTGGTCCGGCGAAGCGACCGGTTTTATCGAGAGCGACTGGACCGCACCAGAGCAAAACATGCATTTGGTGCAGTACCTGCGGCCGCTCGGCGATGGTGCCGTGTTGTACAACACGCTGGGTCACTGCCGTGGCCACTGGGACCTGACCGAACGAGTTCCCTACTACCCGCAGGTCGAGCGAGGCTCGTGGGAGGTTCCCCAGTACCGCGAACTTCTCCGCCGCGGGATCCGTTGGGCCATGGGCGCAGAAAGCTGAAAGCGGTGTTCCCGCTGCGCCGGTTTGTTTCGCCTACCTCATATTTTTGGCGTTCGTCGGAATGCGCGTTGGCACTCGACACCGACCGTCGCACCTCCGCTCTACCTATAGGTTTGCGAACTCGCTTGTGAGCGGTCTGTGCGCCTGGATTACTGTCAAACCATCTCATCCGTAGAAAGCTCCCTTCATGGAAATCACGAACGACGTACTCAAGGACCTGCATTACCGCATGATCCGCATCCGCTTCTTCGAAGAGGCAGCAGGCAAGCTCTTTGAGAATTCCGAGATGCCAGGCTTCATCCATCTGTATACGGGCGAGGAAGCGGTTGCTGCTGGGGTATGTGCAGCGCTACGTCCCGACGATCAGGTCGGTTCGACCCACCGTGGTCATGGCCACCTGATTGGCAAGGGCGGCGACCTGCCCAAGATGATGGCCGAGCTAATGGGCAAGGCCACCGGCTATTGCAATGGCAAGGGCGGCTCGATGCATATCTGCGACCTCGAGCTGAACATGCTTGGGGCGAACGGCATCGTGGGCGCAGGTGCTCCCATTGCTGTCGGCGCAGCCTTCGCGAACAAGTACCGGGGCAATGACACGGTTGCGGTCGTGTTCTTCGGCGATGGCGCCACCAATATTGGTGCCTTTCACGAAGCAGCAAACATGGCAGCGGCACTGCAACTCCCTGCGGTCTTTGTGTGTGAGAACAACGAATACGGCGAATACACGCCACGCCACAAGACCATGGCCATCGACGATGTTGTCGACCGCGCTGCTGGGTACGGCATGCCCGGGGTAATAGTGGACGGCATGGATGCTGTCGCTGTTTACGAAGCAGCAACCCAAGCAGTTGCCCGAGCTCGCGCTGGTCACGGCCCTTCGTTTATCGAGGCCAAGACGTACCGCTACTACAACCACCATGGCGTGCAGATCATGGGGTTCAAGTACCGCACTGATGAAGAAGTCGACAGCTGGAAGGCCCGCGACTGCATCGACGCCATGGAGCGCGATCTCGTTGCCCAAGCGGTGATGACTCAGGACGAGATCGATGCGATCCGTGCCGAAGTCCAGCAGGCCGTCGATGAAGCGGTCGAGTTTGGTCGCGACAGCCCGTACCCAGAACTCGATGAAATGTTGACCGACGTCTACACGATTGCAGCGAACTGATGACTGTCACCGAAACCGACAACGCATTGCGCCAAAAGACTTATCTCGGCGCCTTTAACGAGGCGCTGCATCAGATCATGGCCGAGGATCCCGACGTCTTTTGCGCCGGCGAAGACGTAGGCGCAAGTGGTGGCGTGTTCGGCAGCTTCGGCGGGTTGCAGGCCAAGTATGGCGAGCTGCGTTCGGTGGATACTCCCATTAGCGAGCAGGCGATTATTGGCCTCGGTATCGGCGCTGCCGTTGCTGGCCTTCGCCCCGTCGTCGACCTGATGTTCATGGATTTCATCATGGTCGCTATGGATCAGATTGCGAACCAGGCAGCCAAACTCAAGTACATGTTTGGTGGCAAAACTACGTTGCCGCTGACTATCACCACCAACGCTGGTGCAGGTCTGTCGGCTGCTGCTCAACACAGCCAGAGCCTCGAGGCCATGCTGGCTCACGTGCCAGGTCTCAAGGTGGTTATGCCCTCGAACTCATACGATGCCAAGGGCCTCTTGATCGCTTCGATCCGCGATGATAATCCAGTTATCTATGCCAAGCAGAAGACATTGTTCGGCGCCAAGGGCCCGTGCCCCGAGGAAATGTTCGAAGTCCCGCTTGGCGTAGCCAACACCAGTCGACCTGGCACCGACGTCACGATCGTGACCTATGGCCGCATGGTCGGCGAGTCGCTCAAGGCAGCATCGATTCTGTCTGAGGAAGGTGTAGATGTCGAGGTTATCGACCTGCGTACCTTGCAGCCAATGGACAGTGAAGCAATCGTCGCCTCGGTCAAACGCACGAACCGCTGTGTCGTCGTGCACGAAGCCGTGCGCTTCGCCGGGATGGGCGCCGAGATCGCTGCACAGATTCAAGAAGAAGCGTTTGACTATTTGGACGCACCCATCGGTCGCATCGCAGCACCCTTCGCTCCGGTGCCGTTCTCACCTGGGCTCGAGGGTGGGTATGTGCCAGACGCCAAGCGCATCGCCGAAGGGGTTCGCGCTGCGGTGTCGCGTAATTCCTAATCTCCAAGCCTGCGACCTGCGGTACACGTGTGCCGCAGGGCTCAAGGGCGAGGGTCCGGGCGTATGACTCAGGAAGCGTCCGACCAAGATCGGCGTCATCGTCGCGAAGTACCTGGCGAAAATATAACCGTCGGGATCATCGCCAACCCCGCCGCAGGCAAGGACATCCGCCGGCTGGTGTCGGCGGCCTCACCGACGTCGGACATGGCCAAGATCGGCATCGTACGACGCGCCCTGGTTGGAGCGATCGAGGGTGGGGCTCATCGGGTCTTGATCGCTAATGATCACAAGTCGCTCGGTCTCCAAGCTCTCCGTGGCCTGGACTACAACCAGGACGTCTCCGTCGAGATCATCGGCGATGAAGCATTCCCGACGTCGTTTCATAGTCGACGTATGGCCGAGAAGCTCAAGGAACATGGCGTTGGTGCCATTGTGTCATTGGGCGGCGATGGCACCCATCGAGATATTGCCAAAGGCTGGCGCGATGTGCCGATGGTCCCTGTTTCGACAGGTACCAACAATGTCTTCCCGCAAATGATCGAGGCCACCGTTGCTGGTCATGCAGCGGCGGTCGCAGCGTCGGGGTCAAAGCCACTGTCGCTGATAGCGCATCGAGCCAAGATCCTTGATGTTGTCGGGGCCGATATCAAGGATGACCTTGCCTTGATCGATATTGCGCTGGTCGAAGGCTCGTTCACTGCGAGCCGAGCGGTCTGGGACGTGACAGCTCTCCGCCAGCTTGTCGTCACCACTGCCGAACCCGCCACCATCGGCCTGTCGTCGATCGCAGCCAGGGTTGCGCCGGTCACTCGCCAAGAGTTCGGCGGCGTGCATGTTGTCTTCGGGCCAGGTCAGACCGTGCGAGCGCCCATTGCGCCTGGTCTTTATCACGACGTCGAGATAGCGTCGTGTGAGCGCCTCAATCTGGGTCAATCCGTCACGATTGAAGGACCTGGTGTCTTGGCCTTTGACGGCGAACGAGATGTTGTGTTGGCCCCGGGTCAGAGCGTGTCGATCACTCTGAATACAAACGGGCCGTGGGTCGTGGACCCGACAGCTGCACTAGCGATGGGTTAGCCCTTCAGCCGGCGATCCTGCACCGTTGCTCCCTTTATAAGGCCGAGACCGGCGCTAACAAGAGTGAAACCAGATGTACGAGCAGTAAGGGTGCCCACGTGCTCAGCCATGGCTCATTGTCCGAAGGATTCGGTATTCGAGCGCGGATCGCGTCACACTGGCGGATATGAGCAGAAATGCAGTTGCGGTTCTCGCGTCGATCATCAGCGTTGCTGTGGCTGGCCTGGTCGCATGGCTGGTCAGCGCTGAGAGCGTCGAACGTGCGGGCCTACCCGCTGTGGTGTGGTGTGTGATCGCCGCGTTCGTAGTGAATTGGATCGTGTTCATTCCGTCGCTGATCAACAAGACCGAGCGCTTCTTTGATCTGACCGGCAGCCTTACCTACGCTTCGGTCACGATTCTGGCCCTGATCCTGGGGCCGAATAACGAAGTCACATCCTTCATCATGGCCGGGCTGATCTTCATCTGGGCCGGTCGCCTGGGCACGTTCTTGTTTAAACGGATCCAGAACGACGGCGGCATCGATGGCCGTTTCAACAAGATTCGGGCCAATCCAGTTCGCCTGTTTGAGACATGGACCCTGCAAGCCTTGTGGGTTTCGCTGACAGCGTTGGCTGCGTGGACGGCGATCACGTCGGCCGACGAAGCTCCTTTTGGTGTGCTGACGGTGATCGGCCTGATCGTGTGGATCATCGGGTTTGCGATCGAAGTGCGGGCCGACGGCGAGAAGTCGACGTTCAAGAAGGATTCAGCGAATCACGGTCGGTTTATCTCGACGGGGATCTGGGCGTGGTCACGCCACCCCAACTATTTCGGCGAGATCACGCTGTGGATCGGTATGGCCCTCATTGCCCTACCCGCTTTCGACGGGCGTGAGTTCGCTGCATTGGTCTCGCCATTGTTTGTGATCCTGTTGCTGACCAAGATCTCTGGCCTGCCAGCGCTTGAGCGACGCGGCCTGAAGCGCTGGGGTGACGACGCCGACTACCAGAAGTACGTGAAGGACGTTCCGGTCCTGATACCTCGCCCCCCTCGCTAAACGGCAAAGCCGGGCAACGTTGCTCGGTCTTAGAAGAAGCCGCAGGCGAGCGGCGTCACTTTCCCGTGAGCTTGGCGACGACAGGCGCCATCATCTGCAGGTTGCGTTGGCTAAAGGTGACGTAGCTGATGCCATATGTTTCCCGGCGAGCTTCGAGCGTTTCGCAGATCTCGTCGACGGACCCGATGAGAGCGTGGGGGTGCTCGGCCATTGTCGTGGCATCGAGGCCCATAGCGCCGGCCATCATGTCGACCGTGGCGGCGGTGGTAGTGGTGACCGCTGCGAAGTAGCCACCGATCTCGAGTTCGAGTTCGTCGAAACGGTCGCCTGCGCCGTCACGAATCCAACCGATTTTCTGCTCGGTCATCTCTGCGGTGCTGGACCCAATACCGACCGCTCCGATCTTGCCGTCTCGGTTGTTGAAGTTGATCGACACGATGTCGGCCATTTTGCCGCATGTGCTCAGGACGCGCTTGGCGCCTCCGCCCATCATGATCTTGGGTCCGCCTGGCTGGGGCGAGGCGGGGGTTCCTGCCATAGCGTTGGCTGTCACATGTTCGGTCGCCATGTCTAACTCGTCGCCGGCGAAGAATTGCCTAGCGAGTTTTACGTAGTCGATCATGCGGTCAATACGAATGCCTGGGCGGGCCATGGGTATCCCCATGGCCTGGTACTCCGACGCAATCCAACCGGCCCCAAAACCTGGTTCCAGGCGGCCGCCACTAAGGAAGTCGATGGTTGCCAGAGACTTCGCAAGGACGAGCGGATGATGGTAGTCGCAGCACATGACACGGGCGCCGACCTTGATCGTCGACGTGACCGCCGCTGCAGCCATCATTGCTGGGATTGCGGCCAGGTCTTGCACAGGATGCGACGCAGCTTCTTGCGCAGCTCCTGGGCCCATGTAGTGGTCGGCGAGATGCAGACACGAATAGCCCAGGTCCTCAGCCGCCTTGGCCGTATCGGTCCACTCTTGCGCCGACCCGGCGTTGAATGCTTGGATGCCGAAGCGAAATGGTCGGGTCATGGCAACTCGATGATCGTGACTTGTCCGGTGGCGCCGTTGACCTCGATGGTGGCTCCGTCGGGGATCCGGTCGGTGGCGTGTTCGACAGACACCACGCAAGGAAGTCCCAACTCGCGACTGACGATGATGGCGTGGCTGATCTGGCCGCCAACGTTGACGATGACACCACCGGCGGTCATGAACAGGGGAGTCCACGCTGGGTCGGTGACCGGCGCAATCATGATGTCGCCCGGTTCGAGTGCCATGGGGTCGAGTGGGTCCATGATGACTCGGGCGATGCCTCGAACCACACCAGGGCAGCCGGGTACTCCCCGCAGAACATCGCCGGTTGCTACCGCTTCGACGATCGCTTCGCCCTTACGGGGCCACTGCGGCAGCGGTGGCACATTGCCGTCGGCGATGATGAACGGCGGCTCTAGATCCCATAACTCGCGCCATTGTTCGTAGCGCTCAGCAAGCGTGGTCGTCAGAGAGGCTGGGTCGCTCACGAATGATTCGACCTCGGCGTCGAGCAACATAAACACATGCTCGGCGTGGTTCAGGTTCCCAGCCAGGCCATGGCGGCGGCCGAGCTCTCGGAATGCCATGCGGCCCTCGTGAACAACACGAACCAGATTGGTTTTCGTGCGCTCGCGGAAGGCGAGTTGGTTGGTCGCCACGATGGCGCCCTCGAGTTGAGCATTTAGCTCGTCGTTGCCCAGCGATGTAACCGCGGCTCGGACTTCGGCGATCTTGGCGGTGCGCTCGTCAGCCTTTGTCTGATTTCGGTTCGCGGGCGACTCCGCGTCGGTTTGCCGCCGAGTCTGATTTAGCGCACCCAACGCAAGTTCCGGTTTTGTCTCCCAGGTCGGCGAGGTCATTTCCCACTCGCTAGGTCCGCGGCTGCCGAAGTCAACAATGAACTGATCCCAGGCCGCAAGGAACTCGGCGGCGTCGGCGCTGGCATCTGACTTCAGCCGGTCGAGCAGCCCGTCTACGCCGGCATCGAACGCGGTCGTAAGGACCTGGCTGGCGCGCACCTGGCGTGAGAGTTCCCACATGCGATAGCTCGGCTCAGCTGAATCGACATGGCCAATGCCTGAACACAGCACCATTGGCATAGTCAGATCACCGATTGCGTCGCCAATGGCATAGAGGATGCCGGGTGCCACACCGGACGCGCTTGAGGTAATGCCGTGGTGACTGAAGCCGGTCTGCAACATGGGCTGTGTCATGCGGGCACGCGCAACCAATTCGTCATCACTCAGTGCTGACAGGTCGGGTCGGCCAGAGCGCAAGGCGATGGTCTCCTGTTTGAACGCATCTATTTCTGGGTAGTCCTGCGCGGTGAGCATCCAGCCGATGTGTCCTAGGGCCTTTTCCCTCAGGTCAGGCCGGTCATCGTCGGCGTGAGCAATATAGGGAGGCACGTCGGGGTGGTCGCCGAAGAACGCCAGGTCAAGTTGTTCAATCGTGACGGCAGGGCTGCGAACCCCCTGCATGCGCACGTTAGAAAGGTTGATAAAGAAGTAACCACCAAAAAAGCCAACAACCTCGGCTTGGTCAGCATCGAACTCGTCCAGGCTGTAGTTGCCAGACTGGACATAGGCATCGCGCCAGCCGGGGATCATGCCCTTTTCCCAGCTGAACTGCTGACCGAGTGGGCTCGCTGGGTCAGGCAAGACTTCGCCAGCGTTGGCCCGGGTGTAGTGCGGCCAACGTTCGCTAACAGGCCAGTCGGTGATCCAACGTTCTTTCACAGTGAAACCTTTCGCAGGGTGAGACTCGTTTTTGGCGGGGCGTTGAAACTACTACGACTCACAAAGTCCTCGCTACTCCGTTAAAGCTGCATGAGTAGCGAACGAGCCTGCATAATGCGAGGATGCCAATGTCCTCAAGAACAGCGGACTTAGGTCGATAGGTACTGGTCATGACAAATGGTATACGTGGGCGAATCTTCACTTGGCTGCTTATCGCTGTCGCTCCCGTTTTGTCCATAGCAGTCATCTCAACCTCTATCGTCGAGAGCCGCGTTGCTGAACGTGTTGTCGAAGAGATGACGCACCTCCAGCGGTTGGAGTCGGGTCGCGTCACCCAACAACTCGCTGAATATACGACCGATGCTGAGCGGCTGTCGCGAGCCACCTATGTGCAGTTGTTCACCGAGCAGGTGCAGCAGGCCCGCGACGGCGAATTGGGCGATGGCGAGATAATCGGCGGCCAAGCTGGATTCGATGCGATTGATTCCACGAGCGGTCAGCCGCTCGAACAAGTGGCTAACGCCATTCGGGACGCATCTCTGGGTGCGGGCACCTCTCTTATTGAGGCCCGAGTTGTTGGGCTCGACGGCGAGCCACTAGGCCAGTCATCTGGTTATGTCTGGGAGCCCACCCGTGTCGGGCTCCTCGACCGTGTGCTTGCTGGTGGCGGCGCCGAGTACGGATCGGTGTTCCGCGTGGGGCCTGGTGATGACCGGGTCGGTCTGGTCACGCCGATCACGAACCCTGATGGGCGCATCGTTGGAGCCCTGCTCTCTGAAGTCGGCATCGCGCCGATCGTGAGTTTGCTCGGCGTGCATGAAGGCTTCGGGCGAACGAGTGAAGCATTCCTTGTGCAGAGCGGCCCGGACGGCCAAGCCCAGTACATCTCCGACCTTCGCTTTGATTCCGATGGCTTCGGCAAATTCGGCCCTGTGGACCCTGACGCTCCGTTGGTTCGTGCGCTGGCTTCCCCTGCTGGGTTCATAAGCCGAGGTGTCGACTATCGAGGCGTCGAGTCGGTATTTGCTGGTCAGACCATCGAATCCACGGGATGGGGTCTTGTATTGCGCACGGACTCTGACGAGCCTTTCAGCATCTCCCAATCGATGCGTACGCTCGTGCTGCTCGGTTTATTGTTTGCGATTCTGGTCCTGCTCTTCGGCTGGGCGCTGCTGGTCCGGCCGCTGGTGCGCCGCATCAGCGAGACAGCCGAGGCTGCTGACCGTGTCGCGGCTGGCGATTACACGACCCGCATTGATGACCGACAGCAAGACGAGGTCGGCGAAGTGGCTCGTGGTATTGATCGGCTGGCTGCGGACCTTGAATTTGATATTCGCATGCGAAACGACGCGGAGCGCCGGCTTCGGTATCAGGCGACTCACGACGACCTGACCAACATCTTTAATCGTCAACACATGACTGCAATGATCCGCGAGAGCCTGCAATCGAACGATGACCAATCGGTGTCATTATTGTTTCTCGACCTCGATGACTTCAAGCTTGTGAACGACCTGTGGGGACACGCAGTCGGCGACGAAGTGCTCGGCGCAGTCGCGAACCGGTTGCGGCGCCTGGTTGGCGGCGACGTTCTGATTTCTCGTTGGGGTGGTGACGAGTTCACCGTGGTTCTCAAGAACGCAGATCCGGCCACGATCAACGCCCTTGCTCATCGAGTGAGGTCACTATTTTCGCAACCCATAAACACAAGTGTCGGGCCACACCCAATCGCCTGCAGCGTGGGTGTGGCGACCGCCTTCAGCGGCGATGATCTGGATCAGCTACTCCACGATGCCGACGCCAAGATGTTCGAAGAGAAGCAGGCGAACGGCAAGTCGCGCATGATCGAGCCGGAGACCGCCCGCCTGGTGGAAACAGCGCTCTCCGATGGGCGTATCGAAGTTCATTATCAGCCCATCGTGACGCTTCATTCTGCGACCGAGACACAGCTGAGCGCTGTCGAAGCCCTCGTTCGGATTCGGGCGACCGATGGGTCGTTGCAGATGCCTGCAGAATTCTTGGACGAGGTCTTGAGCCATCGCTACGCCCGTGAGATCGATCGGACGATCGCGATGATGGCCATGCGGGACCTTCGCGAGTGGCGCTCGGCAGGTTTGGTGAACGATGGCTTCCTGCTCACGCTTAATCTGTCGCCAGCCTCAATCCGTGACCCGAGCCTAGCTGAGTCTCTTTGTGACATCGCCGCCAAGGCCCTCGTCCACCCCAGCTCCGTGGTCCTTGAACTGTCTGAAGAAGCCGATGATCTTGACACCGAAGTCGCCTCTGTATTGCGCGCTGCTGGTTTCTTGTTTGCGGTCGATGACGTTGGCCTGAAACGTTCGAACTTTGACCGTCTGCTCAGCGATTCGATCGATATAGCGAAGTTGGATCGGCGCTGGATCAACGACCCAGTTGTGCTTGATGGCCTGATCCGAATCTGTCATGAGCATGGCTTGACGATCGTGGCCGAGGGTATCGAGACCATGGACCAGCTGGCGACGGTGTTCGCCCAGGGCGTACGCATGTGTCAGGGCTACCTTATTGCGCGCCCTATGGCTGCGCCCGAGATGGTGGAAATGTTCTCTGCCGGTCGTGCGACCGTGAGTTCATCGAGCCAGCGCCGCTAATCCGGCTTGCAGACAACGTGTTACTGCGCTGTCTGAGTTCCGCTGTCTGAGTTCGGCTGTCTGAGTTCTGGCGAGTTATTTGGTCCGGACTATTCGATGATGCCTGCGTGGCGCAGGGCCGCTATGTCATCGCTGCTTCGGCCGAGTTCGGCCAATATCGCATCGTTGTCGGCGCCGCGTAGCGACGCTGTGGCAGCAATCGAAGCTGGCGTCTTTTCGAATCGGGCCGCTGGTCGTGGCTGGCGGACCGAACCCGCCTGCGGGTGCTGCCACACCTGCAGCGTTTCGTTGTGCACCACCTGAGGATCAGCGATTGCCTCTTCGGCGCTCAAGATCGGGCCACACGGAACATCGTTAGCAATCAGCGCATCGAGCGCCTCTTCGATCGTGAGTGTCGAGAACGCTTCGGCCAATAGCACACCGAGCGTCTGGAAGTTCTCGGGGTTCGAAATCGCCATCATCGTTGCGAACCTCACGTCTTCTTTCCACTCAGGGCGGCCAAGTGCGTCATACAGCGCCTGTCGCATTGGATCGCTGGTCACGAAGTACACGATCTTGCCGTCAGAGCATTCGGTCAGCGAGTAGATGCTTGAGAGCAGGAAGCCGGGCGATGCGTCGTCGTCGATGACCGTCTGATCCATCATCCCGTCGGGCCAGAAGAAGTACATGCAGGCGTCGAGCATAGGGATCTCGACGTACTGGCCTTCGCCGCTACGTTCGCGGACCAGCAGCGCAGCGGTAATCGCCTGGGCGGCAGTCAAGGCGGAGCTTTTGTCGGCGTAGAGATTGCGCACCAGGTCGGGGAACGGGATTTCAGGGTTCATCTGCCGGCTGATGATGCCGGTAAGGCCCTGGATAACCGGATCGAGTACCGGTCGATCTGAGTACGGCCCGGTCGGACCGAAGCCGCTGATGGTGCAATAAATGACGTTGGGGTTTACGACCTTCACGGCGTCGTAGTCAAGACCCAATCGAGTCATCGCTCCTGGGCGAAAGTTTTGCACGACGACGTCGGCCTCTTTGCAAAGGTCGAGGGCGATATGGCGCCCTTCGTCACTGCCAAGGTCCAGACCGATCGACCGTTTGCCGCGATTGTTGTTCAAGTAGAACGCGGACATGCCGCCCTTGGCATAGGCGAGTAGCCGGGTGACATCGCCGGGGCCGTAGAGCGGTTCAACCTTCGTTACGTCGGCGCCTTGGTCTGCCAGCAGCATCGTGGCGAAAGGCCCCGACACCACCTGGCTGAAGTCAACGATCTTGTAGCCGTCCATCGGTCCTGGCATGAGTACGGATTCCCCTAGGTGTCGCTGTCTTGCAGACACACCGATAGTAGAGGATCGGGTGACGCTCCAGCGTCGGACGAACGCGTCAGGCCGGCCCCGTAGTTATCGTTCTTCGAGATCAACAGCGCCGGGGCCACCCCAGCTGGGCCTTGGCGGCTCGGGCATGATGCGTGCAATATGGGAAATGGCGTCGCCGCGATTTACCAGCGGCGCTTGAGTATGGCCGACCACGATGCCATCGTATTTGGACTTGATTTTGCCAAGTACCTTACCGAACGGGTCATAGATGGTTGCTACCTGCTGCTTCGCTCTAACCAGTTCGCCAAGATGTGCATCCAGATGCACGATGCCGCTGTTTGATGCGCGAGTCCAGCTTGTTGAGCGTGAGTACAGCGAACGTTGACCAATCGGAACCTCGACATTGGTGACACCCAGATGGTTCAACGTACGGAGCACACCCGCGGTGCCTACGGCGATCGCAGTTGGATCGAACCGGCTTGCTTCGCCACCTTCGAAAAGCAACATGATCTTGCCCGCCTCGACGGTGGCTTGGCGAAGCGAGCCATCACGCAGCCGGGCATCAATGACCATCGGCGCGCCGAAAACATCGGCGAGTTCCCGTGTTGGGACATGGTCAATATCGCATCGGATCTGCGGCAAGTTCGTGCGTAAGTCGGCACCGGTATGCAGGTCGATGCCGACATCAGATCGCTTGACGACCTCTTTCATGAACAGATACGCGATGCGCGAGGCAAGCGACCCGCGAGGGGAACCGGGGAAGCTGCGGTTCAGGTCCCGGCGGTCGGGGAGGTACCGATCGTTGGTGTTGAAGCCGTGCACGTTCACCACCGGAGCGGCAATGACGGTGCCGGCAAGGGTTGGCGCATTGATCGCATCGAGCGCCTGGCGGATGATCTCGACCCCGCAGATCTCGTCACCGTGGATGGCAGCGCTCAGCCAAACAACTGGCCCATCCTTTTTACCATGCACGACGATGAGGGGTAGGGCGACCGGCGTGCCGCTCATCAGGTTGCCGATGGGGAGTTCTATACGCATGCGCTTGCCTGCAGTAACACGATTTCCGGCAATTTCGAATGGGGCCCGTGCAGCCTTAGGGCTGCGCTTTTTCTTAATGTCGGCGTTATACCCAGGAGATGCAGGAGCTGCCCTTTTCGCGGTGGCTTTCTTGGCCGCCCTTTTCTTCGGCACCGAGGTCTTCTTCGACGGCGTCGCAGCGGTTGCCTTCGCGACCGGACCGTCGAAGGATGCGGTTGTGGTCGCTGATTGCTTCTTGGTCATCGGTGCTGAAAGAGACGAGATCGAGGCGAGGCGCGCTAGCGCAACGGA
>MEHZ011658385.1_pt1 | contig 15803 bp, 11 predicted proteins | sample 897221 | NCBI WGS metagenome assembly MEHZ01 (sample SAMN05514161, study PRJNA337945) | marine metagenome | isolation source: marine surface water | place: Arctic Ocean | collected 2007-12-13
ATGAGGGTCTGCGCTTCGCTATTCGCGAAGGCGGCCGCACCGTTGGCGCCGGCGTCGTCACTTCAATCATCGAATAGGCAATATCGGATCAGGATATCAGCGTCATATTCGGTGGATAGGAGTGTAGCTCAATTGGTAGAGCACCGGTCTCCAAAACCGGGGGCTGTGGGTTCGAGTCCCTCCGCTCCTGCCAACCGAATTTATCCGGTGAAAACCGGTACGAAACTGGAAGTTCTGGTCCAATGAAAGCGGAGCGTATGGCAAGACCATCAGTTGGCGAGTTTGTTCGTCAGGTACGTCAGGAAGTGAACAAGGTCACTTGGCCGACGCGCACTGAGACGATTCAGTCGACCCTGATGGTGGTTATCATGGTTGCATTCGCAGCTATGTTCTTTTTCCTCGTTGACCTCGGGTTGGCGGAATTGGTGCAACGTGCACTTTCGGTTGGAGGGTGATCGTCTGATGGCGATGCATTGGTACGTTATTCACGCCTACTCGGGTTTCGAGGGCAAGGTCGCGCAGTCCATCAAGGAGCAGGCTGTGTCCAAGGGCATGGACGAAATGTTCGAAGATGTGCTCGTTCCGACCGAAGAGGTCGTCGAGATGCGCCGTGGCGCGAAGGTGAATTCGGAGCGTAAGTTTTTCCCGGGCTACGTGCTTGTCCGGATGGACTTGAACGAAGATTCGTATCACCTGGTGAAGAACACGCCGAAGGTTACGGGCTTTCTGGGAGCGGGCAACAAGCCGGCCCCGATCAGCCAGGCCGAGGCAGACCGCATTATTCACCAGGTCCAGGAAGGGGTCGAGCGTCCGAAACCGTCCGTCACCTTCGATGTTGGTGAGGAAGTACGCGTGAATGACGGGCCGTTCCAGTCGTTCAACGGCGTCGTCGAGGATGTCGATGAAGAGCGTGCACGAGTGAAAGTTTCGGTGTCTATTTTTGGCCGGTCAACGCCGGTCGAGCTTGAGTACGGTCAGGTCGAAAAAGTTTAGGTTTGATCGTTTTTTTTGCCGCTCGTTGGCGGTGCGCGGGAGGTCGGCTCCGGAAAGCCCATGGGGCGCCGTACCGCGAAACCTCGGAAAGGAATGAGGTCTAAGACATGGCAAAGAAGATACAAGGTTATGTGAAGCTGGAGATTCCGGCAGGACAAGCCAACCCGTCGCCGCCTGTTGGTCCGGCGCTCGGACAGGCTGGTCTGAACATCATGGAATTCTGCAAGGCGTTCAACGCTTTGACGCAGAGCATGGAGCAGGGTGCACCGACTCCGGTCGTGATCACCGTGTACCAGGACAAGTCATTTACATTCGTGACGAAGACACCGCCGGCCAGCTTCTTCCTGAAGAAAGCAGCCAAGCTCAAAAAGGGCAGCGGCAAGACGGGTGCTGAAATTATCGGTCGGGTGACCCTGGCCCAGTGTCGCGAAATCGCGGAAGCGAAAATGGTGGATTTGAACGCCAACGATCTTGATGCTGGTGCGCAGATGATCGCCGGCACGGCCCGGTCTATCGGCCTTGAGGTGGTAGGGTAATCATGGCGAAAATCGGTAAACGTATGCGCAGCGCGCGCGAAAAAGTCGATCCCACATCCAAAGTGTCGATCGGTGAAGCTGTGCGCTTGGTAAAAGAGAACGCGACCGCCAAGTTTGATGAGACGATCGAAATTTCGATCAATCTGAATGTCGATCCACGGCACGCCGACCAGAATGTTCGCGGTGTTGTAGCGCTGCCGAATGGCACCGGCAATGACGTGCGCGTTGCGGTCTTTGCGAAGGACGACAAGGCTGACGAAGCCCGCGCCGCTGGCGCTGACCTCGTGGGCGCTGACGATCTGGCGGCCATAATCGAAGGTGGAGAAATCGCCTTTGATCGTGTGATTGCAACCCCGGACATGATGCCGGTTGTCGGCCGTCTCGGTAAGGTTCTCGGCCCGCGCGGGTTGATGCCCAATCCGAAGCTTGGCTCGGTGACCAACGACGTGCGCGCTGCTGTTGAAGCGGCGAAGTCGGGTGAAGTTCAGTACCGTGTCGAGAAACTCGGAATTATCCATGCCGGTATCGGCAAGGCGAGTTTCAGCGAAGCGCAGATCCGTGAAAATCTGGATGCGTTTCTTGGTGCCGTGATGAAGGCCAAGCCGAGCGGCGTTAAGGGCACATATGTGGACAAGCTTGCACTGACCTCGACCATGGGGCCGGGCGTTCGCTTCGACATGACCGACACTTCGGGGTCGGGACAAGACGCAGCCGAATAGGCTGCAAAACGGGATTTTTGTGTTCGGTGTTGTGCCGACACAAAAGTACCTGTCCGAGACTGCAGGCGCTCAACGGGTTTCGATCCAGCGGGCTTAAGTGCTGATAGAGGCAGACCTGCATAGACGGGAGAAGCAGTGAACAGCCTATCGGTTGTTCGCGATGCTCCTGGGACAGGAAGGAGCGGTTTTGGGGCGCGAGAGGCCCGAAGCTAAATTGCAACGGTGTGAATTGTCGACGCGTTCGGCACGCACCATGTTTGCGGAGACGGTAAGTGGACCGAGCTAGAAAAGAACAGCTGGTTACTGAACTCACTCAGTCTTTTGAGGATGCTGCGCTCGTCGTGGTGACTCAACAGTCTGGTATGACGGTTGCGGAGAGTACAGATCTCCGTGGTCGGATGCGTGAGGCAGGTGCCGGTTACAAAGTGACCAAGAACAGGCTCGCCAAACTCGCCCTAGCGGGAACGACCTACGAACAGATCAGTGATCTGTTCAATGGTCCGACTGCGATCGCGTTTTCCGCCGACCCAGTGGCGGCGGCACGTGTGGCTGTCAATTATTCGAAGGAAAACGACAAGCTTGTCGTGATCGGGGGCGCCATGGGCGACACCCTGCTCGACGAGGGTGCCGTTAAGGCGCTTGCGTCACTTCCTTCACTCGACGAGCTGCGCGGCAAGCTGGTGGGCATGTTGAATACTCCGGCGACGAGAGTCGCAGGCGTACTTCAGGCACCCGCAGGTCAGGTTGCACGCGTGATTGGTGCATACGCCAATCAAGGCGAGGCTGCGTAAGCCGGGTCCGAAATTTCGGACATCCAATAATTAGTCTCTAAAAGTCTCAGGAGTTAGACAAAATGGCCGACCTAGAAAAAATTGCTGAAGATCTCAGCGCATTGAGTGTCATCGAAGCAGCAGAGCTTTCGAAGATGTTGGAAGAAAAGTGGGGCGTTAGCGCCGCAGCACCAGTTGCCGTAGCTGGCGTTGCTGCAGCCGACGCCGGCGCCGCCGCGGAAGAGCAGACGGAATTTGACGTCATTCTCGCGGCTGTTGGCGAAAAGAAGATCAACGTGATCAAGGAAGTCCGGACCATCACCGGACTGGGGCTCAAGGAAGCCAAGGACCTGGTCGAAGGTGCGCCGAAACCTGTGAAGGAAGGCGTCGACAAGGCCGAAGCAGCAGAGCTGAAGGCAAAGTTGGAAGAGGCTGGCGCGACCGTCGAGGTCAAGTAGCCCGTTCCAGAAGTGAGGATCGGCGGGGGCTGTTCATCGAACGCTGCCCCCGCCGCCATCCTCGGATTGCCATACCCAGGCCCGGTGGGCTGAACGGATGGTGATTTGCGGATGCCGGAATGGCGAAAGCCTGGTCCGGAAGTTCGATTTGGAGTGGTCCGTTTGGTCGTGGGCTTGATCTCACGACGACGAAAAGAGGCAATTAATGGCGCAGTCGTTCACCGGTCGCAAACGTATCCGCAAAAGCTTTGGGCGCATCCACGAAGTGGCACCCATGCCGAACCTCATCGAAGTTCAGATGAGCTCTTACGAGCAATTTCTGAAGAGCATGACGCTGGAAGGCGTACCGGCTGATGTGGGCATCACCGAGGTGTTCAAGTCCGTGTTCCCGATCCGTGATTTCGCGGAAAAGGCACAGCTCGAATTTGTGGAATACGAACTCGAAGATCCCAAATACGACGTCGAGGAATGCCAGCAACGTGGCATGACCTATGCCGCACCGCTCAAGGTGACCTTGCGTCTCGTGGTCTGGGATATCGACGAAGACACTGGGTCGCGATCGATCCGCGACATCAAGGAGCAGGATGTTTACATGGGCGATATGCCGCTCATGACCGACAAGGGCACGTTTGTCATCAACGGCACCGAGCGTGTGATCGTTTCGCAGATGCATCGTTCGCCGGGCGTTTTCTTCGATCATGATCGTGGCAAGACCCACTCATCGGGCAAATTCCTTTTCGCCGCGCGGGTAATCCCGTATCGCGGCTCCTGGCTCGATTTTGAGTTTGACGCCAAGGATATCGTTCACGTTCGGATCGACCGTCGCCGGAAACTGCCGGTCACGACATTCCTGATGGCGCTTGATGGTGCCCAGACAGCCAAGCTGCGCGCCGAGCGCACCGAAGAGGGCCGGGAGCTTGAGCCGTTCGAGGCCGTTGGCATGTCCAATGAAGAGATTCTTGACGTCTTCTACGACAAGATCCCCTACAAATTGACCAAGCAAGGCTGGCAGACGACCTACAGCGCCGAGCGCCTGGGCGGGCGGAAACTGACCCACGATCTGGTCGACGCGAAGACCGGCAAGGTGCTGGTCGAAGCGGACACGAAATTTACACCACGCGTCACGCGTCAGCTGGACGAAGACGGTGTGAAGGACATTCTGGTGAGCAATGAGGAATTGCTCGGCCAGTATATCGGTGAGGACCTCATTAACGAGGACACCGGTGAGGTTCTTCTCGAGGCTGGTGATGAGATCACCGAGGAGATGATCGAAGTCTTCACGGAGACCAAGATCAAGGCCTTCACCGTGCTGGCAATCGATCACATCAATATTGGTCCTTATATCCGGAACACGCTGGCTGCAGACAAGAATCGCTCCCGCGAGGAAGCGCTCATCGATATCTATCGGGTGATGCGTCCGGGTGAGCCGCCGACCTATGAGACGGCTGAAAATCTGTTCAAAAGCCTGTTTTTCGATAACGAGCGCTACGACCTTTCGGCTGTTGGCCGGGTCAAGATGAATGCCCGTCTCGAACTAGAGGCGCCCGACACCCAGCGGACCCTGCGCAAGGAAGATGTCCTGCGGATCGTCAGGCTGATGGTCGACATGAAGGACGGAAGGGGCGATATCGACGATATCGACCATTTGGGCAACCGGCGGGTTCGCTCCGTGGGCGAGCTCATGGAGAACCAGTATCGGGTTGGCTTGCTGCGTATGGAGCGTGCCATTCGCGAGCGCATGTCGACGGTTGAGATCGATAGCGTCATGCCGCATGACCTGATCAATGCCAAACCGGCCGCAGCTGCTGTACGCGAGTTCTTCGGATCTTCGCAGCTCAGCCAGTTCATGGATCAGACCAACCCGCTCTCGGAAATCACCCACAAACGCCGCCTTTCAGCGCTTGGGCCGGGTGGTCTTACGCGGGAACGGGCCGGCTTCGAAGTGCGTGACGTGCATCCGACCCATTACGGCCGGATCTGCCCGATTGAAACGCCTGAAGGGCCAAATATTGGTCTGATCAACTCGCTCGCCACTTTCGCGAAGGTCAACAAATACGGCTTTATCGAGACCCCGTATCGTCCGGTCAAGGACGGTGTGATCACCGAGGAGGTTGTTTACCTGTCGGCGATGGAAGAGGGGCGCTACACGATTGCGCAGGCCAATTCCGGACTGAACGAGAAGAACCAGTTTTCCGAGGAACTTATCAGTTGCCGTCATGGCAATGATTACCTGATGGCCTTCCCCGATGACGTGGACTTCATGGACGTCTCGCCCAAGCAACTCGTGTCTGTTGCCTCGGCGTTGATCCCGTTCCTCGAGAACGATGATGCGAACCGGGCACTGATGGGCTCTAACATGATGCGGCAGGCTGTGCCGCTGATCCAGTCGGAGGCGCCGCTTGTTGGCACCGGCATGGAAGGAACTGTGGCCCGGGATTCCGGCGTGACCATCGTCGCCAAGCGCGATGGTGTGATCGATCAGGTCGACGCCACACGTATCGTGATCCGCACCACTGGCGAGATCGGTGAAAACGACACCGGCGTGGATATTTACAACCTGCGAAAGTTCCAGCGCTCGAACCAGAACACTGCAATCAACCAGCGGCCGCTGGTCAAAGTCGGTGATGTTGTTGCCCAGGGCGACATCGTCGCGGATGGACCGTCCACCGAGCTCGGTGAATTGGCTCTGGGCAAAAACGTGCTCGTCGCGTTCATGCCGTGGAATGGTTACAACTTCGAAGATTCGATCCTGATCTCCGAACGCATCGTTCGCGATGACGTGTTTACCTCGATCCATATCGAGGAATTCGAGATCATGGCCCGTGATACGAAGCTGGGTCAGGAAGAAATCACGCGCGATATTCCCAATGTGGGTGAGGAAGCGCTCAAGAATCTCGACGAGGCGGGCATCGTCTATATCGGTGCCGAAGTGAATGCTGGCGACATTCTGGTTGGCAAGGTCACGCCCAAGGGCGAATCGCCGATGACGCCGGAAGAAAAGCTTCTGCGAGCCATCTTCGGTGAAAAAGCTGCTGATGTGCGGGACACTTCCATGAAGGTGCCGCCGGGCGGCACAGGCACGGTCGTCGAAGTGCGGGTGTTCTCGCGACGGGGTATCGACAAGGACGAACGCGCCCTGTCGATCGAGCGGGCTGAAATTGAACGCCTGGCCAAGGATCGTGATGACGAGAAAGCCATTCTGGAGCGCAGTTTTTACAACCGCCTGAAGGAACTTCTCGTTAATCAGACCGCGGTCAAGGGGCCGAAGGGCCTGGACGACGGAGTCAAGATTACCGAGCGTGTGCTGGGCGACTTTACGCCGGGTCAGTGGCGTCAGGTGGTCGTCAAGAATGACGCCCGTATGGCCGAAGTTGAGCAGCTGCAAAACAGCTTCGACGGTGCTGTTCAGGCGCTTGAGGCTCGGTTCGAGAACAAGGTCGATAAGCTGCAGCGTGGCGACGAGTTGCAGCCAGGCGTGATGAAGATGGTCAAGGTCTTTGTCGCCGTGAAGCGTAAGCTTCAGCCGGGCGACAAGATGGCCGGCCGCCATGGCAACAAGGGCGTGATCTCTCGCATCATGCCGATGGAAGATATGCCGTATCTCGATGACGGGACGCCGGTCGATATCGTCCTCAATCCGCTTGGTGTGCCTTCGCGCATGAATGTCGGGCAGATTCTCGAAACCCATTTGGGCTGGGCCACACGTGGCATCGGGCGTCAGATCGGTGCCGTGCTCGATAATCTTGAAGGCTCGGGCGGCATGAACGCGCTGCGCACCAAGCTTTCGGATGTCTATGAGAAGGATGAGTATCGCGACGATATCTCCTCTCTCGCAGATGACGGTGTCATGGAGCTGGCCGGCAATCTTCGCAACGGCGTGCCGATTGCGACCCCGGTATTCGATGGTGCCACCGAAGTAGAGATTAACGAGCATCTCCACATGGCAGGGCTGGCCGAATCTGGTCAGGTTCAGCTGGTTGACGGTCGCACGGGCGAGAATTTCGAACGCCAGGTGACAGTCGGCTATATCTACATGCTGAAACTGCATCATCTTGTGGATGATAAAATTCACGCACGTTCGATCGGACCATACAGCCTCGTGACCCAGCAGCCGCTGGGGGGCAAGGCACAGTTTGGCGGCCAGCGTTTCGGTGAAATGGAAGTGTGGGCGCTCGAAGCTTATGGCGCAGCTTACACTTTGCAGGAAATGCTGACGGTCAAGTCTGATGACAAAGCCGGTCGAACCAAAGTCTATGAATCCATCGTCCGTGGCGATGACAACTTCGAAGCGGGTATTCCGGAATCCTTCAACGTCCTCGTGAAGGAACTCCGCTCGCTTGGTCTTGATGTTCAACTCAATCAGACAGGCCGGTAGATGCCAATCTCTTTGAATTTGACCTCGAACAACACCCTACCGGGAGCAGGTACATGAACGAACTCGTCAATGTATTCGGTCAACCAACGGGCCCGCAGAGCTTCGATGAGATCCGTATCTCAATCGCCAGTCCTGAGCGTATTCGCTCATGGTCATATGGTGAGATAAAGAAGCCTGAGACGATCAACTATCGTACCTTCAAGCCGGAGCGCGATGGTCTGTTCTGCGCGCGCATCTTTGGCCCGATCAAGGATTACGAGTGCCTGTGCGGTAAATATAAGCGTATGAAGTATCGCGGCATTGTCTGCGAGAAATGCGGTGTCGAAGTCACGCTGCAAAGCGTGCGTCGCGAACGGATGGGCCACATCGAGCTGGCCTCGCCGGTTGCCCATATCTGGTTCCTGAAATCGCTTCCCAGCCGTATTGCGATGTTGCTCGATGCAACCCTGCGCGATCTCGAACGGGTCCTCTATTTCGAGAATTACATTGTTACCGAGCCCGGTTTGACTGACCTTGAGCCGCGTCAGCTCCTGAGTGAGGAAGACTATCTCGAGAAGCAGGATGAGTTCGGCGACGAAGCTTTCACGGCCAAGATCGGTGCCGAAGCCCTCAAAGACATGTTGATGGCTCTCGATCTTGAGGAAGTGCGCGCCCAGCTGCGCATCGATCTTCGTGAGACCAATTCTGAAGCCAAGCGCAAGAAATACGTCAAGCGCCTGAAGATCGTTGAGGCCTTCATCGAATCCGGCGCATTGCCCGAATGGATGATCCTGGACGTTATTCCGGTTATCCCGCCCGAGCTGCGTCCGCTGGTTCCGTTGGATGGCGGCAGGTTCGCAACTTCGGATCTGAACGATCTGTATCGACGGGTGATCAACCGCAACAATCGCCTAAAGCGCCTCATCGAACTGCGTGCGCCCGACATTATCGTGCGCAACGAAAAGCGCATGCTGCAGGAATCTGTTGATGCGTTGTTCGACAACGGACGTCGTGGTCGGGTCATCACGGGTGCGAACAAGCGCCCGCTGAAATCCCTTTCCGACATGCTTAAAGGCAAGCAGGGCCGCTTCCGGCAGAATCTGCTCGGCAAGCGCGTCGATTACTCGGGGCGTTCGGTTATCGTCGTGGGGCCTGAGCTATTTCTGCACCAGTGTGGGCTCCCTAAAAAGATGGCCCTCGAGCTGTTCAAGCCATTCATCTATCATAAGCTTGAACTCTATGGTTATGCGACCACGATCAAGGCCGCAAAGCGCATGGTCGAAAAAGAACGTCCGGAAGTCTGGGATATCCTCGAGGAGGTCATCCGCGAACATCCGGTTCTGCTGAACCGCGCACCAACCCTGCATCGTCTTGGCATCCAGGCGTTTGAGCCGGTCCTGATCGAAGGCAAGGCAATTCAGCTGCATCCGCTGGTTTGCGCGGCGTTCAACGCCGACTTCGACGGTGATCAGATGGCAGTCCACGTGCCGCTTTCACTGGAAGCCCAGCTCGAAGCGCGTGTTCTGATGATGTCGACGAACAACATCCTCAGCCCGGCCAACGGCAAGCCGATTATCGTGCCGTCGCAGGATATCGTCCTCGGTCTTTACTATCTGAGCTACGAAGTCACCGAAGAGGGTGGCGAAGTGGTTAGCTTCGACAGCAAGAAGTCGCTCGATGCGGCGATCGAAACCCAGGGCGTGGTGTTTGTGGATTCCAAGAATCCCAATACCCCGGTCGATGTTTCCTCGCTTACGCTGAAGGCCGTGAACGATGGCGATGTTGTTGCGCATCGCATTCCGGTGTTCAGTTCGATCGACGAGGTTGAGCGGGCATTGCATGCGCACGCCGTTACGTTGCACACACGCATCAAGGCACGTCTCGATACGGTCGATAACGAAGGTAATCCGGTGGTCGAGCGGGTGTACACCACGCCGGGCCGTTTGCTGCTTGGGCGAATTCTGCCCAAACATCCGAAAGTTCCTTTTGAGCTGGTGAACCGTCTTCTGACCAAGCGTGAAGTCAGCGATATCATCGATAACGTCTATCGCCATTGCGGTCAGAAAGAGACGGTTATCTTTGCTGATCGGATGATGGGTCTTGGTTTTGCACATGCGTGCAAGGCCGGTATTTCCTTTGGTAAGGACGATCTGATTATTCCGGATCTGAAAGGCCGTTTGGTCGGAGACACGACCGACCGCGTGAAGGAGTTCGAGCAGCAGTATCAGGATGGACTGATCACCAAGGGTGAGAAGTACAACAAGGTGGTTGATGCCTGGACCCGATGCACGGACGATGTTGCCGATGCCATGATGGCCGAAATGGAGTCCCGCGACGAAACGGGCAAGATTAACTCGGTCTACATGATGGCGCATTCCGGTGCGCGTGGTTCGGCAGCTCAGATTCGCCAGCTGGCGGGCATGCGCGGTCTGATGGCCAAGCCGTCAGGCGAGATCATCGAAACGCCGATCATCGCGAACTTCAAGGAAGGTCTCTCGGTTCTCGAGTACTTTAACTCGACCCATGGTGCCCGAAAGGGCCTGGCCGATACCGCCCTCAAGACGGCGAACTCGGGCTACCTGACTCGTCGTCTGGTTGATGTCGCACAGGATTGTGTGATTATCGAGAACGATTGCGGAACCGACGACGGTTTGACCATGTCAGCCGTGATCGAGGGAGGCGACGTGGTCGTGGCCCTGTCCGAACGGGTATTGGGCCGTACGGCTGCGGAAGATATCATCGATCCGCTCAATGGTGATGTTCTGATCGCCAAGGGCGTATTGATGACGGAGCCGATGGTCGAAAAGATCGACACGGCGGGTACCGAAACCATTAAGATCCGTTCGGTTCTCACTTGTAAGAGTGATAGCGGTGTTTGCGGTGCGTGTTATGGCCGTGATCTTGCTCGCGGCACGTCGGTCAATATCGGCGAGGCTGTAGGGGTTATCGCAGCACAGTCGATCGGTGAGCCCGGCACACAGTTGACGATGCGGACCTTCCATATTGGTGGCGCCGCGCAGGGTGCTTCGGAGCAGTCGAGCGTCGAAGCTGCGTTCGATGCCACGGTGAAGATCGAAAATCGCAACGTGGTTGTGAACTCCGAAGGCGTTCCGATCGTGATGAACCGCAACACCGAAGTCGTCCTGATTGACGAAGCCGGTCGTGCGCGGGCCCATCACAGTGTACCTTACGGTACGCGCCTGATGGCCGATGAAGGTGATAAGGTCGAGAAGGGTCAGCCGCTCGCGCAGTGGGATCCCTACACAATCCCGATCATCACCGAGAAAGATGGCTACGCCGATTACGTCGATCTGGTGGAAGGCACGTCAATGCGTGAAGCCACCGACGAAGCAACAGGCATCGTCTACAAGGTCGTCATCGATTGGAAGCAGCAGCCCAAGGGGGCCGATCTTCGCCCGCGTATTTCGCTGCGTCCGAAGAAATCCTCGAAGGCCGGTGAAGTGGTCAAGCTCGCGAACGGGCTCGATGCACGTTACTTCATGTCGATGGACGCCATTCTGAACGTTGACCAGGGTCAGCTTATTCAGGCGGGTGACATCCTGGCGCGTATCCCGCGTGAAAGTTCGAAGACGCGTGACATTACCGGTGGTCTGCCGCGTGTGGCCGAGTTGTTTGAGGCGCGCCGACCGAAGGATCACGCCGTCATCGCTGATATTGATGGTCGGGTCGAGTTCGGCCGCGATTACAAGATGAAGCGTCGGATTGTTGTGGTGCCGAGCGATGAGGATCAGGAAAACGGCATGGAGCCGGTTGAGTATCTGATTCCGAAGGGCAAGCACATTTCGGTTCAGGAAGGTGATCACGTTATGCAGGGCGACTTGCTGCTTGATGGCAATCCCGTTCCGCATGATATCCTGCGAGTGCTCGGTGTAGAGGAGCTTGCTCGTTACCTGGTCAAGGAAATCCAGGACGTCTATCGACTCCAGGGCGTGGGTATCAACGACAAGCATATCGAAGTGATTGTTCGTCAGATGCTGCAGAAAGTCGAAATCGTCGATCCGGGTGAAACCACGTTCCTTATCGGTGAAACCATCGACAAGGTCGAGTTCGACTCGATCAATGCCAAAGCCGAAGCCGAGGGCATCAAGATCGCAAAGGCGCTGCCAGTTTTGCAGGGCATTACGAAAGCGAGCTTGCAGACCAGTTCCTTCATCTCCGCGGCCTCCTTCCAAGAGACCACGCGGGTGCTGACCGAAGCTGCGGTCAATGGCAAGGTCGACGGTCTGTACGGTCTCAAGGAGAACGTTATCGTCGGGCGTTTGATCCCGGCGGGTACTGGCGCGGTAATGAACGCGGTTCGCACGATTGCAGCCGACAGAGATACCGTGTTGGCCGAAGAAGTTGCCAAACAGCTGGCCGAAGAAGAGGCAGCTGCGCAGGTTGAAGTCGAGGAAGTCGGCGCTGCAGAGTAGTTCGGCCTAAAAGATAGCGACGGATACGCCGTTCCCGGACCACGGGGGCGGCGTATTTCGTTTCAGACCCTCAATTTGGGCAATATAATTACGTAGAATGCTTGTTGATTGAGGAAATGTTGCGTGTATGTGCAGTTGCAAAATAGCTCGCAAATCCCCGTTTTTTATGGGTTTTCTCGGTTGACGCCCACAGGGGCCATGAGTAGTATCCGCGCGCCTGAAGGAGATCGGTCGTAGGCTAGCGCAGTCTAAACACGGTCTCAGGCATCACGAACCAAATGCGCACACGCAACGAGCAGGCGAAAAATGCTCGCAGGGCAGGGCTGTAGTCTGTCCCGATTTGCTTTGTGTTGATGGTTCGAACGTGAATGACGGAAAGTGTCAAGGAAACCATATGCCAACGATTAATCAGCTGATCCGTAAGCCGCGCAAGGCTCCGATCAAGCGAAACAAGGTTCCGGCTCTCGAAGCATGCCCGCAGAAGCGCGGTGTGTGCACGCGGGTGTATACGACCACTCCGAAGAAGCCGAACTCGGCTTTGCGTAAGGTCGCACGTGTACGTCTCACGAACGGATTTGAAGTCACCAGCTATATCCCGGGTGAAGGGCATAACCTCCAGGAGCATTCCGTTGTGATGATCCGCGGCGGTCGTGTGAAGGATCTTCCGGGCGTTCGATATCACATCATCCGCGGCATCCTGGATACACAGGGTGTTTCTGACCGTCGTCAGCGTCGTTCGAAATACGGCGCGAAGCGGCCGAAATAGCGGAGGAGAAAACAAATGTCCCGTCGTCGCCGCGCAGAAAAGCGCGAAATCATGCCCGATCCCAAGTTTGGGGATCTCACGGTCAGCAAGTTCACCAATATCGTGATGTATCACGGTAAAAAATCGGCTGCAGAACGTATCGTTTACGCCGCGTTCGATGACATTGCGAGCAAGCGCGGCGGTGATCCGGTGCGGATGTTCCACGAGGCCATCGACAATATCAAGCCGCAGCTTGAGGTTCGTTCGCGTCGTGTTGGTGGTGCGACCTATCAGGTTCCCGTCGAGGTTCGTTCTGAGCGCGGCCAGGCGCTGGCATTTCGCTGGCTGATCCAGGCTGCACGCGGCCGGCCGGAAAACACCATGGAAGAGCGCCTGTCTCGTGAATTGCAGGATGCGGCCGAAAATCGTGGCAACGCCGTGAAGAAGCGCGAAGACACGCACCGGATGGCAGAGGCTAACAAGGCCTTCTCCCATTATCGCTGGTAGCGGTTTAGCGGTCTTTCGAAACTAGAGATTCAGATATGTCCAATCGTGAAACACCTATCGAGCAGTACCGCAATATCGGCATCATGGCCCATATTGATGCCGGTAAGACGACGACGACTGAGCGGATTCTGTATTATACGGGCCGTTCCTACAAGATTGGTGAAGTGCATGATGGCGCCGCCACCATGGACTGGATGGAGCAGGAGCAGGAGCGTGGAATCACGATCACCTCTGCTGCGACCACCGCGTTCTGGAAGGACCACCGGGTCAACATCATTGATACCCCGGGCCATGTGGATTTCACGATTGAAGTCGAGCGTTCATTGCGCGTGCTCGATGGTGCGGTAGCTGTGTTCGACAGTGTCGCCGGCGTTGAGCCCCAGTCAGAGACTGTGTGGCGCCAGGCTGACAAGTACCATGTGCCGCGTATCTGCTTCGTCAACAAGATGGACCGCATCGGCGCAGATTTCCATAATTGCGTATCGATGATCATTGACCGTCTGGGAGCAAATCCCATCGTGCTGCAGCTGCCGATTGGATCTGAGGCCGAGTTGCGCGGTGTTGTGGATCTGGTGACCATGAAGGGCATCGTTTGGAAAGACGAAAGCCTGGGCGCCGAATTTGAGTATGTCGATATTCCAGCCGATATGGCTGAAGAAGCTGCCAGTTGGCGCGAGAAAATGCTTGAAGCGGCTGTCGAGTATGACGACGACGCCATGGAGGCCTATCTCGAGGGTACCGAGCCCGACGAGGCAACCCTCAAGGAATGCATTCGTAAGGGAACTCTTTCACTCGGTCTGGTGCCGGTCCTGTGTGGGTCCGCCTTCAAGAACAAGGGCGTGCAGCCTTTGCTTGACGCGGTAATCGACTATCTGCCGTCCCCGGTTGAAGTGCCGGCGATTAACGGTATCGATCCGGATACGGACGAAGCCATTGTGCGCAACAGTTCAGACGATGAGCCGTTTGCCGCCCTGGCATTCAAAATTATGACCGATCCGTTTGTCGGTTCGCTGACCTTTGTCCGCATCTATTCGGGTTCGGTGGAAACCGGCCAGTCGGTGCTCAACACGGTTAAGGACAATCGCGAGCGCGTCGGGCGCATGCTCTTGATGCATGCCAATGATCGTGAAGACGTCAAAATTGCCCGTGCTGGGGACATTGTGGCGCTGGCCGGTATGAAGGCCACCACGACAGGCGATACACTTTGCGACCCCACCAAGGCGGTGATTCTGGAGCGCATGGAGTTCCCAGAGCCGGTCATCGAGATTGCGGTCGAGCCGAAAACCAAGGCCGATCAGGAAAAGATGGGCCAGGCGCTGCAGCGTTTGGCGGCTGAAGATCCTTCTTTCCGCGTGTCGAGTGACGAGGAGAGCGGTCAGACCATTCTTAAGGGAATGGGCGAGCTGCATCTTGAAATTCTCGTCGATCGCATGAAGCGTGAATTTAAGGTTGAGGCCAATGTCGGTGCCCCGCAGGTGGCGTATCGCGAGAAGATGACCGAAGCGGTCACGATCGATTACACCCATAAGAAGCAGACGGGTGGTTCGGGGCAGTTCGCGCGCGTAAAAATTAATTTTGAGCCGCTGGATCCGGGTTCTGGTTTCGAGTTTGAAAGCGGTGTCTTTGGCGGTTCGGTTCCGCGGGAATTCATCCCCGGTGTTGAGAAGGGCATTAATTCTGCCCGTGATGCCGGAAACATTGCCGGTTTCCCGGTGATCGACTTTAAGGCGACTCTGGTGGATGGCGCATCGCATGATGTCGATTCCTCGGTCATGGCCTTTGAAATTGCGTCGCGCGCGGCTTTCCGTGAGGCCCTGCAAAAGGGTGCCACGCGGTTACTCGAGCCGGTCATGACGGTAGAGGTCGTGACCCCGGAAGAGTATATGGGCGACATCATTGGTGACTTGAACAGTCGCCGTGGCCAGGTGGGTTCCATGGATACGCGCGGTAATGCCCGCGTCGTAAACGCGATGGTCCCACTGGCAAACATGTTTGGTTACGTGAACACGCTGCGTTCCATGAGTCAGGGCCGAGCGACCTTTACGATGGTCTTTGGTCACTACGAACAGGTTCCGCAGGCGGTCGCCGAGGAAGTTGTTTCAAAGATGGCGTAATCGCCGTAACCGATTAGAAAAATTGAATTTATTTGCTGTCGCCGAATGGAAGGGCGAGGGCATCAGACGGAGAACAGGTCATGTCGAAAGAGAAATTTGAACGTACGAAGCCGCATTGCAACGTTGGCACGATTGGTCACGTTGATCATGGCAAGACGACGTTGACGGCGGCGA
>MEHZ011565736.1_pt1 | contig 15790 bp, 16 predicted proteins | sample 897221 | NCBI WGS metagenome assembly MEHZ01 (sample SAMN05514161, study PRJNA337945) | marine metagenome | isolation source: marine surface water | place: Arctic Ocean | collected 2007-12-13
TACACGAGGACTGGGGGACGACTCCGGCCGCGATCGATGCCTGCCTGTCGGTTGCCGAAGAAGCCGACGTCCAGGTGGCGATCCACACCGATACGCTGAATGAATCCGGCTTTGTCGAGAACACCGTCGCCGCGTTCAAGGACCGCACGGTCCACGCCTTCCACACTGAAGGTGCGGGCGGCGGACATGCGCCTGACATCATCAAGCTGTGTGGGGCCGCAAATGTATTGCCGTCCTCAACCAACCCGACCCGGCCTTACACGGTCAATACGGTCGATGAGCATCTCGACATGCTGATGGTCTGCCATCATCTGAATTCCCGTATTCCCGAAGACGTGGCCTTCGCCGAGAGCCGGATCCGCCGCGAGACAATTGCTGCAGAAGACATCCTGCATGATCTCGGGGCTTTCTCGATGATCGCCTCGGACAGTCAGGCCATGGGCCGGGTGGGCGAGGCAATCATCCGGACCTGGCAGACAGCGGATAAAATGAAGAAGCAGCGCGGGGCCTTACCGGAGGAGACCGGTGACAACGACAATATGCGTGTGCGTCGCTACATTGCAAAATACACGATCAACCCGGCACTCAGTCATGGCATCGCGGATCATGTTGGCTCGGTCGAGGTCGGCAAGCTGGCCGATCTGGTGCTTTGGAAACCGATGTTCTTCGGGGTGAAGCCGGATATGATCCTGAAATGTGGGAGTATTGCTGCGGCGGCAATGGGGGACCCCAACGCGTCCATCCCGACCCCTCAGCCCGTGCATTATCGACCCATGTTTGCCAGCTTCGGGAAATCCTTGACGGTGAGTTCGGTCAACTTCGTCTCCCAGGCCGGACTGGCCAACGGTATTGGCGAGCAGCTCGGCCTGTCCAAGACTTTGCTTGGTGTGTCGGGGACGAGGTCCGTCAAAAAGGGTGACATGATCCATAACGGTGCAACCCCGGAGATGGAGGTCGACCCGGAGACCTATGAAGTGCGCGCCGATGGTGAGTTGCTGACCTGCGAACCGGCAACCGAGCTTGCCATGGCCCAGCGGTATTTCCTCTTCTGATGGTCGGGCGTGCGACCAGTGTATTGCCAGCAGGTGGCTGGCCGGGGGACCAGGAAGTCGCCAGCGTGACGCTGGATTACGATGACCGTCATCGCCGCCGCATCAGGCTGCGTACAGATGATGACCGGGCGGTGCAACTCGATCTGGACACGGCGACACAGCTTGCGCATGGGGACGGGCTGCAGCTCGAAAATGGGGGTTATGTGCGGGTGGTTGCGGCGCATGAGGATGTGGCTGACTTACGCTGTAACGGCCTGCTCGAAACCGCGCGTATTGCATGGCATGTGGGAAATCGCCACATCCCGGTTGAGGTTCTCGATGACGGCGTCCTGCGCATTCGCGATGATCATGTGATTGTCGAAATGGCCGAACGGCTGGGTGCCGTTGTGAACAGGCTCAAGGCGCCGTTTTCACCTGAATCCGGTGCCTATAGTGAAGCTTCGAGCGCGGCGTCTCATGCCCGCGACACAAATCATATACATGGTGATCATGGACACTCATACGAACACTGATCTCATCGGGAACGATCTCGCGCCTGATGCGGGTCTGGATGACGCGAATTTGCTGCGCCTTATGGCCTGGTTGTCTCCGTCATTTCCCGTCGGTGCGTTCAGTTATTCCCATGGGCTTGAATTCGCAGTGGAAGCAGGGCGCGTGACGGATCGGGAAACCCTCCAGGCATGGTCGTCGGCGATATTGCTTCATGGGTCGGGGCGGATTGATGCCGCTCTGTTCCGAGCCAGCTATGACGCGGCATTGACCCATGACGAGGCATTGCTGGTCTGGGCGCTGGAGCGCGGGGATACCATGCGCGCGACGCGCGAGCTTGGCGTTGAGGCCGAAGGTCAGGGGCGCGCCTTTCTGGATATGGTGGAGGGTCCGTGGCCGACGACGGAATTTGCATGGTTGCGGGACGTTGCTCGCGCGGCCGACCGCCCGGTGGTCTACCCTGTGGCTGTTGCGGTGGCCGCGGCCGCCCATGGCGTTCCGGTAGCCGCGTCGCTCATCGCCTATTTGCATGCTTTTGCCGCCAATCTGGTTTCCGCCGGGGTTCGGCTCGTGCCGTTGGGGCAAAGCGATGGATTGCGGGTGATAGCTGAACTCGAACCGGTTATCCGCCGGGCTGCCGCTGCCGCGATGGACTGTCCGCGAGAAGACATTGGTTCGGGAACCGTCATGGCCGACTGGACGTCGGCCCGTCATGAAACTCAATACACGAGGTTATTTCGATCATGAGCAAACCCTTTCGCGTCGGCATCGGTGGTCCGGTGGGCACCGGTAAGACGGCCCTGATGGATGCGTTGTGCAAGACCTTGCGCGACGATTACGACATTGCCGCCATCACCAACGACATCTACACCGAAGAGGATGCGCAGTTCCTCACGCGCTCGGGTGCGCTGCCGCCAGAACGGATCAAGGGGGTGGAAACCGGCGGCTGTCCGCACACGGCAATCCGCGAGGACGCTTCGATCAACCTGGCCGCGATCGCTGACATGTCTCTGAAGTTTCCCGATCTGGATATCGTGTTTATTGAATCCGGGGGCGACAATCTGGCGGCGACCTTCTCGCCTGAACTCGCCGATATCACCATCTACGTGATCGATGTTTCGGCGGGCGACAAGATTCCGCGCAAGGGCGGCCCCGGCATTACCCGCTCTGATTTGCTGGTGATCAACAAGATAGACCTGGCCCCTCTGGTGGGCGCGGATCTCGATGTGATGGACCGGGATTCCAAACGCATGCGCGGCGCGCGCCCGTTTCTGTTTTCGAATCTCAAGGCGGGGGTTGGAACACAGGAAATCGCCGACTTTGTCCTGACCATGGGTGGTCTGGTTACAGGCGAGACTGCTACACTGTTTTCTGCCGTCGACGCGGCGGAATAAGTCGCGGAAAAGCGACAGGAGAAGTACAGATGAAAACATTCAAACTGATTGGCGCATCGATGATCGGTGCTTTTCTGGCAACATCGGCTCAGGCCCATGAAACCGGGCTCGCACATGGCGCCGATGTCTTGCACTCCGGCTTCGGGATCGACCATCTCATGATCGTGCTCGCCGCGGCTGCCGTGGTCTCAATCTTCGTCTGGCGTCACCGCTAGGGTTTTTCGTCGTCCAATCGGACCGCGCATATGCGCGGATGGTTTGTTGAGGGTGTTCTTCAGAGCTTCCAGTTCGTCGCCTGTCAGGACACTCAGAACTTCGTTCTGGCGAATTTCAGAGACTTCGATCGTCTGCCGGAATAATTCCTTGCCGCTCTCTGTTAAAGACAGGATCTGCCGGCGGCCGTCATTGGCGTCGGCTTCGCGCGCGAGTAATCCGTCATCCTCTAGCTGGCCGACCACCCGGCTGATCTGGCCCTTGTCCATCTGCGTGTGGGTGGTGAATTCGAGCAGGGACACCGGTGGTAATTTCCCGAGGACCGTCAGCACCCTGAAGTGGGGCAGGGACAGGCCCCATTTTTCGGCATAAGTGCGTGTGGCTTCGCGGCCAAACATCTGCGCCAGGACCGCCATCTGATAAGTGATGAAATCGTCTATACGCAACCAGCCCAAATTGTAGGGGGAAGTGCTGTCATTGTCCGGGGAAGGAGCATTCTCGTCCTAGATCATAACGTCCTGTTTCTCTGCGGCTAAATACTGGTCATGATCTAGCGGTAAATTTGGGAGCGTCGTTAACTCTAATATAGGCAGAGAGGTATGCGACAACTGTCGGTTTCCGATGTCCGATCACGATCAATTTTACCGCGAATACCGCCGGTCCATTTACTTTAGAGTTTTCCGTAATTCCGCTGCCGGGAGCCGCTTGTTGAAACCTGTTGCCGTTGCTCTGTTGTTTACGTTTTTCATGCCCGGCGTCGTTTGGGCCGACCTCCGTGTCACCTTCGTGAACGCCAGTACGGCGGCGCTTGAAAACCCTCATGACATCAAGCTCTCGCCCAATGGCCGCCGCCTGTTCGTATCGGACGTCGGCAATAACCGGGTGGTGCTCCTGAACCCCGACAGCCTGGCCCTGATCGTAAGCTTTGGCGCCGATCACCAATCGGGTACCCATGATGTGGATTTTGATGCCAGCGGTCGCGCCTATGTGGCCGACACCCACAACAACCGGGTCGCGATCTACGATATCGATGGCACGAAGGCGACATTGACCGGCGAGTTGAGTGAGAAGATACGTGGCCCCGAAGACGTGCTGGCCCATCCCAACGGACGCATTTACGCGGCCGGCGCCTAGTCAGGTAATGTGGCGGCCTACGAGAAGGGCGAAATTGTCGCCGAGCTTGGTAGCTTGTCCTCACCCCATGACCTGGAGCTTGCCCCCCATGGGGACCTCTGGCTCGCCGATGCGGGCAACAACCGGATGTTGCTGCTGTCGCCGGATCTCGAGATCAAACGTGAATTGAAAGGCCCGCCCTACAATTTCGACGGCGTACGCTATGTGGATGTCTTACCTGACGGCACGTTAATCGCGGCAGACAAGAACACCCATTCGGTGAAGTTCATCGGGCCTGACGGAAGTCTGTTGCTGGTGCTGGGCAGCGGCCAACCCGAAAAAGGCCCGAACGTATTCACCACACCCGAAGGGGTGGAGTTGCGTGGTGACACGCTCTGGATATCGGATTCCGGGAATGACCGGATCACGAAATACCGGATCGCCCGGGACTAGTTGGCCGGAATTACGATCCGCACCTAGCCTTCGTCCCAAACCGGGCGGCGGACTTCGGGGCTGACGACCCGTAAATTGTTGTCCTGCAAGGCGCTGATCGAAACCATTTCAGCCTTACTCAGGGCGAAATCGAACAGGCCGATATTCTCTTCGATCTCGTGGAGTTCCAGCGCCCGGGGTACGATGCCCACGCCGGGTTGCTGGACCAGCCAGCGCAGGGCCACCTGTGCGGGCGTCCGATAGTGAGTCGCGGCGATCGCCTGGACCACCGGGTCCTCCATCACAGCGGTGCGTGCGAGCGGGGCGTAGCAGGTCACCAGCAAGCCGTGTTTGCGACAGGCGGCAATCAACCGGTCCTGACGCAGATAGGCGTGATACTCGATCTGGTTGGTGAATAGCGGCTCCGGGCATTTGGCGACAGCTTCGTCGAGCAGGGCGATGGTGAAGTTTGACACGCCGATATTGCGCGCCAGCCCGTCGCGTTTGGCTTTCGCCAGCGCGCCCAGAGTTTCCTCCAGCGGCACAAGCGGCTGGGGCCAATGGATCAACAGCAGGTCGACATAGTCGAGACCTAGCGTCTCGAGGCTGGTTTCAACCGAGCGCGCGAAGTCATCGGCTTTCGCGTTCTCCTCGGTGACTTTGGTGGTGACCCAGATATCTTCACGGGGCAGGCCCGAGGCGCGGATTCCTTCCCCGACCCATTGCTCCGAGCCGTATTTGCGCGCGGTGTCGATATGGCGATAGCCGCACTCAAGCGCATGCTGGACAAGGCCAACTGCGCGCTCGGGCTCGGGGAACAGCATGGTGCCGTAGCCAACTGCCGGCATGGCGGCGCCGTGGGCGGATATCGTTGGGGTGATCACAGGGGGCATGAAAATCCTCGTGGCAGGTGGGTCGCCTAAACGACCGGATGGAGTTGTGGCAGTTTACCCGGAAGTGTCCACATAGACAGTTTTCTTGCGCCGGTCCGCGACTCTCGCGGAAGGGACAAGCCGCGATCACAGGCGACGGACAATGTGGTTTGCCAAAGAATAACGCGTGGACTTTGGATAACAGCCCGCCATAGACTTTTTGCAATGGAAAGCGCGGAGGAACAGCGATGACGATCCAGCCTGAGGATTCGAAGCAGCAGCACGTTGTGGCCGCCCTCAATTATCTCGACAACCTTGATGAAATCCCGGTTTTTGCCCAGTCAGAGAAGGCCGGTGAGTCCATACGGGTGAACGACAATCGTGCCCCGCGCGATATGCCGATTATCAATGCCCGGCTTCTGCCTCAAACTTTCTCGCTCGATGTCGAGGGGTTCACCCTTTCTGAACATGTTACGAATGTCACGGATTTCAACGATGACGCACAACTCACCAACACCTATAGCAGCGAGATCGAAAATCTGATTGCTGCAGAGGTAGGGGGAAGCGCCGCCGTGGTCTTCGATCACACGCGCCGCTCCACCGATCTGGCGCATCGTGAGAAATATGCCTCGCGCGATCCGGTTCCCGCGCCGCATAGCGATTACACGGATGCTTCGGCCTTTCAGCGCATGCGTGACAAGTTCGGTGATAAAGAGGCGGAGGAACGCCTGACGCGCCGCTTCTCTATCGTCAACGCCTGGCGGTCGATGAACGGCACACTCGAGCAGTGGCCATTGACCGTGTGCGATGCGCGCACAATCGACGCTTTAAACCTGACCCAGACGCGGCGCGAAGCTCCGGTGCGACCGGACCCGTCCTTCGAATATAACCGGCCAAGCGAGACCCGCCATGCGATCTTCGATCCGGCCCATAAATGGTACTGGTTTCCGCGCATGACTGCGGACGAGGTTCTGCTTTTCAAGAACTACGACACGCTGACCGATGGCACGGCGCGCTATGCGCTGCACTCGGCTTTTGAAGACCCGAACACCCCGGCCAATCCTGTGCCCCGTGAAACCATCGAAACACGGGCATTCGTATTCTACGACTAGGCCGGAGCGGGTCCGGGCCTCGGGGCAGGTCGTCTGTGGCCATCTGTGTCCGCCCTGGTTGTCGGGCTTGCCGCGTATAGTTTTTCAGCGCCGAAACGGAGAACCCGATGCGTGCGGCCACTTTCTCTCGGCCTGGGCCGGCACAGGACGTCATTGAAATCATCGAGGTGGCGATGCCCGAGCCGGGCCCCGGGTAGGTGCGCGTTCGCGTGCATGCCTCGGGCGTCAATCCGACGGACGTGAAGAGCCGCACCTACTTGTTCCCGCGCGTTGCCCACATGGTGCCGGTTATCCCGCATCTCGACGGTGCCGGCGTGATCGACAAGCTAGGCGACGGCGTTTCGGCCACGAGGCTGGGAGAGCGGGTCTGGCTGGCGATCGCGCAATGGCGTGGCTCGGGCGGCACCTGCGCTGAATACGTAGTGATACCCGAAAATTATGCATTCCCCCTGGCGGATAATATGTCCTTTGTTGAGGGTGCATGCCTCGGTGGACCCGCATTGACAGCGGTGAAGGCGATCAATCTGGCCGGCGAACTTGCGGGTAAAACGGTCCTGGTCACTGCTGGTGCCAGCGCTTGCGGCCATTACGCGATCCAGATGGCGCGGGCCGCCGGTGCGACGGTTATTGCGACGATCAGTGGCGATGCAAAAGCCGAACTCGCCCGTGCCGCCGGTGCCGCACACACCGTCAACTATAAGCAGGAAAACCTCGCCGAGCGCATCATGGCGCTGACCGACGGACGTGGTGTCGATCACATGACTGACATGGACATGTCGAGCCACCTGCCGCTTTACCCCCAACTGGTTGCCATCGGCGGCTCGATCGCGTTGTACGGGTCCAACGAATTGGCTGCCGATGGCGTGCCGACACAGGACTTCTTTGTGCGTCAGCTCCGGTTAACAGGTATTTTTATTTTACTCGAGAGCGACGAATCCATTGGTGCCATGGCCGCAACCGTCAACGCGATGTGCCAGCGCGGCGAACTCATCCACAATGTCGCGGCGACCTTTCCGTTTGCTCGAACAGCCGAGGCCCATGACGCTGTCGAGCAAGTCGGGATAGCGGGCAATATGATTGTGGAGATCGACTAACCCGCCCGCGCGCCACCGCCAGAACAGGTTATTGTTTCTTGGGGGTCGCGACAGCGATATAACCTATGCATCGCCCCAACTGCAGCGGTCGCCGGTCGGGTGCTGTACGGAGAATTCCATGACCTATGATTTCATTGTCGTTGGAGCGGGGAGCGCGGGCTGTGTGTTGGCAAACCGTCTTTCGGAATTGGGACAATACAACGTCCTTCTGTTGGAGGCGGGCGGACGTGACACCAGCCCCTGGATCCACATCCCGCTGGGCTACGGAAAGCACATTCACAATCCAAAGGTGAATTGGCTGTACTCCAATGAGCCCGATCCTGCGGTCGCGGACCGGCGCATTCCCAATCCTCGAGGCAAGGTTCTGGGCGGTTCCAGTTCGATCAACGGCCTTGTTTATATCCGCGGTCAACGTGAGGACTACGATCACTGGCGCCAGCTCGGTAATGAAGGCTGGAGTTTTGATGACGTATTGCCGTTCTTTCGCAAGTCGGAAGACCAGGAGCGCGGCGAAAGTGAGTATCACGGGGCAGGCGGCCCACTTGGCGTTTCGGATAGCCGCACACGTCATCCGCTTGCCGATGCCTTCATCGAGTCCGCCGTTGCCTGCGGGTTCAAACGCACGGACGACTTCAATGGTCCGAACCATGAAGGGTTTGGCTACCTTCAGTTGACATCGCGCAAGGGAATGCGGTCCAGCACGGCCGTGGCGTTTTTACGTCCTGCCAAGAACCGCAAGAATTTATCGATTGTGACGCAAGCCCATGCAACCCGGGTCTTGTTCGAGGGCCGCCGTGCGACGGGCGTGGAATATGTGCGCCGGGGGCAGACCATTGTCGCCCACGCACGTCGAGAGGTGATCCTCTCCGGCGGTGCGATCAACTCGCCACAACTCCTTCAGCTGTCGGGCCTCGGTCCGGCGCAACACCTACGTGATATTGGTGTCGAAGTGGTGGCCGATATGCCGGATGTCGGCAGCAATCTGCAGGATCATTTCAACATCCGACTGGTCTACCGCTGTAATCAGCCGATCACGCTGAATGATGCGGTGCGGCACCCGTTGCGCGGTGCGCGCGAGGTGGCCAATTTTGCACTCCGCCGGCGGGGCTTTTTCGCTATGGGGGCTTCAGTGGCGGCCGGTTTCTTCCGAACCGATCCGGCGTTGGCAACACCGGATATTCAGACCGGAATTACCCTGTTCAGTGCGGACAAGATCGGCGAGGGGCTGCATCGCTTTCCGGGTATCTCCATGATCGTGCGGCTTCTGCGGCCGGAGAGTCATGGCACAATCATGGCGCGTTCGGCGGACCCGTTTGAGGCGCCAGCAATCCGTCCGAATTTTCTGCACGCACCGCGCGATGGAGAAGCCATTGCGCGCGGCTGCCAGATGTCGCGGCAGATCGCATTAACGGGGCCGCTCTCGGAGTTTGTCGAATCCGAGTACATCCCAGGCGCGGACGTCGTCAGCGACGCGGACATGCTGGACTATCTGCGCCACAACGGTGCGACCAGCTTCCACCCTGTCGGCACGTGTCGCATGGGCCCGGACGAGCGGGCGGTTGTCGATGCAAGACTGAGAGTGCGCGGTATCGAGGGCCTGCGCGTGGCCGATGCATCGATTATGCCGAAGATTGTTTCGGGTAATACCAATGCGCCCACGATCATGATTGGTGAGAAGGCCTCGACGATGATCCTGGAGGACGCGCGCGGCTAACGCGGGTGGGCTGCGTCAGGCGCTCATTTCCCGGCGCAGTAGCTCAAGATTTTCGGTGTCAGGTGAAAGTTCTCCAGCGTGTATGCGCCGGGTTATTTCAACAATCGCGTCGTTCACGGGCGATTTGCGGCCATTGGCCTTGCACTCATCGGCCACCATTCCGTTGATCATGTCGACTTCGCTGCAGCGGCCCTTCATGTGGTCCTGCAGGACAGTGTTGATCGCGGTCGGCCCGACATCGGCAACGATTTTGTCGAGTAGCGTTTCGAGGAGGTTGTTGGTGTTCTCGACGTCTTCGGGCTTGAGGCCGTAAACGGGGACGGGCCGGTATCCGAGGAACTGTCCGGCCGCCAACGCCTCCTCGCCTGATTTGAGGCAGACGGCCCGCGCGATGGCGGCGTATTCGGGACCGTTCTCCTGAAAAAGCTGGGCGTTTGTCGCGTTGCAAATCGCCTTGATGCCCATCGACATCGTATTGGTGATCAGTTTCATCCACTTGGCCGAAATGACATCGTCGCTGATGTCCACCCGCCCGGCATGGGCAAGCAAATCCGCAACTTCTTCCACGCGGTCTTCATGGGCCGGATCGAAGGCGCCGACGCCGAACCAGGTGCGCGCGGTCTCGGTGTTTCGTTTGATCTCGGCCGGTTCGAAAAGTTGCGATGACAGTTCGACCACACAGCCGACAGTGCGCTCGGGGCCGACAATCCCGGCGATCATCTCTGCGGTCATGCAGTTCTGGACGGCCACGAGGAGGCCATCCTCGGCCAGGTAGGGGAGTATCAACTCAGTCAGCCAGCGAGAATCGTAGGCCTTCGAGGTTAGCAGCACGATGTCGAAGGGCGCTGTCAGAGTGGCGACGTCGCAAAGATGGATAGCGTTGACCGGCGTTGTGGTCGTGCCGTCGCGGGTTTCGATGGTGATGCCGTGCTCCCGCATGGCCTCCACGTGGGCGGGCCAGTGGTCAATGATGGTCACGTCGAGACCGGCCGATGTCAGGTCTGCAGCGATGCAGCTGCCGTTAGCACCGCTGGACAGGACGGCGATTCGTTTGTCTGTAAGGGTCATATCAGGATCTCCTTCGTGCCTGATCAGTGCCATGTCAAATCCTTGGGTCGTCCCGACACCATCTCGTTAAGCAATGCCAATGCGCTCTATGAACCAGTAGGCACCAACCAGAGCGATGATCAGCGAGCCAGGGTTCGAAATGACAGGGCGATACCAAGTCTTGCTCCGAAACCAGTAACCTACGAGTGCGAATGCGCATGCGATAACCGCAAGCTGACCCAACTCCACACCGATATTGAAGCCGATTAGCGCTGGAACAAGCCTATCTTCCGGAAGTCCGAACTCTTGGAGGACGCTGGCAAACCCAAGTCCATGCAGCAATCCAAATACGAATACGACAATCGGCCGCCATCGGCTCAAACCCGACGTGAAGATATTTTCCACAGCAACAAATACGATGGATGCCGCAATGATGGGCTCAACGATCTCGCCGGGCACGGAAACAAGGCCCGTTACCCCTGCCGCAAGTGTGATCGTGTGGGCAAGTGTAAAAGCCGTTACCTGCCAAAGCAAAGTACGAAGGGTAGGAGAGAGGAAAAAGAGAGCTAGGACGAACAGGATGTGGTCGAAACCCTTCGGAATAATATGATCGAAGCCGACGGCAATGTAGCCCGTAAACGTCTCCCAGCCGCCACGCTGACCTCCACCCGCGATTGGAAACGAGCCGCTGGTCGTCCCCCCTGCGATGTAGGCCTCATAAGGGTTTTCGACATCCATTTGACGAAGGACAAGCGCGCCAAATTTCCGATCCCAGCCAATATCGACACTTTGAGCACCGGCGGGCAAAACCGCATTGACCTGAATTTGTGACAGCCTTGGCAGGTCTATATTGCCGGCGTCCGGTACGTATATATGGTTGAGTTTCAGGGATAAACGGGCACCGTCCGCAGAAAACTGAAGCTGTGGTGCCATCGAAGGCCAGAATAACCTAAATTGAGCCTCGAGCTCCGGCCCCTCGAGCGCTCTCAGAACATCATAGGTTGCGGCAGCTTCGGCTTCATTGGTATCGGTAACAGCATAAAGATCAATGCCCGCCAGAAATCCTTCCAGGACCAGTTCAATGTCCACTGTCATAATGCCATCTTGATGTGACAGATCTGCCACCGAGGGCAATACCTCATGGGCGCTGGCGCTTGTGCTGATCAGCCAGAGACATATTGTCAGTGCCTGTACAGCGGCCCCCAACCAAGAGTGAAGTTTACCCATGCGCATTCTCATTGTGCTCTTTTGCATCCTGGCATCCCCCGTGGTTGCCCACGAGCTTTGGATAGAACCTGCAGATTATCAGGTGCAATCTTTTGAAAATGTCGTTGCTGGAATCAAAAATGGCGAGGATTTCGAAGGAGCTCAACTCGCTTATTTACCGCGCGACTTCGAGCATTTTGTGATCCTTGGCGCAAACCAGGGCGTGGGGGTGGTTAGCCGAATTGGCGACCGACCGGCAATTGATCAAGCTGCACCTGCTTCAGGGTTAAACATCATTGTGTACGAATCTAAACCTGCAACGATTTCATATGACAGTTTTGAGAAGTTCAAAGATTTTGCCATCAAACATGGCGTGGATGACATAGCAAAGACGCATTTCGCGCGCGGCTTGTCCTCGGGCAGATTTGCCGAAGTTTATACCCGGTATTCAAAGGCGCTGGTCAGTGTCGGGAATGCACGAGGTGCCGACCGTCATATAGGGCTTGAGGCCGAGCTGGTCGCGCTAGAAAACCCCTACCTTCTGAGAGGTGCCACTGATATTCGGGTACAGCTTTTCTTCAATGGCGCGCCACTCCCTGAATCTCAGGTCGAAATGTACTCTAAAGCATCTTCGGGCGAATTGAGAGCATCAGTTCATTATACCGACGCCGATGGCATCGCTATCCTGCCAATCGTGGCTGGTTCCGAATATATGTTGAATGCTGTGATTTTCAGACAGCCGCTCGAGCGCCATATAGACCCAAATGCCGTTTGGGAAACGCTTTGGGCAAATTTAACCTTTGCCGTACCCAATTAGGCGGTGTCAGTCCGACCCAAAGCTATTCCTGTCACTCGTTGCCCGCTTGATCCCTGTCGCTTCGGAGGTGACCCTGGATCAACGTGTAACGGTGAACATAGGAAGCGCCATGCAGGACGCCCAGGCGCGGTTGGAACACCTAGGCGAAGCAGGCTCAGACGTAATGGTTCATGCGCCACTGTTCTGCTAAACCGGACATGCCGTATCCCGTGCTGCACGGGTTTGATTTTGGCCGGGTGAATCGTTGAGATTATCGCTAAAAACCCAAGACAATACTAAACAACAGGGACAGAGCAGATGGCAAAAGCAACCATACGCAAGCCGAAGAACAAGGCCAAAGACGGATCCTGGAGCGAAATCCGCGACGGGATGAAGATCGACTGGGATCAGACGATCATCATGGCCGATGGCACGGTGTTGCGCGCCGATGTGTTCCGCCCGACCAAACCGGGGAAGTATCCTGTCATCCTGACCATGGGGCCCTATGGCAAGGGTCTGGCCTGGCAGGACGAGCTTTATGCCACCACCTGGGACCTGTTCACCGGCGATCACCCGGATGCGGTCAAAGGCTCAACCAACAAGTACCAGAACTGGGAAACCGTGGACCCGGAGCAGTGGGTGCCCGACGGCTATGCCTGTGTGCGTATCGACAGCCGCGGCGCCGGGCGCTCCCAGGGCTATATGGACCCCTGGTCCCCCAAAGAGACCGATGACTTCGTTGAATGCATCGAGTGGGCCGGGACCCGTAACTGGTCGAACGGCAAGGTCGGCCTCAACGGCATTTCCTATTACGGCATGAACCAGTGGTGGGTGGCCGAGCGCCAGCCCAAGCATCTGGCAGCCATGTGCGCCTGGGAAGGGGCCAACGACTACTACCGCGAGTTCTCCCGCCATGGCGGCATCCTCTGCACCTTCATCAAGAGCTGGTACGAGATGCAGGTTCAGCCGGTGCAGTACGGCTATGGCAAGCAGGGCTATCGTAGCAAGGTTCATGGTGATTTGGTCGCCGGTCCGCCCAATCTGTCGGCCAAGAAACTGAAGAAAAACCGCACGGATATGGACCGGGATATCGCCTCTCGCGAGATGATGGATGATTGGTATCTGGCTCGCGAGCCGGACTTCAAGAAAATCAAAGTGCCGTTGCTTTCCCCAGCCAGCTGGGGCGGGCAGGGCCTGCATCCCCGCGGCAATTACGAAGGCTTCTATCAGGCCGGTTCGAAAGAGAAATGGCTCGAAGCCCACGGTCTCGAGCATTGGACCGAGTTCTACACCCCCTATGGGGTGAAGATGCAGAAGCAGTTCTTCGGGCATTACCTGAAGGGCGAGAAGAATGGCTGGGAGAAGAAGCCACCGGTGATCCTGAAGATCCGGCATGTAGGCGAGAAATTCGTCGAGCGTTCTGAGGACGAATGGCCGATCAAGCGTACCAAGTGGCAGAAGCGCTATCTCGATACGTCCCATATGAGCCTGGAGCCCAAGGCCCCGGCCAAGCGCGGCACGCTCACCTATGAAGGCATGGGCGACGGCGCGACCTTCTTCCTGCCGCCGATGGACGAAGATAAGGAGATCACCGGTCCGCTGGCCTCCAAGCTGTTTATCTCGTCAGCGACCAAGGACGCCGATCTGTTTCTGGTGGTCCGCCTGTTTACCCCAGACATGAAAGAGGTAACTTTCAAAGGCACGGTCGATCCGCACACGCCGATCGCCCAGGGCTGGCTGCGCGCGTCCCATCGCAAGCTCGACACGAAGAAGTCCAAGCCCTGGCGGCCTTGGCATACTCATGACAAGAAGCAGCCCCTCAAGCCGGGTAGCGTTTACGAGCTGGATATTGAAATCTGGCCGACCTGCGTCGTCATCCCGGCCGGGTACCGGCTGGCGCTGACGGTGCGGGGCAAGGATTACGTCTATTCTGGAGAACCCCTGAACCTGTCGAACTTCGCCCATCCGCTCGATGGTTGCGGCCCGTTCCTGCACGACGATCCGCGCGACCGGCCGAAGTCCGTCTTCGGGGGTGATGTGACAATCCACACGGGACCGAACCACCCCAGCTACGTGATGCTGCCGGTGGTGCCGCCGAAATCAGCCGGGAAGAAGAAAGCCGCAAAGAAGAAAAAATAGTCGCGCGGCAAGCATCCTTCGAGACGGGCCTTCGGCCCTCCTCAGGGTGAGGTTCGAGTGGAAACCAAAGTCCTCATCCTGAGGAGGCGCGGAACGCCGTCTCGAAGGATGTTTGGCTTGCAGGATGCCCGCCGGCGCAGGCATGAAGAAACGACTAGGCGTTTGGTGTCGGTGCGGGTTAGTCGACCCGCACCAGCACGCGCCCATCCAGGGCGGTGAAGCCCAGATAGGTGTAATTCACGCCATGGGCGGCGCAGAACTCGGCCCAGGCCTTGTGCTCGTGCTGTTTCCAGCTCGGATAATTGAAATACTCATCGAACAGAAGATGGGTGCCCGGACGGAGCCGGTCACCGATATTCTCGAGAATGGTAACCGTCGAGCTGTAGAGATCGCAGTCGATATGGGCAAAGCTGACCGGCCCGTCATGTTCCTGCATGAAGCTGGGCAGGGTGGCGTCGAAATAGCCTCTGATCAGCTGCACATTGCCGGGAACTTTCGGCACGGCCTTCTGCTTGAAGGCGCCGGCGGTTTCGACATGGCCCGTCCAGTCCCCGGGCAGGCCGGAGAAACTGTCGAAACCATAGATCGAGGTGCCGGCCGGGGCGTGGGACGCGATCTCACGCATGGTGTTACCGGTGGCGACCCCGAACTCCAGGAACATCCCGTCATTGGCGGCATTGCTGACCGCGTGTTCGATGATCTGCTGGTGCCGCTGGAAGATCTGGGCTTCGGCCATATGGGCTTGCACATAGTCGGCGGCCTCGTCGCGCGCGCGCAGCTGCAGCTCGTAAAGCAGGTTGCGTGAGTAGTATTTGTAAAAGAACCGCTGGATGAGCCGTTCGGACAGGGATCTGCTGATCTTCATGAAAAGTGCCTTGAGGGTCGCTTGCGCGGGTAAGTCTTGAGCGCCGAAGATAACAGCGGCCCTGGTTCGCGACAATTCTTACTGGCTCGGATGGCGCGTGGTAAAGCAGGTAATTGCGGGCGCCGGGAAGGGCCGCCTTGCGAGGGCGTGAAAAGGGAAAGAGAACGATGCCAATCCACAAGAACGAACTAGGGCAGGAGGTCGGATTTCCAATCCCCGCATGGACCCAGCCGGATGCCCCGTCCCGGGTGC
>MEHZ011630975.1_pt1 | contig 15720 bp, 12 predicted proteins | sample 897221 | NCBI WGS metagenome assembly MEHZ01 (sample SAMN05514161, study PRJNA337945) | marine metagenome | isolation source: marine surface water | place: Arctic Ocean | collected 2007-12-13
CGCCCTAGGCCCTCTACCTTCGCCCGGCTAGCAGGCGTGAACCTGCGTACTACCTCCGGTACAACACGCAGGTGGTGGAGCGCGCCGTGGGCTTAGCTTGCTTGGCGAAGCGGGCTGTCCCGCCAGGCGAAGTCGATGGATTTGACGAGCGCTCGAAATTCGAGATGTGTCTCAAGCCTGCGACTAGCTCGGGTGATGGCAGACGACAGAGATGACCGGGCCGCGTAACCAAAGAACTCGCAAAGCTCGTCAACCGATGCAACGCGGTTGTTGTGGGCGACGAAGACTGCTGCTAATCGAGCGTCAGAGCGCGCCCCGCTTCGAGACTCAGTCACGGGGGCCGCTTCAGCACCAGCGAAAGATAGAGCGACCGCAGCAAGCCCTATGAGAAGTTCCTCGATGGGTACGAATGGTGTTGCAGGAACCACTCGATGTCCGTCACGAAGCGAGAACTTGTCCGATTGTCCGTCGGTGCACACGAATGTCCGATAGGCGCTAGCGCCTCCAGCGAGCCGCACCGGGAGGTCGCAGCTGCGCGAGATCGACAGCGCATGGTTGCCGGATCCCGTGACATGCGTCGGAAAGCTCGACCAGGCGTAGTGAGCGATGTCTAGGCCGAGTTCGAGGCCGTTGCGGTCGACGTATCGGGCCGTCACGAGCAGTTGTTCGTCACTTGTGATGATCGTGTTGTGGAATCGGTCAACAAAGACTGGACCGCGGTAGCCGCGCTGGGTGATGAAGTAGCGGGCATAGACAGACTCGACCAATTGCATGAACTCAGAGAGTCTGCCGTCGGGGCAATGCAGGATCAGGTGAAAGTGATTGCCCATCAGACAGAAGCCGGCTATTTGCACGCCGCTCCTGGCGCTCGCCGATGCCAATAGGCGCATGAACAAGTGGCGGTCGTCGTCCTTGAGGAAAAGATCGCCTTCGCCGGCGACATGGTTGGTCACATGGTGCCAACCCATCTTCGGATCAATCCGGTGCAATCTGGTCATGCATCGACGCTACGACGAGGGTGCGACAGCCTGGCGAGCTGCGTGTTGTACCGGAGGTTGTACGCAACGACGCGGGCGCATCAGGCTGGCGAGCTGCGTGTTGTACCGGAGGTTGTACGCGGGTTAGAGGTCTTTGATGCGGGCCGTGAGTTGGGTTGCGGCGGCAGTGGGGGAGAGGGAACGCTCGGCGACGGCGTCGAGGATCTCGGCTACACCGCTCAGGCTGTCGCCGGTGAGCATGATGTCGACACGCGACTCAAGGTCCGCCATGAGACGGTTACGCACTTCGGTGACGTCGCGGTTGACGCGCCGCGCCGTGAGCTGGCCGTTGGCAATAATCGCGGCGTGGTGGCGTTCGATGGCCTCCCACATTTCGGGAGCGCCTTCGCCAGAGAGCGCTGTGGTCATAACGATCTCGGGACGCATGCCGGTGTGCTGGTCGTGCCCGGACACATGGCTCAGGTCGAGCATGAGATCCAGGTCACGGCGGACATCGGTGGCGCCAGGTCGGTCAGCCTTGTTGACGACAAACAGGTCGGCGAGCTCGAGCAGACCAGCCTTGTTTGCCTGTACTGAGTCGCCCATGCCAGGCGTGGCCACGACGACCGTGGTGTCGGCAGTGCCAGCGATGTCGACCTCGACCTGCCCGACTCCAACCGTCTCGATCACGATTGGGTCATAGCCGGTTGCATCCAACAGGCGCACCACGCCGGGGACAGCAAGCGATAGCCCACCCTGGTGGCCACGGGTTGCCATCGAGCGGATGAACGTGTCGGGCGACGCCACGTCTTCCATACGTACGCGGTCGCCCAGGATCGCGCCGCCGGTCAGTGGCGACGATGGGTCAACAGCAAGCACGGCCGCCCGTTTGCCGGCTTCGCCAAGCAGTTTGACCAGCTGGCCGGTGAGCGTTGACTTGCCAGATCCGGGTGAGCCGGTGATACCGATTACATGAGCGTTGCCCGCACGAGTGTGGGCCATCTCGGCCACGACCTCGGCTTCGGCAGCGTCACGCTCGACGAACGTGATTAGTCGGCCGAGCGCGCGCCGCTCACCGGCGAGCGCTCGTTCGAAGATGTCGGCTGGGGTTAGTCCTCGCAGGCTCACTGCGTTGCTACGCCTTGGGAGCTTCGGCGCGCACGGCTGCCACAGCGTCGCGGATGGTTTGTGCAACCTCTTCGGCAGATGCGCCTGGGCCCAAGATTGCGGCGACACCCTTTTCCAGCAAGGGCTCGATGTCTTCGTCGGGAACGATGCCGCCCACGACGACCGGAACTTCGAGGCCCGCTGCGGCCAGCGCATCGACCATCTTTGGAGCGAGCGTCATATGGCTTGCATTGTGCATCGAGAGGCCGATCGCATCGGCGTCTTCCTGCTCGACAGCGTTCACGACATTCTTATAGCTCTGGCGAAGGCCGAGGTAGATGACTTCCATGCCGGCGTCCCGCAAGATGCGGGCCACGATCTTGATGCCACGGTCATGGCCGTCGAAGCCGAGCTTGGCCAGCACGACGCGTAGTTGCTGAGGTTCAGACGATGCCTCATCGGCCATTGGGATCTCCTAGTGCGAGTTTTGAGCGCAGCGAGAACACTCGGTTAGCGAGCGAAGCGAATGGCGCCATTAGAGGAAGACCTTTTCTACGTAGGTGCCGAACTCTTCTTCGAGCGCAGCGACAATTTCGCCTTCGGTGGCGAAGGTCTTGACCGCCTCGATCATGGTTGGCATCAGGTTGATCTCGGGATCGGCGGCTTCGGTCTTGAGGCGCTCGAGCACGCGGGTGACGGCGGCGCTATCGCGCCGCTGCTTGACGTCGTTGAGTCGCTTGAGCTGGTAGTCCTCGACTTCGGCGCCGATTCGCAACAGGTTGCGTTCGCCATCGTCGCCTTCGGTGAACTCATTCACGCCAACGATGATGCGCTTGCCCTCGTTGACTTCGCGTTCGAAGCGGTACGCAGCGTCGGCGATCTCGCCTACGAAGTAACCATTCTCGATACCGGCATAGGCGCCTTCGAGAATCGAATCGTTACCGATATCGAGCAGATGAGCGAAGACTTCTTCGGCTCGACGTTCCATTTCGTCGGTCATCCATTCGACGAATGGTGCGCCACCCAATGGGTCGACGACATTGGTCACACCGGTCTCATGAGCCACGATCTGTTGGGTTCGCAGCGCAATACGTGCTGCATTCTCTGTTGGAAGCGCCATGGCTTCGTCGTAGGCATCGGTGTGCAGCGACTGGGTTCCACCTAGTGCCCCAGCCAGAGCCTGGATGGCGACGCGGCCGATGTTGATCTCAGCCTGCTGCGCCGTCAGCGACACACCGGCGGTCTGGGTGTGGAACTTCATCATCATGCTCTTGGGATCTTTGGCGCCGTATCGCTCTTTCATCCACCGGGCCCAGATCCGGCGGGCAGCACGGAACTTGCCGATCTCTTCGAAGAAGTCGCTGTGCGAGTTGAAGAAGAAGGAGAGTCGGGGTGCAAAGTCATCGACGTCGAGCCCGGCGGCGACGGCAGCTTCAACGTAGGCGAACCCGTTGGCCAGCGTGAAGGCGAGCTCTTGTGCTGCGTTCGAACCGGCTTCACGGATGTGGTAACCCGAGATCGAGATCGGGTGCCACTTAGGCATCTCAGCCGAGGTGAACTTCATCATGTCAGTGATGATGCGCATCGAAGGCCGTGGCGGGAAGATGTACTCTTTTTGCGCCTGGTATTCCTTGAGGATGTCGTTCTGGATCGTGCCTGCGAGCTGCGCACGGTCGACGCCGGTGTTCTCGCCCACGGCGATGTACATGGCCATGATCATCGCTGCGGGGCCGTTGATGGTCATCGAAGTAGATACCGAGCTGAGGTCGATGTCGGCGAACAGGTCCTCCATATCGGCCAAGGTGTCGACGGCTACGCCGCAGTGGCCAACCTCGCCGAGCGCCCATTCGTGGTCGCTGTCGCGCCCCATCAGGGTCGGCATGTCGAACGCAGTCGAAAGACCGCCACCACCGGCACGCAGCAATTCCTTGAATCGAGCATTTGTGTCTTCGGCGGTACCGAAGCCAGCGAACATGCGCATCGTCCACAAGCGTGACCGGTAGCCAGCCGCGTGCAGGCCGCGTGTATAGGGGTACTGGCCTGGGTATGGCCCTTCGCCGTACAACGGATCGACGGGCACGCCCGACATCGTCTCAAACGGGACGTCACGCAGCTTGGTCGCGTTGTACGCCTCTTGCCATGCAGCTCGGGCTTGGTCAGGGGCCGGATCGCTCACGGGTGCTCCAAATAGTAGGAAGTCCAACTATTTGTCATCCTAGTACTTGGTGACGCGACTACTGTTCGTTGCGTGGGGAATGCTGATGGCGCTTGAGTTCGATCCGATTGAAGAAGCTCGCTCGAACTGGCAGCGGCATCAGTGGGGGGACGGTCGGGCGATGGTCGCGGCCACGTCAATCACGCGAGCCCACCAGATCCTGTTGGCCGAGATCAATGCAGCGCTTGCTCCGTTTGGGCTGACCTTCAGCCGCTTCGAAGTGTTGGCACTGCTGTTCTTCGCTCGCACCAATGCGCTGCCCATGGGCAAGGTTGGTGATCGTCTTCAGGTGCATCCCACGAGTGTCACCAGCCTGGTCAACCGGCTCGTCGACGACGGCTTGGTTGCACGGGTCGCCCACCCAACCGATCGTCGCACCACCCTTGTCACGCTGACCGAGCGTGGTGCCAAACTGACCCCCTCGTGTGCGAATGCACTCGAAGCTGTTGGCTTTGGCCTCGAAGGTCTCGACGCCGCACAACTCGATGTCATCGCCGACACGGTTTCCTCATTGCGGCGCGCGACCGGCGACTGGAAAAACGGCGACTAGCGTCTATAAAACAGTATCAAGTAATCTAAGTTGAGATTATTATCTCATAAAAACCCATCTCGCCACGCGCTGCATATGCGCCACCACACAACGTGGGCGATCCTGAGTCCTTCACTGGTTTTTCTGGGAATCTGCTAGGTCGCTCGTGCATTGGCGCTTACCGTGACTCCTACCCGAGGTCAGCAAATGGCAGAGAGCTTCGGGACCCGATTTCAAGGAAAAGCGATGCGGGGTTTAGTCAATAGAAGTGGGAATGATCGAGTGCAGCGAATTTTGCATGCACGATCGTTATGGCGATGTTGGTCGCCAGCATGGTGTCGGTGGGAGTGATCGGCGAAACGGCCGACGCACGCGGACCCGAGTACAACGGGTCCCAAACTCAGAATGGTGGGCCTGCCTATTTCGGCCCTGCGCCAAACCCGTTTCCGTGCTGCGACAGTCCAACCTATTTCGATCCGTTCCCCGAGAACGTGGTCCCGATTGGGCGCATGGATGTAGGCGACAAGGCCTCGGTGACAACCGATGGTGTGACCATGAATCTGGAAATCACTGTCGAAGGTGCCCCGGGCGGCCAATACCCAGGTTTCTTCCCCGCAGGAGGTGAAGGCGACAGCAGCGATCAGGCAAAGGGCATTGAGCTCGGACAGGGCGACGCTGCTGTGGTCAGCCTGAGTGAACCCCTCTTCTACAGTCAGTGGATCTTCACTGATGTCGATCAGGAAAATGAAGGTTTCACTGTTACCCCGGCATGGACGGAACGTGGTGAAAGTGCCGCATTCGGCGGCGACATGAACTTCAGGTTTACGGGTAGCACCGCAGACGCAATTAGGTTCGACGACACGAATCATATGGGCGAAGACTCCGAGTCGATCAACGGTCGTGTGCAGGTCGACTTCCTTGGTGCAGTGACCGGCATCACGATGGAACGAACCTCCCTAAGCCAAGGTCAGTCCGGCTTTGCTGTCGGTGGCGGCTGTGAAGCTGCCGGTGCTTCCAAGGTCATCGTCGACGGTCCAACGTGGAACGGCACAGGCTTCGATGTGACCTACGCACTGCGCATACGAAACAACCTGCCCTCCACGGCAACGATCCAGTCCGTCATCAACGACGCAAACAGCGGACCCGGCGAATCGTTCCTGACTAGCGAACCTGCAGGTATGTCGCTGGGTGATGTGCAGCTGACTGACAGCCTGGCCGACGACGGATTCGAGAACATCAAGGTAACGGGCCTGACGACCACCGGAGACTTGGTGCTAAACCAGGACTTCAATGGCTTGGACATCATCGAACTAATCTCAAGCGGTGCGATCGCAGCCGAGCAAACCGAAGTCATCACGCTGAGCGTGCTGTACACCCCAGACGTTACGCAGTCCATGTGGAACGTCTGTGCTACCGACGACCCGCAGGACCCGGGCGAGTTCAGTTACAGCCTGCAGAACCAGGCTGAGTTCAGTGCCAGAGTGTCAGATGTCGACGTCACTGACCTGTCCGATAACGGCATCAGTGCAGCACCAAACGATACCAATGGCGAAGGTGGTGTCGATGATCCGACACCGGTTAGCTTCTCGTGTCCTCCTCGCACTCCGCACGACGCAAGCATCTCGCTGATCCACTCGGTCTCCAAGGCCGACGAGGACTGCATCACAAATGTTAAGGACGAGAACAGCCTGGTGGCCAACAGCGAGACGCTGGCCATTACCTGGTGCGCAAAGACAACCAACAACGGCAATGTTGCACTAACTAACGTGCTGCTCGACGCTCCCAACATCGGTAGCGGCGATCCCATCGACGTGCTCGAAGGCAATAATAAGAACGTGCTGTTGCCCGGTGAGTCAGTGGTCGTTCGTGTGGCTGGAGAGATTCCAGACACTGGCTTGGTCAGCGATGCGAAAGTCAGAGCGGCCCCATCCGATGTCGACGGCAACGTGCTCACTGGAGTCGCTCGGCCGGACGACGATTCCGACACCGCAGAGGTAATCGAAGCCTCGATTTCTCTTAAGACTACGGCGGCGGCTGGGGCTGGCTCCGACTGCGCCGACGCTGTCGAGGTGCTCGTCATTCCGAGCGGCGAGGACATGACCTGGTGCTTTGAAGTGACGAACACGGGGGCAACTACGTTGCGGGTCACGCAGGTCACCGACCAAGCACTCGATATCACCGCTGCAATTCCACTTGAGCGCCAAAATTTGGCACAGGGCGCCACGGTGTCCGTTTCGGCGAATGATGTTGTTGATGGCCCTGTGATTATCGACGCAGATGTCAAGGGCAAGCCCCTTGGCTCTTCGGGCGCCATCCTTGAGCAGGCACCCGAGGTTGGGGCCATGGACTCAGCCGAGATCGTCATCTCAGGAGCCGACCTGGCGCTGGTGAAGGAGATCTCGAATACTGATCCCATCCCAATCGGCCAGGTTGTTGCCTACTCCCTGACGATTACGAACAATGGCCCGCACGCCGCAAGTGGCGTACGAGTGGTCGACGAACTTCCTGTCGGAATGAGTTACGTGTCGTTGCCAGGTAACGATGACTGGGCCTGTTCGTTCGATGGCAATCAGGCTGGCTTCGGATGCGATAAGGGCACGGATCTGGCCAACGGCGCTTCAGTAACGCTGAGCTACACCGCACGGATCGTCGCATCAGTACCGGCAAATACCGATCTGATCAACGTGGCCGAGGTCAGTTCAGACACCCCAGACAGCAATCCTTTGAACAACAAGGGCGAGGCAAAGGCGATCCTCCTTCCACCAACTTCAACTCCAACTCCAACTCCGAGTCCAACTCCAACTCCAACTCCAACTCCAACTCCAACTCCAACTCGACAACCTGAATATCCAGGTCCGTTCCCGACGCCAGTACCGCCAGAAGAGGTTCTTGCACTTCAACAACTTGCCATAACAGGTGGGTCATCGAACCTTCTCGGCATGTTGTCGGTATCGATGCTGGCACTTGGCGGTCTGTTGACTGTCGGCTCTCGCCGCAACCGCAAGGACGACTGATCTAGTCAGTTGAATTAACCAATGGCGCTTTGCGCCATATTATTCGACAAACGTCCGGTGGGATCTCCCACCGGACGTTTGCCGTTTTTGGTCTACGTACCGATTTGAGGCCAGGTGTCGTTGGTACGGTCACGGCCGTGCGCACCTTCTCTCTGCTTCTGCTCGTGGCGCTAATGGTTGCTTCGTGTCGGGTCGCTGTTCATGAGCTGCACGTTGCAGCCCCGGCCCCCAGCGGTGGCGTTGGTGCCTTGGCAGTCGACACATTGCCCGCTGTTGGTCCAATCCCGGCATCGTCGCATTGGCATGCTGCCTATGTGGTGCGAGTATGCGACGACGTGATGCCACCGTTGGAGTCAGACAATGACCCACTCGGTATCCATAGTCACGGTGATGGCCTCATCCATGTGCATCCGTTCTTTGAAGAGTCCGGCTACGAGCTCGCTCGCATGGGCCTGTTCGCAGATGCGATGGGGTTCGGGCTGAACGACGGTGAACTGACGTTGCCGGGTGGGGGCATATGGCGCGACGGCGACCTGTGCAATGGGATCCCTGGTCGCGTCTTTGTTGACCGGTGGGCGTCGCCCGACCCGGAATCGCAGGTCGAGCGGATCTTCCAGGGGCTCGACGAGATCCGCTACCAAGCCGACGGTGAGCTCTACCAAATTGCGTTTGCTCCCGCCGACTCGTTCCCTGTGGTGCCGCCGGCTGTTGCGCTGTTACCAGAAGTCAGCAATCTGGCTCTGGCGCCCGAGCCGTGGATCGATCTCAAAGGGTTCAATGCGGACGCGGGGCTCGTCGACGCAGCGATATGGAAGATTGGCGCAGTCGGCGCCGAACCTTGTGGCACCGCCATACCTGAACGCGTGCTGTTCGGCGCAGTGCGATGCTTCCAGATCGTCGGCGACAAGCTCGCCGCAGGCGACGCAGTCGAGAGCGCTCGAGCTGTAGCGCTGAATCGCCAACCAGCCGTCGAGTTACAGATGACGTCCGAACTTCGAGCGCTGATCAACAATCATTTCGCCAGCTCGACGAACCCGCTGGGGCTCGCCATTGAGGTCGGCGGATTCGTACTGAGCGCGCCGCAGATCCAGCGGCCACCCGTCAGCGACCGACTTGTGGTTTCGGGTGGCTTCAGCGTCGACTCCGCCGAACGCCTAGCCGAAATCCTGAACAGCTAGCAGGGTGCTGAAAAACACATGCCGCTCGTCTCGACGATTATTCATCACCCCAGCGGCGTTCCTGAAACTGGAGTTCCAGGCCAAGGAGTACCGGTTCCTGCGGCCTTAGGAACGGGGCGATTGACCCGCCGATACGCAACACCGGCCTTCTTCAGCACCTTCTGAGACGACTGTCAGTCGACGATGCGGCGGCCGTCTTCGACCAGGTTGATCTGCCACAAGACTTCGTCGAGTGCATCGGCAGAGCGAATCGGCAAGTATTTGAGAGGGTGTTCGGGTGTAACACACGATGGCAAAGGTGTGAGCAACGTCCACGGTGCCGGGTGGCAAAACTGCACAACCGACAGCCGCTGGCCAGGTTGTGCTGGGTCAGCGACAACGCGATGCATGCCAGACGGGACCCGCCCGTTCGTCAGACGTTCGAGCATGAGCCCGGTGTTGATGATCACATGGCCGTCGGGCGGAATGGCATCGACCCATTCACCATCGATCTCGACCTGCAAGCCGCGAGCGGTGGCCCGGGGGAGAGCGGTGATCAGATTGATGTCGGCGTGGGCGCCGGCCCACACGTGCTGGCCGCCAGGCGCTTGCTCCATCGGCGGGTAACGAATGGCTCGTGTCAGGTTGGCCCCGACAGCTACGGTCTCGTCGAAGAGGGACTCATCGGCACCGACGCCGACGGCGATGATGCGCAGGAACCGTCGCTGTAGGTCGGCGATCGAGCGGTGGAACTCGAGCAATGTGTTGGCGATGCCGGGCACGTCTGCTTCAGGTAATATCGGGTCGTGATAGCGGGTGGGGAACTGGGTTCGCAGCGGATGCCCAACGGGCAGGCTGTCGCCCCAGTTGAGCATTTCTTTCCAGTCAGGATGGTCGCTGGACGCGGCAGTCTCGACGAGTAAGCCGGTGTAGCCAGTCTGCCCGTGGGTGCCTTCAGCTACCCAATTCTGCTTGGTGTCGGTGTTCAGCGAAAAGAAGGCAGCCAGCATGCCATAGGCATCGTCGATCAGGTCTGAGCTGACATCGTGCGCGGTGTAGACAAAGCCGGTCTCCAGGCTTCGCATAGTGCCATCCACCACAGCCGCTCGTTCGGCAGCGGTGCCAAGTTCGAAAGCGAGCAGATCAACATCGAGAATTGCGTCCATTGGCAGCCTCCAAGATAGAGAGACTCAACGCTACCCGTGCGGTTGCTCCAGTGCTGTTCGATCCGTGAGGATGCCGCTGAACAATGCTTGCTGATCGCTGATCTGCAGACACCCGCATCACTTAGCGCCATCCAGGGAACAAGTCCTACACTCGACTCGTCCGGGCCAGTGTCCACCAATGGCAGAGTCCTTCAGGGACTCCCCGACAGAAGGAGCCGGTGTGAGGCGAAATGTAGGACCAGCGGCGGCAGTGATGATTACAGCTATTCTTATGGCGGGGAACGTGTCCTTCGTTGCGTCGCCAACGGCACAAGCGCAAGACCACGACCAGATCGTGAGTGAGCTCGAAGCCAACGGCTAGTACATCGAGTCCGGCGCCGCTGCCACAACGGGCGAGATGCAATCGCTTGTCGATCAAGGCAGCGACACGTCCGAGCAGTGGTACTTCGTGGTGCTGTCAGGTCCTGCGGGGGCCGAATACGCCGCGGACCTGCGTGACGTGGTCAGGCCCATCGGCAATGTGATCGTGCATTCGATCGAGGCCGACGCAAAAGGCGATTTTGACGCGGTCAACTTCGCCACGGGGTCGGCCAAAGCAACCGAAGAACGAGCGCTTCGAGCATTTGATACTGACTGGTCTCGCCCAGCCGACTATTTGGACGATGTCATCGCCGACTTCGCTTCAGACGCGAGCGATCGGATCGCGTCTGGTTCAAACACCGGGACATCGTCAGGTTCCGGGAGTTCCAGTGGAGGTTTTCCCTGGTGGCTCCTGGCCGTTCTAACAGCACTTGGCGGCGGCGCCTGGTTCATGAGCCAGCGCGGCAAGAAAAGGAAGGAAGACGAAGCGCAGGAAACGGCGCAAAAGATTCGGGCTGAACTGCAGAGCGAAATCGACGAACTCGCGAACGATGTGCTTGTGCTGTCTGGTCCGACCGACCTTTCGGACAAGCCCCAGGCGATCGAGTACTACCGAGAAGCGACCGACGCGTACCTGGATATTTCCGACGAGATCCTTAGCATCGAGGAACTCAAGCACGTTGACCTGGCTGAGCTCTCCGACTTTGGTGCACGCGTTGCCCAGGCCCGCTGGCAGATGGATGCGGCCGAAGCAATCATGGATGGCGAGCCTCTACCGGAAAAGCCAAAGGCCGAACCGCCATCGCCACCGGCGCAGCCGCCTCGGCAACGCACGCCGCAACAACGCCAGGAGCACATGCCACAACGCTCCCCGCGAGAGCGCGTGCCCTACAGCCCGTCTCGGCGAGGCAGCAGTGGTGGCCTGCTCGATGCGTTGATCGCCGGCGCTGCCACGATGGCCTCCAGTCGCGGACGCTCAGGTGGCGGTACCTCTGGCTCCAGACAGCGTCAGCCCAGCCCACGTCCTGGCGGTGATTTTTTGGGTGGCAGCTCTCGCAGCGAAAGCTCGGGGCGTAGCTCCAGTCGCCGTTCTGCATCTCGATCCAGCAGCTCTCGCCGTCGAAGCCCACGCAGTCGCAGCTCGGGCAGCCATTCGTCTAGCAAGCGTCGTCGTCGCTAAGCCAACCAATGACCGGGGCCGCTGACCCGATGGCGCGATAGGTGTTTCGTGAGCAGGTCAGCTCGCTGGCAACGTACAATTACGCACAAGGTCGCAACCCAAGAGGGGCATTCGTGTTCAAGCGAGTAATTAACTATCTCCGGACCCTGTTCCGGGTGAAGGCCGAAGCGGCCATGGATCCGGAAATAGAGATCGAGCAGGCCATCGACGACGCCCGCAAGCAAGACCGGCAGCTCCGTAATCAGGCTGCCAAGGTCATTGCTCACCGTGAGCAGCTCGAAAGTCGCATCGAGAAGTCAGCCGACCAGGTCGGTGAGGCCCGCGAGATGGCCAAGCAGGCTTTACTCCGTGCCGAGCGCTCCAAGGTCGAACAAGACATGGCTGGCATGGAGAAGTGGACGAACACGGCATCGAGCCTGGCCATGAAGCTTCAGGCTTCAGAGAACAGTCTTGAAAGCCTCAAGAGCCAGTACGAGATCGCTGTTGCCCAGGCCGACGAAGCCAACAACGCGGTGCAAGGCAACGCAATGCGGGTGCAGGAACTTGCCGCCAAGCGCATGCAGCTGCTGGGCCAAATCCAGCAGGCCAAGATGCAGGAAGAGGTCAACAAGGCCGTCGAATCAATGTCAGGCGCACTCGAGACCGATAAGCCAAGCCTTGAGCGTGTCGAGAACAAGATCGAAGAACGCCTGGCCAATGCCAAGGCACACGCCGAGATTGCTCAGTCGACGCCTGAGGGGGCCGAAGCCGAGCTCCGCGAAGCTGTGTCGTTGGCCAAGGCCGACGACAAGCTTGCCGAACTACGCGCTGAGCTCGGTCTTAACTAACCCCCCGCCAACTCTTGTCAGATGCCGCCGCCTTTGGTTGCGGCATTCGTGGTTGTAGATCCCTGTGGTTCGTGATCGCTGTGGTTCGTGATCTCTGTCGATTTCAGTGGCGGAGGGTCAGATGATGCCGGCCATCTCGACGAGCGCAAACCAGGCACCGGCGACACCGGTAATGCCGATCTCACGGTCGCGCCCTATGGACGGAGTTAAATGCTGGCGTAGGCGACTTGCTTGAAACCTTCGGGTGTCTCGCCGCTGATGCACTATGCGACGGATCCTCAGGATCGGTAATTGTCAGCCCTGTAACGGGCCGCTGTCATCGCTGCATCGCTCTATCTGGGTGGGGGCATATCGGCCTATTGCCTCAACAATGGGCCGTCTCGGCTGAGAAGTGGAAATAGATTAGATAGCGAGAGGCGTCACCCCTTGGCCTATCTCCGGGCCGTTTGAGTCCGATTGCTTACAGCCAATAGGAGCTAGTGGGGTGACACTGTTGGCAGCACTCGCTGGCCAAGTTTGGATTTGGAAGAGTTACGCACAATCTGCGCAACCATGAAGAAGAGCCATGCACAATCTGCACAACGATGAAGATGACCTGCTCGAAACGAACGGTGAGGCCGCGGCTCCAGTTCTGATCGTCGACGACAACTCGCTCCTGGCGGGAAGCCTGGCAATGGTGCTCACTGCAGAAGGCTGTGCCGTGCGGGCACTGAAGGCCACGACGGTCCACCGGCTCGAAGTTGAGATCGCCGGACGCGCTCCTGCGGTCACGCTGGTTCGTATCCAGCCTGGCCCTAGCCTTGCTCGCAGCTTGGAACTCGTCAAGACTGCAGCTAAGGATGGTGCAACCGTCGCTGTTCTGTCCGATAGCACCCACGAGTTGCTGTTGTCAGCGGCAGTCCACGCTGGCGCCACCGGCCTGGTTGCGTCCAGTGATCTGATGGTCGACACCGTCGACCAGATTCTGGCGATGGTGAAAGGCGAACAGCTCATTAGCGAGTTGCGCCGCGAAGAGCTAGTGGATCTGTTCCACACGCACCGCGTTGACCGCGACAACCGATTTATGCCATTCGAATCGCTGTCACGCCGCGAAAGTGAGGTGCTGTGCTTGCTCATGGAAGGCCATTCGGTCGCGAAGATCGCCGAGTCGTCGTTCGTCTCAGTTGGCACCGTTCGGACGCAGGTCAAAGCCATCTTGCGAAAGCTTGGTGTGAGTAGCCAGGCCGCCGCTGTGGCCCTGGCCTACCGAAGCGGTTGGCCTGTTGCAGATCCGGCGCTTCCGGTCGGCATGCGCCTGCGCAACTTGAGCTAGTTGCAAAACGGCCGCCGTGAGGCATGCATGTGTTGCGGAAGTGTTACATTCGTGCAGCTGCCTCTGCTGCGAACCACTTGATGAAACACCTTCACCGCGCCCTCATTACCTGCGTCACGCTGTGCCTTTTGGCGCAACTCGTGCCGTCGGATGTATCAGCTCAGACTGATCAGATCGAAACGCTTCGTGCCGATCGGGATGCGGTTCGAGCCGGCCGGGCGCGTGCGGCTCTGGATCTTGATCCGCTCTTCGCTGCGAACGAGGCGATTGAAGATGGGCTTCGGGTACTGAACGAAGATCTGGCGACCCGCCAAGCCGAGCTTGACGCGACGCGTTCTCAGCTCGAGCGAGCTCGTATCGAGGTGATCGCTGCACTTGACGAAGTCGTTCAAGAACAACAGAACATCGCCGACCTTCGCGAAGAACTTCAACGTCAAGCCATCACGGCCTACGTGCAGCCTTGGGGCGATAAAAGCGACGATGTTCTCCGCTCTAGCGATCTGAACGAAGGCGAACGGCGGCGGGCGCTTGTGTCGGCGGTGCAAACATCCCAGGCAGATATTCTCGACGGTTTGCGGGTCGCCGAAGCTGATCGTGAGTTTGCGGCTGCTCGGGCCGAGGCTGCCCAACGCGAGATCGAAAGCCGCGAGATTCAGGCGCAACAGCAGGTTGTTGAAGTCGACCAGGCCATTGCAAACCAGCAACGTCTCGAAGCAATCCTGTTAGAGCGCATCGCCGAGTTCCAAGAAGAAGTCGATCTCCTTGCCGGCGATGAGGCTGCGCTGCAGGCCGAGATCGCCACGCTGATTGTCGAAGAAGAACAACGAGCGGCAGCGATACGCGAAGCCGCTCGCATTCAAGCCGAGCGTGAACGTGTCGCCCGGGAAGAAGAAGAACGTCGCTTGGCCCAGGTAGCAGCTCGGGTCCGAGGCGAGGTTCCTGTAGCTAAAGCAGCCATTAGCCGTGCCGATGCTGCATTGGTCGGCTCACCCTCTGTCGGCGGTGGCAGCCTGAGCTGGCCGGTGAATGGCACGGTCACGTCGAACTTCGGTCCTCGCTGGGGACGACAGCACAACGGTATTGATATTTCTGCGAACACAGGAACCACGGTCGGCTCAGCTGGTTCTGGCACGGTCATAGCGGCTGGTTTCAGCGGTGGTTTTGGTCAGCGGGTTCTGGTTCAACACAGCGGCGGCCTGGTCACGCTGTACGCCCACTTGAGCTCAATTAACGTCTCTACCGGCCAGGCGGTCTCAGCGGGCACCTCGCTCGGCGCAGTGGGCTGCACCGGTAGTTGTACGGGCCCTCACCTGCACTTCGAAACACGCGTCGGCGGTACTGCTTATGATCCGCGCGGCTATCTAGGCTGAACGTCTAACCTCAGCTCCATGAAACGCTCCATGAAGCTCTGTGTTGCTGGCGGCGGAAAGATGGCCGAGGCGCTCGTCGGGGGTCTACTCGCGACCGGGTGGGCACAGCCTGACGAGATCGGCGTCATCGAGGTGATTCCCGAGCGTCGCTCGTACCTGGCTGAGATGTTCCCTGGCGTTCATCTGGCCGAGAGCTGCCAGGGCGCCTGTGCGAGCGCAGTATTCGATGTGAGCGACGTGTTGATAGCCGTGAAGCCACAGCACGTGGCACAGGTGGCGAGCGAGCTTGGTGCAGGTGGGGCCACCCGGGCACTCAGCATTGCAGCGGGTGTTCGCATCGATGCCCTTCTTGATGGCTTTGGCAGCGATGCCCGAGTCATCCGCGCTATGCCGAACACGCCTGCCCTCGTCGGCCAGGGCGCTGCTGCCATTGCTGGATCCGCAACCGCTGATGAAGCTGACCTTGGCTGGGCGATACAGATTCTGTCTGCTGTTGGCATGGTCAC
>MEHZ011583745.1_pt1 | contig 15715 bp, 15 predicted proteins | sample 897221 | NCBI WGS metagenome assembly MEHZ01 (sample SAMN05514161, study PRJNA337945) | marine metagenome | isolation source: marine surface water | place: Arctic Ocean | collected 2007-12-13
TTGTATCTAATATTCCTGGAGAAACACAAACCTTACCTTTAGCTTTGTATACGGCAACGCAAATACCAGGAACAGAACAAACTGCATTAAGATTAGTAATTATTTCTATAACTTTAGCCTTTGTTTCTGTAGCTATTGCAGAAGTGCTAGCTTATAGAGCTAATAAGCATATTATGGGAAATAGAAATAATGCTTAGTAATGTTATTAAATTTGAAGTTATACAAGGCAGCTTTAAATCCAAAATTGAATTTAATCTTACTAATGATAAAATAATCGCTATTACAGGGTTGTCAGGCAGTGGAAAATCAACAATTGCAAAAGTAATATGCGGTTTAATTAAACCTAATAATGGTTTAATTAAAATTAATGATAAGGTATTATTCTGCTCAAACACTAAAACAAATATTGCTCCAAATTTAAGAAAAATTGGTATGGTATTTCAAGAGCCTAGACTTTTTTCACATATGACAGTCAAAAATAATTTATTGTATGGACAAAGAAGAAATACTGAATTGAATCATACTAAGCTTGCTAAGATAGTAAGTATATTAGGTATTAAAGATATATTAGAAAGAAAAACCTATAATTTGTCGGGAGGAGAAGCGCAAAGAGTCTCTATTGGAAGAGCATTACTTTCTGAACCTGAAATTTTAATATTAGACGAACCTTTGACAGGCTTAGATACGCCACGACAAAATAAAATAATGTCTATTATTAAAAGCATTAATAAAAAAATTAAAATTCCTATATTATTTATTAGCCATTCAATTGATGAAATTATGTTTATAGCAGATAAAATTATTGTAATTGAAAAGGGTAAAGTTGCTGCACAGGGGGCAATAGATGAAATAATTTCATATAAAAAACTATCTTATTTTAATAAAGGAAATCAAAAAAGCTCATTAATTAAAGGAAAAATTATTGAACATGATAAAGAAAAATTTTCTTCTACAATAGATGTGAATGGAACCTTAATTACCACAAAAAAAATAAATGATAAAGTTGGTTCTAATCATATTTTAAAATTGTTTAGCAAAGATATCTCTGTAGCAACTGAAGCCCCTAAATATATTTCTATAAATAATATTTTGGAAACAAGAATTAATAGTATTCAAATATTTAAACATAAAGGAAGTGTAGATTTAAAATTAAGAATAGGAAAACAAGAAATTATATCAGAAATAACCTTAAAATCATATAAGAATCTAAAGCTTAAAAAAGGTTTAAAAGTATATGCCTTAGTTAAAGCTATTTCTATAGTAGGAAAATAATATTTTATATAGTAGAATAGTAATCTCATTAATTAGGTAGTAGCTATGATAAAAAATTCTTATGGTGGAAAAGTACTTGCAGATTGCATTAAAGATTTAGGTGTAAAAACAATTTTTACAGTACCTGGAGAAAGTTTTTTACCTGCATTAAATGGGTTGTATGACCATAAGAATTCTATAAAAATTATTACTTGTCGCCATGAATCTGGAGCAGCAAACATGGCAGAAGCATGGGGGAAATTAACAGGTTTTCCAGGAATTGCCTTTGTAACTAGAGGGCCAGGTGCATGTCATGCAAGTATAGGCATACATACTGCCATGCAAGATTCAAGCCCCATGATAGTATTTATTGGACAAATTAATTCTAAACATAAAGGAAGAGAGGCTTTTCAGGAAGTTGATTATTTTAAAATGTTTGGGGCACCATTTAGTAAAGGTGTATTTGAAATCACACGAGCTAAAAATATAACTAACACAGTTAAAAAAGCTTTTCATTTAGCTACTGATGGCAGGCCTGGCCCAGTGATAATATCACTTCCAGAAGATATGCTTGACGAATATACAGATTATAAAACTATTAAACCCTTAAAACATATAATAAATAAGGTATCAGAAAAAAACCTTACGCAAATAGTTGCGCATATAGAAAATGCTAAAAAACCACTTATAATAATTGGAGGTGGGGACTGGGGAAAGAATGGAGCAAAAGACTTAGAATATTTTGCTAATAAAAATAAAATACCTTATGCAGTATCATTTAGAAGGCAATCTTTAGTTAATAACCATAGTAACTACTATATTGGTGACTTATCAACTAGTGTGGATCCAAACCTTATAAAATCTGTCAAAGAATCAGACTTGTTATTAGTAGTAGGTGCAAGGCTAGGTGAAATGACAACTAGCGGCTATTCTACTATAAAAGTTACACAAAAGAATAAGATTATACATATTTATCCAGATAAAAAAGAACTTGGTAAAGTATTTACACCAATCTTAGGTATTAAAGCGAATAGTAATATTTTCTCTTCTTCAATTAAAAACAAAATTATAAATAATACTTCATGGGTTAAATGGGCAGAAGATTGTAGGAAGAATTATATTATATATTCTTCTCCTCCTAAATATTTAACAGAACCTGATATGGGAAATATTATGGTAACACTGAGAGAAAAAATGCCTAGTAATACAATTATTACTATTGACGCAGGTAACTTTAGTGGTTGGCCACAAAGATTCTGGAAATATACTTTGCCTAAAACACAATTAGCTCCAACTAGCGGCGCCATGGGTTACTCTATTCCCGCAGCAGTATCAGCAAAAATTGCTAGAAAAAACAGTCCTGTAATTGCATTCTGTGGTGATGGTGGATTTATGATGAGTAGTCAAGAACTAGCTACATGTCATCAATATAATATTAAACCAATTATTATTATAATTAATAATAAGATGCTTGGCACAATTAGAATGCATCAAGAAAAACATTACCCCAAAAGAACCATTTCGACTGATCTTATCAATCCTGATTTTAAACTCTTATGCAAGGGCTATCATGCCCATTATGAGAATGTAAAACATTCAAAAAAATTCTCTAGTGCATTAGATCGCTGTTTAAATTCTAATAAAGCATCCGTTATAGAAATTGAGATAGACCCTAAACAAATCACTACTAGGCAAAGAATGGAAGAACTAAATAATTAGGCTAATCAATTTTAAAAAAAGTAATTTAATTTTAAATTAAAGTTATTTTAATATAGGCTAAATAAAGGGGGAATTAAATGAGTGATAACAATTATAAAACAGCTCTTGTAACAGGAGCAACTAGCGGCATAGGAATGGCAACAGCTATAAGACTTTCAGAAGCAGGTATAAAAGTTATTGCGACAGGAAGAAGACTAGAAAAATTAAAGGCATTACAATCTAAAATTTCATGTGAAATAATAGAGTTAGATATTAGAGACCAAGATAAAATATATTCTTCCTTAGAAAACCTTGAAATTGATATTTTAGTAAACAATGCAGGCGTTGGCAAAGGGTTTTCACCTATTTTTAAAACTGCTCCTAAAGATATTAATACTACAACAGAAACTAATGTAACATCATTTTTGCATGTATTAAGAGCCGTTGTACCAGGAATGGTCGAAAGAAAACGCGGTCATATAATTAACTTAGGCTCTATTGCAGGTTTATACCCTATGGCATCTTCTGTTTATGGAGGTTCTAAAGGTGCGGTTCATTTAATAAATCAAAATTTGCGACTCGAATTAAGTGGTACAGGAGTTCGCGCAACTGAAATATGTCCAGGCAGAGTAGAAACTGAATTTTTTGATGTTGCTTTTTCAGATAATCCAGAAAAGAAAAAGGAAATGACGAGTGGATTAACATTACTTACCAAGGAAGATATCGCTGATGCCATTATGTTTGCTATAAATGCTCCATGGAGAATGAATGTTTCTTTAATAGAAATAACACCTACAGAACAAACTCCAGGTGGTTCTAAAATTGAAAGAGCAAAATAAATGACAAAAAATATATTTAAAGAACGATTAATAAAGGGGGAACCTTTAGTAGGGATATTTGCATCATTAGGTAGTGAAATGGCAGCAGAAGTATTAGGAAGCTCTAATATTGATTACACATTAATTGATATGGAACATGCACCAAATGATTTAAGAAATGTTGTAAACCAAATGCAGGCTGTAAAAGCTGCAGGTGGAGAATGTTTAGTAAGAACTCCTGTACTAGACCATATTTATGCAAAAAGGCTTCTTGATGCAGGTGCAACAACAATCATGTTTCCGCAAATAAATAATATTAATGATGCTATGCAAGCAGTTAAAGCCGTTAAATATCCTCCTATTGGTATAAGAGGTATTGCAGGTGCAACAAGAGCAAATAATTTTGGAAGAGAGAATAATTACGTAGAAGTTGCTGATGAAAGAATTTGTGTCATATGTCAAATAGAGTCTTTAGAAGCTTGTAAAAATGTTAAAGAGATTGCTTCAACAGATGGCGTTGATTTACTATTTGTAGGTCCTGGCGATTTATCTGCAGATATGGGATTTATTAAAAACAGAAATGCTAATGAAGTAAAAGAAATGGCTCTTCAAGTTCTAAAAGAATCTAATAAATGTGGCAAACCTTGCGGCATAATGGTAAGCAGCATAACTGAAGCAAAAGAAATGCTTCAGTTAGGGTTTGCAATTGTTGCTGTTACAACAGACTTAGTATTACTTAGAAACGCTGTTGATGAAATTGGTAAGCTATCAAAAAGTAATTAGCTATTTAATACATTTGAAATTAACAAAACAAGCCCAACAGTAACTACTATTGTAAGGATACTGAACCATAACAGGCTGCGGCCATATTTTTTTTCTTCAGACATTTCTTTCTCCATAGTTAAATTAATTTATTTGCTAATATTATTTCTATTCTCTCTTGGGGAAACTGTTACCCAAACTTCTGTTCCTCTAGCACTACTAGAATCTATTCGAACATTTGCAATACGTTCACCCCTTTCATAGGTGATTAAACTTATATCTGAACGTATACTGGTAATTTCCTTCCAACCAAAATTTGGCATTTCATACCTATAAAAATCAAAAACTTCTGCACCACTCATACTTACAATTAAATTTATTTTACCAAACCATTCACTTTCAGAACCAAATATTAATGATTTTTTAATATCCATTCTAGAACCTGCTGGCATCGGTAAATCATTAAACTTTGCAAAAGAAGCTTCTTCTATAGGCAGACCTTCAGGTCCAGAAACTCCACTTGCAATTAAAGGAATTTTACCTGCGCAAGAAACTAAAGATAGAAAAAAAATTATACAAAAAAATCTAATACAAACTTTATTGATACTTCTAGTCATTTTAATACTCCATATAATATTATTTTTATTTTCGCACATCTATAAGATGGCAACAAGAAGTAATTAAATGGTGACCCCGGCAGGATTCGAACCTGCGACCTACGGCTTAGAAGGCAGTCGCTCTATCCAGCTGAGCTACGGAGTCTTAACACATTTATATTCCATTATTTTTTGTAAAATTATCAGAATACGCTTTAATAATAACTTTTTTTTCCTTTGGCTGTATAATCTCTAATGAGATTTTATTTTGTTCAGCATATCTTTCTAAATCATTTAAAGAAGTAAATTTTAATTTTATTTGTTGTTTAACATCACGACCGCCAGACCAACCCATTAAATTATCTTTTATATAATTTTTAGAACATATAGGCTCTAAAATCCAGCAATCTCCTTTATGTTTCCCTGACTGTGTAGCAGAAAAAATATTTTTATATACCTTAGCACTATTAAAATTAAAAGATTTAAACAATTCATTACTCATCTTAAGCCTTAATAAAAAGTGGTCGGGGCGAAGTGATTCGAACACTCGACCCCCTGTTCCCAAAACAGGTGCGCTACCAGGCTGCGCTACGCCCCGACACATATTAACTTAAGAATACTACTTATCATTAAGTCAATAATCCATCAAGCGTTAAGGTAATTAAAAAAAAAACGGTCCTCGAAGAGAACCGTTTAATTTTATATATATAACTGCTATATTTAATGTTTACAAAGGAACTCCGGTAAATAATTTAGAGTTCCAAATAAAGTGAACAAGTATACTAGCTGCATAACCCAACATTATTACAGGAGTCCATTTTAAATGAGAGAAAAATGTATAAATGCCTTTAGTTTGCCCCATAAGAGCCACTCCTGCGGCAGACCCTACAGATAACATACTTCCGCCTACACCTGCAGTTAGTGTAACTAGTAGCCATTGCCCTAAGTCCATTTCTGGAAGCATGGTTAGTACTGCAAACATTACTGGAATATTATCAACAATAGCTGATAATATTCCAACTAAAATATTTGCTGTGCTTGCACCTAAATCGCCATACATGTATGAGGCAGTTAAAGACATATAACCTAATGCAGACAACCCTCCTACACACATTAAAACACCATAAAAGAAAAAGAGTGTATCCCATTCTGCTTTAGAAACTTTATTAAATATGTCAAAGGCTCTGGTATTAGATTTATCTTTATGATCTTTTTTCTTTAAAAAATAACCATAGATAGAGAGTACACCTAGCCCTGTCATCATTCCAAATACTGGTGGTAAGTGTAAAAACTGATGCTGGACAACTGTAAATGTAATAGTTCCTAAAAATAAACCTACTATTGTATAACCACCTTTTTTAACAGAAACTTTTTCTTTGCTTGCAGCTGGCTTATCATTACTAATAGCAAAATGCATTATAGCAGCTGGTATTATAGCATTAACTACAGATGGAACGAATATATAAAAGAACTCACTAAATGAAACTATTCCTTTTTGCCAAACCATCAAAGTTGTGATATCTCCAAAAGGAGAGAATGCTCCTCCTGCATTAGCACAAACAACAATATTTATGCAAGCTAGGCCAATAAATTTAGTATTATTTTTACCTACAGCCATTACAACGGCACACATGATTAGAGCTGTTGTAAGGTTATCTGCAATTGGGGAAATAAAGAAAGATAGAATACCTGTAATCCAAAATATTTTTCTAAATGTAAAACCTTGTCCAACTAACCATGAGCGTAATGCTTCAAATACATTTCTTTCTGTCATAGAATTTATAAAAGTCATTGCCACTAATAAAAAAGCAAATAATTCAGAAAACTCTAAGAATGTATGTTTAAATGCATATGATGCAGAATGATTATCATGTCCCATTTTCATAGCCATATAAGCTACTATGCCCCATATAACCCCTGCAGCAACAATTACAGGTTTTGACTTCCTTAAATGAGTATACTCTTCTGCCATTACTAATAAGTAAGCTAAGATAAATACAATAACAGCTATAATCGCAGGAAAGCTATCTGTGATATCTAAATCCAATAGCTTATTATCAGCTGCAAATGCAGATGGTATACAGAACAAAAAAACAAAAATAAGAGCATTTATAGGCTTAAATATTAGATTAAGTAGCATTTTCTTCCCCAGAATTATAAAGTTTATTTATTTACTAAATTATAAATATAGATAATCTAAATAGACTAAATTTTAAAGAGGAAATATAAAAAAATGAGTAATTTATTAGATAGCTTAGATCATATAACAATTATTACAAAAGATTTAGATGAAACAAAAATATTTTATATAAATGTTCTAGGCATGAAAATTGATAATAATAGACCTCCATTTGATTTTGATGGAGCATGGTTAGCACTTAACGAGAGACCGGTAGTGCATATAATAGTCAATGAGGAACATTCCAATTCTTCCCACAAACCTACTCTTGATCACGTGGCATTTAGAGCTAATAATATAGAAAGTATCAAGAAAAGACTAGATCGATATGATATATCATATGAAGAAAAAATTACTCCTGACAATCAAGTTCATCAAATATTCATTGTAGATCCTAATGGAATAAAAATAGAATTATCTAAATTAATTTAGGCAAAAAAAAACGGCCCCCCTAAGAGGACCGTTTAATTTCATATATCTAACTAGTAGACTTATGCGCCTTTTTGAGCTGCTTTAATTTTTTCAGCTGTAATCGGCCATGAACGAACTCTTGCGCCTGATGCATTAAATATAGCATTTGCAATTGCTGGTCCTACACAAGTAACTACTGGCTCACCACAACCTGCAGGATAATGACCATTTTGAATAATAGTCACATCTAATTCAGGTGCTTGGTGAATACGGATTGGAGTCCAAGTATCAAAGTTTTGCTGATCAATTGAACCATTAGTCATAGTTACATTTTCATATAACGTACGACTTGTTCCAAATAATGCAGAACCTTCAATTTGAGCTAAAACCCCGTTTGGATTAACCGCAGTACCAACATCCATAGCTACTGTTATTTTCTTAACAGTTGGCTCTCCTGAACTTGGATCAACATGTACTTCAGCAACTACTGATGTCCATGATGGTGAACCACGTTCTTGAGAAGCAACAGATGCTATACCCATTGCAGTATTTGCAGGCATTGGTTTAACACCATAGCCAGCTTTTCCTGCAGCAACAACTAATGCATTTCTAAGTCTGTTAGCACCACCTACAGTATTAGGAGGAGTACCAGCATTCTTACCCGTTGCACTTAGCATTGAAAGTCTCATATCTAGAGGATCTTTACCTATCTTATGAGCTACCTCATCGATAAAGCTTTCATTTGCCCACCAAGTCCAAGTAGGTGCAACTGCACGTAATTGCCCTGGAGGTGTTGCAGCCATAGCTGTCGTATTTTCTACAGTTCTTACATAGTGATTAGGGATATCGTACCAGTGATCTGAACCATTTGTTGAGAACTGATCAACTTTACCTTTTTTATCCACTGATTCTGCTAAGAAACCTGGAGCCATACGTTTTGTTGCCCAACCTGCAGCTACAACATGTGACATGGAATCAATTTTTCCAGCATCATTCACACCAGCTTTAACTTTTTGAACTGTATGTGTTTGATGGAAATCAAATGATAAATCATGTTCACGTGTGTATATTAATTTTACAGGTCTGCCAATTTGTTGTGCAGCAAGAGCAGAAATAACCGCTCCATCTGGCTCTAGTCTACGACCAAAGCCTGTTCCACAATATTGCTGATGTAAAATTACGTTTTTAGCATCAACACCAAGAGCTGCTGCAGTCATTGCAGTAAAACGACCTTGGAATTGTGAACCAGTGTATAGATGCCATACGCCATTAGACTCAGCAGCAACACAATTAATTGGTTCCATCAGGCCATGATAACCTAATGATGTTTCATATTCAGCTTCAACGACTGTTTTAGCTTTGCTCATTGAGCCTTCTGGATCGCCTTCAAGTACCCAAGTAAAACCTTGAGACTCATCTGCAATACCATCTTTAGCGGCTTGAACAATGTCAGCTGAAGAAGTGTTCTTATTTGGTCCAGCATCCCATGTTACTTTCATTGCTGCTGCTGCTTTTTCAGCTGCCCAATAAGTTTCACCCATAGCAACTACATAGCCTGTATTTACTCCAGTTGGATCTTCTTTAATAACAGCAACACCTGCGTAGCCATCTATACTTTTAGCCGCAGAATCATCTGCAGATAAAGGAACAGCTCCGAAACGTGTTGGGTTTGTTACTAAACGACCATAAACCATATTTGGAACGAACACATCGATACCATAACGAGCTACACCTGTAAGTTTGTCAGGAATATCAAGAGCTGGAATATCTTTACCAACTATTTTATATTCACCAAACTTTTTCAGTGTTAGACCCTTCATTTCTTCTTCTGTGAAAGTACGATCAATTGTTGTTGTACTTAAAATTTCAGAATAAGTTTTTGAAGCACCAGAAACACTATCACTTACAACTGATTTGCTTGCTGTACATTGTGCTGCAGGAACGCCCATTAATCTAGCGCCTGCTTCAACTAAAGCTATCTTTGCAGATGCACCGATTCTTGAGTTACGATCAAAAGTCCAATTTACTGACCATGAACCACCTGTAATCATAAAGCCCCATTTTTCAGCAGTATCTGGATAATCAATTCTTACATCATTCCAGTCTACTTCTAACTCTTCAGCAACAGCTTGTGCTAAAGCAGTACCAACATGCTGACCAATTTCAGCTTTAGTAATGTGAACAGTTGCAGTACCTGAAGCATCCATAGTTAAGAATACTTGGTGATCAAATGATCCAGCAGCAAGAGCTTCACGAGCACCACCACCAGCTACACTTGAAAGACCAGAATAACCTACTACTAAGCCTGTTCCAGCTACAGCAGAACCCACAAGCATTTCGCGTCGTGAGATTCCTTTTAAGTTTTTATCAAATTTAGTCATGTACTATGCTCCCATAATTTCTGATGCACGACGAACACCTTGTTTGATTCTGTTGTATGTAATGCAACGACATAAATTACCTTGCATTGCATCAAGTATATCTGAATCACTTGGTGTTGGATTTGTGTCTAAGAAAGCAGCAGCATTCATCATTTGACCTGACTGACAGTAACCACATTGTGGTACTTGTAGCTCAAGCCATGCTTGTTGCACTGGATGCTGACCTTTTGGATCTAAACCTTCTATAGTAGTAATTCTAGAACCTTCTGCATCTGCTAATTCGATTTGACAAGAACGCACTGCTTCACCATCTAGATGAACAGTACACGCTCCACATAAACCCATGCCGCAACCAAACTTAGTACCAGTTAAACGTAAATGTTCACGAATAACCCATAATAGTCTAGTATCTGCTGGTGCATCGGCTACGTAAGATAGTCCATTGATATTCAATACAGCCATATTACCTCCACTGTGTGAATGTTTATATAATGTAGGAATTTAAAGAATCTATATTAAAGGGTTTTACCCTTTAATTAATATCCTCCCCTAAACTCCCTCGTATAGAGAAAGCTAGCGCAGTAAATTAGCCAGGGCAAGCTTTTTTTATATTTATTCTAAACGGTATATATCATGTAATATTACGGTTATTTTACTTGTAAATGCGACTGCCTCTCAACCACATTCTAAACACATCTACCTCCATCTACTTCGAGCATTACTCCCGTTATAAAATCAGCTTCATCAGAAGCTAAATATAAAGCTGCATTTGCCATATCTCTAGGCTGACATAAACGTCCTAAAGGTACTGTTGAAACAAACTTATTATATGATTCTTTTTTAGGACCCTCGCCCAAGAAACCATCTAACATTGCAGTGTCTCCCGCAACAGGGCAAAGTCCATTTACTCTTATATTTTCTGGTGCTAGCTCAAGTGATAAGCCTTTAGTCATAGTTACTAAAGCTCCCTTACTAGCATTATAAGCTGTTAAACCAGGTCTGGGCCTAATAGCTGCGGTTGAAACAGTATTAATAATAACTCCAGGTGCTTTTTGTCTTCTAAAAATTGGTACGGAATGAACAGCACCTAAATAAACTGATTTCACATTAATATTAAATAAAGCATCAAACTCTTCTTCTGATGTTTCAATAAGTGGCGTAGGCCTCATTCCTATAGCTGCATTCTGAATGAGAATATCTAACTTCCCAAAAGCTTCACAACTTCTATCCATCATTTCTTTTGTTTGACTACTATTGGAAACATCCACTCCAAAAGCTATAGCATTACCTCCATCTTTATTAATTTCAGAAGCTATATTTTCTGCTCCTTCTATATTTATGTCTGCAACGACTACTTGAGCACCCTCTTTTGCAAAACGTCTAGCAATTCCTTCTCCAAAGCCTGATGCTCCCCCTGTAACAATCGCTACTTTATTCTTTAACCTCATTGCAACCTCCTCAAAATTAATTATTTAAAAATTTTTATTATTGTTTTTATACATTAATAGTATTATTCGAGTAGTATTATTTAAAAAAACTTAAAATTATAGAAATAGAAAATGTTTAAAAATAAAAACCTAATAATACTAGCTACTATATTCATGTTATTTAATGTTAAAAATATTTATGCAGATAATATAGAATGCCAAAATGAATCAAATAAAATTACCTGTGATTATGAAATTAGTACTAAAAATAAAAATGCATCTGATATTGGAACGTATAATATTAATCTTAACTTAATAAAAATAAAAAAAGTTAATGGAATAATAAATGGCAATATGACTATCAGCGCTAATCTTTGCGAAAGTGCTTTACAAATAAGGATTAATGAAAAAATTCAAATTGCACAATCAGCCAAAAAGCAAGGCTATAATTTTCCTTTATATCTGCATAAAGAAGTTATTGTTGCTAATTTTTGTATAAAAGTAGTAATAGACAATTGCATTGACAGCTGTGGAGACTTAATTAGATTAGAAGGAAATATATCACCAATTATGATTATGGAAAATAGAAGTTAAATTAAAATAATACATGTAAAATGTGAGGAATTAAATGAAAAAAATAAATAAATATTCTAGAAGAGCTATTTTAAAAACAAGTGCAAGTTCAGCTTCTATTTTTGCTTTAACTGGCTTTCCAAACATTCTTAAAGCTGAAAATAATATTAAAATAGGAATTCCTACTATACTATCTGGAAGAGTTGCACAATTAGGGATTTCTGTAACCAATGCAATAAAAATGTCAGTTAATAATTTTAACAATGCTGGTGGTTTAGATGGACGTAATATTGAATTAATAGTAAGAGATAGTAGAGCTAAGCCAGATGAAGCTGCAAGAGTATGCAGAGATTTTATAAATTCAGATAAAGTTGATGTTATTATTAATGCTGAAGCCTCAGGCGCATCTTTTGCTGTTCAAGAAGTGGTTCGTGAAAGCGGCACCCTTTGTCTTCATTCTGTATCTGAAACAACCTCTCTAACTGCAAACCCATCCATTCGAGCATGGAATACATTTAGGTTTTCTAGACAAGGTATTCATGATTCAGTAGGAAGCGCAAAATATGCAGCAAAAATAGCTAAAGATAAAGGTCTAAAAACATGGATGTCAGTAAACCCAGACTATGCCTACGGAAGAGATAGTGATGATACATTTTTTTGGGCTTTAGAAAAATTTTCTCCGGGAGCTAAGGTAGTAGGAAAAGGGTGGCCTAAGATATTCCAACCTGATTATACTGAAGTTATCACACAGATAGCGAGAAAAAAACCAGATGCAGTATATACAAGCCTTTGGGGTGGTGACCTTGTGTCTTTCATAGATCAAGCTTCATTATATGGAATTTTTAAAAATACTGAGCTTTTTGCAATTAATCTAGCTGATTATACTACCATGAGTGCGATTAAGAAACTTCCTGAAGGTTTACACTCTGGAACTAGATACGTAGCAGCTTGGCCTAACACCCAAGAAAATAGAGATTATGACAAGTCTTATACAGACCTTTATGAAGACCACCCAACTAATTGGTCATGGTCAGCATCAGTTGCAATAGACTTTTTAATTAATGCTTTAAAAGAAACTGGGAGCACAGATAATAAAAAGTTAGCGGAAGCTATAAAAGGAAAAACAAGAAAGTCCTTTATGGGTGTTGGTAATAATAATTCTGTTTCTATCAGAGATAGGGACCAAACAATTATAGATTATTCAATTGGATGGGGTACTACTGTTTCGAATGAGCCCTACATGACTGATATTCAGGCAGCAGATTGGGATACTATAAAAGAACTTGAAAAAATTTGGTTAGCTGATAAAAACTGGCTGTAATTAATATTTTTAATTATTTTATATTCTAATTAAGAAGGCTATTTCATGGAAATTTTTGCTCTCTTTGATTGCATCATATCCCCTGCTTGTCTACTAACACAAGCGGCAGGAGGATTAAAAATTGGTATGTTACTATTTTTAGTTGCATCTGGTTTAACTTTAGTTTTTGGCGTCCTTGGTGTAATCAATTTTGCTCATGGAGCACTATATATGCTAGGAGCTTATTTTTCTTGGCAGGTTATGTCTATAACAGGACATTTTGGTTTATCTGTTATTCTGGGTGCTTTAGGGGTAGGTATATTTGGAATTCTATTTGAAAGAATCCTTATAAGCAGAGTCTATAATGCAGAATTACTTGTCCAAATATTATTATGTTATTCAGTAGTTTTAATATTAGATGATTTAGTAATGATAATATGGGGAGATGAATTCTTATCTGGTTTAGGTGTACCAGAATTATTTCAAGTTCCTCCATTATTTATTTTTGATGCAATAATCCCACCTTTTCATTTAGCAATAATTGCCATGAGTTTTACAGTAGGATTAATTTTATGGTTCATCATGACAAAAACAAGATTTGGCAGACTTGTTAGAGCAGCTGCAATTAATCCAAAAATGTTAGAAGCTCTAGGAGTTAATATTAATTTATTGAGAGCGGGAGTTTTTATGCTAGGTAGTTTTTTAGCTGGATTAGGTGGTGCCTTAGCAGCTAGTGTAGGCAGTGTAGTTTCAGGCATGGGAAACTCTATAATAATAGAATCTTTTATAGTAACAGTCATAGGCGGAATGGGGTCTATTAGTGGCGCCTTTTTAGCTTCATTAATTATTGGTATGGCAAGATCTTTCGGTGCCGTTGCAATGCCTTTATTTACTGATGGTTTAATGTTTATGATTATGGTGCTTGTTCTTATATTGAGACCTCAGGGGTTAATGGGGAAAAAAAAATAATGAGTTTTTTATATAAAGACAATTTTCATAGGGATGTATTTTTAGGTCTCATTGTATGGCTTACACTAATAGTTTTTTACTATATTTTTCCTGACCCAGGTGTTCACGACATAATTCAAAAAGTGTTTATCCTAGGTTTATTTGCTATGTCTTTAAATATATTAATAGGTTATCTAGGTTTAATAGCTTTTGGTCATGCTGCATTTTTTGCATCAGGAGCATATACCTTAGGGCTATTTTTACAATCTGACTTTGTATTAAGCTTGGGAGGACTTTCTATTCCTATAGCTATGACTTTGGCTGTATTAATATCTAGCATTTTAGCAGCTCTTATAGGAGTAATATGCATTAGACTTAATGACATATATTTTTCTTTTCTTACCTTAGCATTTCAAATGTTGATTTATAGTATAATATTAGCTTTAGTAAGCATTACAGGTGGAGATCAAGGTTTAATGGGAGGGTTTCCTAAACCACCTTTCTTAGGCATTGACCTTGGAAGACCCTTTGACTTTTATGCATTTACAATTTTTATATCAGTAATCACTATTGTTATTCTTAGACAAATAATGGAATCTCCATTTGGTTATGGCTTAAGAATGATCAGAGACAACTCAGAAAGACCAGCTGCACTTGGTTTTAGCAATCAGAAACATAAGCTTATTGCATTTATAATTGCTGGTTCTATAGCTGGATTAGCAGGTTCTCTTCAAGCTTTATTAGATGTAGGAGCATATGCTGAATGGGCTTATTGGTCTAAATCTGCAGAACCTCTATTTATGATTTTATTAGGAGGAATGCAGTCTTTCTTGGGGCCTCTTATGGGAGCATTAATCTTTGAACTTCTAAATGATTTTGTAACTGCTAATACGAGATATTATGGATTAGTTCTAGGGCTAGTTATTTTATGTTTTGTCTTAGGTCTAAAAAAAGGTCTTTTAGATTGGCTTTTATTTAAATTTAATAGAAAGTAATACCTTAATTATGTTAAAAATTGATAAGTTATCTAAAAGTTTTGGGGGCATATTAGCCACAGATAATGTTTCTTTAGAATTAAAACCTAATTCTATAAATGCTGTAATTGGTCCTAATGGTGCAGGAAAAACTACTTTATTTAATTTGATCACAGGAAAAATTAGTATTGATGCGGGGCAAATATTTATCGATAATATTAATATAACTAATTTAAAAGAATCTGAAATAACACATTTAGGCATTGCACGAGCATTTCAAATTACAAATATATTTCCAACACTAACCGTAAAGGAATCTATTAAAGTAGCATTGCTGGCAAAACAACATGGGTTAAATAATATGTGGGCAAGATTTAAGACCCATTCAATAAATAAT
>MEHZ011662070.1_pt1 | contig 15714 bp, 13 predicted proteins | sample 897221 | NCBI WGS metagenome assembly MEHZ01 (sample SAMN05514161, study PRJNA337945) | marine metagenome | isolation source: marine surface water | place: Arctic Ocean | collected 2007-12-13
ACGCCACCTCGCGCAGGGATTCTTGGTGGGCAGCACTAGACACAATGAGTTGTGCACATTTCAGGCCCGGAATATTGAAGGCTTTCGAAGCAGAAGTCGCCGTCAGGGTGTGATTCGCGGTGGCCTCGGATAAGGATGCGTAGGGGATGTGGTGGTGGCCTTCAAGAGTGAGCGGTGCATGAATTTCGTCAGAGAACACCAGTCCGCCGTGGGCCTCCACCACGACAGCCAAGGCTTCGAGTTCTTCTTGTGAATACACCCGACCCAGCGGGTTGTGGGGGTTGCAGAGAATAAATACTTCGGCCCCTGCTTCAAACGCCCGACCGATTGCTTCGAGATCCATCTCCGCGCGGCCAGAAGGACCAGCAATCATTGGAACCTGAATAACCTGATGTCCCCTGGCAGGCGCAATCGTCAGAAAGGGCATGTAGGCCGGGGTGGGAAGAATTACCGCGGATCCGGGTGTGGAAAAACGCTCCAGAACGAGGTCAAAAGCACTCAACACATCAGCGGTGGGATAGATCTGCTCAGCAGGGATGGCCCAGCCGTAGTGCGAGGACAGGTAATCACTGGTGGCCTCAGCCATGTCGCTCTTCACACCGGCGGGTAAATAGCCCATCTGTGCTTTATCAATGGCGGCGTGGAGCGCCTCGGTGATGACCGGGGCCGTACCAAAATCCATTTCTGCCACAAATGCGGACAAATGCCCGGGATTCCTGGTCCATTTCATGCTGCCCTGAGCAACCAGGTCCGAAACGGTGATGTCATCAAAGCGGTGGTGCGAGGCCATGGGGTCCTTCCATCGCGTTCCAGTCTGCCACCACCCAAGGGGGGACAAGGCTTCACTAGACTTTGGGAATGTCCGAGCCCCTTCGCTACAGCTACCTAGGTCCTGCAGGGACCTTCACCTGGGAAGCACTGAAGCAAGTCTCCGGTGCCGAAAAGGGTGAATGGGTCAGCGTCAACAACGTCGGTGAAGCCCTCGATGACGTCCTGCACGGCCGCAGCACGTACGCGATGATCGCCATCGAAAACAGCATTGAAGGTGGCGTTAGTGCAACCCAGGATGCCCTGGCCTTAGCGCCCGAACTCCGCATGGTCGGGGAATATATGGTCCCGGTGCGGTTTGTCCTCGCCACCACGCCCGGTGTTTCCCTCGACACGGTAACGACTGTTGCCGCCCACCAGGTTGCCTATGCGCAATGCCGGGGATGGTTGGAAAAGAACCTGCCCCGCCATAGTCATGTCCCCGCTGCCTCCAATGTTCAAGCAGCACTCTCTGTGACGGACGGGGATCTCGCCGATGCGGCGATTGCTCCCCCAGGAATTACCGAGCAAGCAGATGTTTCGATCCTCGCGGAAAATATCGGGGATAACCCCGATGCTCACACCCGCTTCGTTTTGGTGCGAAAAGGCGGGGCACCCCCACAGCGCACGGGGGCGGACAAGACCAGCATCATTGCTGAGCTTCCCGATGATGAAGCGGGGCGCTTGTTGGAAATGCTGGAGCAGTTCGCCACGCGTGGCGTGAACATGAGTTTGTTGGAATCCCGGCCCATTGGAGATTCGATGGGCCGCTACCGATTTGTGATTGATCTCGATGGACACATCGAGGACGAACGGGTGGCCGATGCCTTGATGGGGTTGCGCCGGTTCAGCCCCAATGTGATCTTCTTGGGTTCCTACCCCAGAGCAAACGGCCATGTCCCGAGCGTCTCAACCAAGAACAGCGATGAAGCGTTTGAGGAAGCTCGCCACTGGATTGCGCGTCTGCGCCAGGGTCAAGCGGAGTGAGCGTGACAGACTAGAGGGGTGATTGACCTCTCTCTTCTGCGCGAAAACCCCGAGCTTCTGCGCCAGTCCCTCCGTCAGCGCGGTGGCGAAGAAAGCCTGGTTGATGCGGCCATCGCTGCTGATCAGCACCGCCGTGATGCGATTGCCCACTTTGAATCACTTCGGGCCTCACAAAACGCTTTTGGAAAAGATGTGGCGAAAGCCTCAGGGGACGAAAAACAGCGACTCCTCGCTGAGGTGAAAGAGCTGTCCCAGAAGGTCAAAGAGGCCAGTGCTCTGGCCTCTGTGGCGGAAGAACAGGCCGCCACAGCGCTTGGCGCACTGCCCAATGTGGTTTTGGAGGGGGTTCCCTCCGGCGGGGAAGAAAACTTCGTCACGCTGCGAGAGGTCGGAACCCCGCCTACGTTTGATGGCGATCCACAAGACCACCTTGATGTGGGCGAGAGCCTCGACATTATCGACATGGAACGCGGCGTCAAGGTGTCAGGCTCGCGCTTCTACTTTCTCAAGGGCGCTGGCGCACTCTTAGAGCTGGGATTGATGCAGCTGGGGCTGAAACTAGCGGTGGAAAATGGTTTTATCCCCCTGATTCCGCCCACCTTGGTGAAGCCAGAGGTGATGAAAGGGACAGGGTTCCTCGGCGAGCACGCGGATGAGGTCTATCACCTGGGTGAGGATGACCTGTATCTCACCGGAACAAGTGAAGTCGCGCTTGCCGGTTATCACAGCGACGAAATTATTGACTTAGAAAACGGGCCGCTTCGATATGTCGGGCTTTCCACCTGTTATCGCAGGGAAGCGGGTTCGTATGGGAAAGACACCAAAGGCATTATCCGGGTGCACCAATTCCAGAAGCTAGAGATGTTTACCTACATCGAACCAGCCGACGCAGAAGCAGAACACCTCCGAATGCTGGGGTGGCAGGAACGGATGTTGCAGGCCTTGGGTTTGCCCTACCGGGTCATTGATGTTGCCGCCGGCGATCTTGGCTCAAGTGCTGCCAGGAAATACGACATTGAAGCGTGGATTCCCAGCCAGGGCGCCTACCGAGAGCTCACCTCCACCTCAAATTGCACCAGCTTCCAGTCCCGCAGGCTCAATGTGCGCTACCGCCCAGAGGCAGACGGTCCCACGCAACCTGTGGCAACACTGAACGGCACATTAGCCACCACAAGGTGGCTAGTGGCCATACTTGAGAACCATCAGCAGTCCGATGGCTCGGTCATCATTCCCGAAGCGCTCCACCCCTATATGGCGGGCATGACCACTCTCAGCCCCGCCTAATTGCTGGCTGGTAGACATAGGGCATTATGACTTTTTCCCCGTGGCTTGTTGCTTTGGATATCGATGGCACCATCTTGCACGAAGATGGCACTCTGGCCCCAGCGATTATCGAGGCCGTCCGCTCTGCGCGCGACAACGGCCACGAAGTAACACTGGCTACTGGGAGATCAGTGTCGATGACTATTCCCATTTTGGATCGGTTGGACATCACGCCCGAGTACGTGGTCTGCTCTAACGGCGCCATCACCCTCAAACGCGACACCACCGCACCCTCGGGGTACCGCAAGTGCCATGTGGAGCATTTCGACCCCACCCCGGTGTTGACCAGAATTAAGGAACGACTTCCCGAAGCTCACTATGCCGTGGAAGACGAAGCCGGTCTCTACCGATACACCGACTGGTTCCCAGAAGGTGCACTTGATGCACTCAGTGAACAAGTCACCTTTGAAGAACTTCTCACCACCGTCGCCACCCGCGTTGTCGTCATCGCCCCGGGGCATGAAATCGATGATTTTCTCGCCCGCGTCGAAGACATGGGGCTTCACCAGGTGAGTTACACGGTCGGTTGGACCGCATGGCTGGATATCGCCCCAGAAGGTGTCAACAAATCCACTGCACTCGAGCGGGTTCGTGGACTACTGGGCTTTGACCTAGACCGCGTTATGGCCGTCGGGGATGGACGAAACGACATCGAAATGTTGCAGTGGGCAGCCCAGCAGGGCAGGGCTGTTGGCATGGGTCAAGCGCCGGAAGAAGTACTGATTCACTCGACCGAAACGGTCGGAGACTTTATGGCTGATGGCGTTGCCCAGGCGCTTGCAGGTTTGCCAAGCCCCGTCAAAAGCTAGGTGCCCTAGAATCTTCTGCGGAGGGCTGTCCGAGCGGCCGATGGAGCTAGTCTTGAAAACTAGTGGGCAGAAATGTCTCGCGGGTTCGAATCCCGCGCCCTCCGCCAATGAAAACCTGAACGATGGCTAATTTCGTCCGCGAGGAATTTTTTTGATGGGGCACGTTCACTCCGAGGCCTTTCGGTGAGATGTAATGTATCGCAACCGAATCTCGAAATATGAAAGAGGCCAGCGGACGCGGGCTCATTCCCTCGAATAGGTGACTGTGGACACTAAACGGGGGGCGCGTGCCTGACGTTTCAAAGCTCGTCCAATTAGAATCAGCGTTATACGACAACACCCATCCGAATTCGGCACATTCCGGTAATCGATGGCCTGTGTCCGGGACAGCTTGTCGAGAACACTACTGAGGAGGAGCGCGTGGCCAATAAAGCCAAACCCTCTGCTCCCGACCTCTTTGAGGCCAGTGAGGACTTGCCCCGACCGCTCCATGTCCGCCGCAAACGTCTAGGCGGGTGGAAGTTGATCGTAGCCCTTTCCCTGGGGCTAGTCGGAGTCCTTATCCTTAGCACCGGTCTCGTTCTCGGCCTTACGTTTCAAAACCTGCAGTCCAGTCTGGTTACGGTCGAATTACCCAATTCCCCAGACCCGATTTTGCCCAGCATTGGCGAGATCGATGGTGGTTTCAACGTGTTGGTTGTCGGGTCTGACACCAGGGCTGGTCAGGGTGACGGTTTTGAGTTCGTTGATACTGAACTCAACGACGTGAACCTGCTGGTTCACGTCTCCAAGAATCACGATCACGCGGTTGTGGTGAGTTTCCCGAGGGATTTGCTTTTGGACATTCCTGCCTGCCCACAAGCAGATGGCACGGAGTCACGACAGCGATCAATGGAGCCCCTGAACACCACGATGGGCATTGGTGGTTTGCCCTGTGTTGCTCTGACTATTGAACAACTGACTGGGCTTGATATTGGATATGCGGGATTGATGACCTTTGCTGGTGTTGCGCAGCTCTCTACCGCGGTTGGCGGCGTGGAGATTTGTGTGGACGCTCCGTTGGTAGATCCCTGGTCAGGAATTGACCTTCCAGAAGCTGGGTATCACACGTTGGAGGGTTATCAAGCCTTGGCGTTCCTTCGCACCCGGAAGGGGGTGGGGGATGGGTCTGATCTTTCCCGCATTTCTTCGCAACAGGTCTATATGTCAGCACTTGTCCGCACTCTTCAAGCCGATGGTGTGCTGAATGATGTGACCAAGCTTTACGGGTTGGCCCAAGTTGCAGCGAACACGATGGTTCTCTCCACCAGCCTCGGCAGCCTCGATGTGATGGTGGCAATGGCCAGGGCACTGCGTGGAATTCCAAATGACAACATCGTGTTCATCCAATACCCGGTTCTTGACGCGGATCCCGAGTTGTATCCGGGGCGGGTAGTACCCAACGAGGTTTTAGCGAAAACGGTGGCCGAGCGACTTCAGGCAGATGAGGCGTTCACCGTTTCTGCGGGGTCCGAGGGGTATGGCTCGACCGCGGCAGATCCCGAGTTGGAGCGGGGGGAAACTCCTGAAGCGGGGGATGTTGTGGAAGGTCTCGTGGGGCAGACCGCGGGGGATGAAACCTGCACGGTAGCTCGCTAACAGCTCTATCGGTATAGTTGGGCTCGAAGTGTTGCTAGTCCTCATTTCAGGAGACGTCGCATAGTCCGGCCGAGTGCACCACCCTGCTAAGGTGGAGTTCCCTCTGGGGAACCGAGGGTTCAAATCCCTCCGTCTCCGCGTTTATTGAAGCGTTGCAGGTTGGTATTTTTCTTCTCTGCCCACCGTGGCTGGTGAAACCAAATCGGTGGACACAAGGCTTGAGACGCTGAAATCTGAGACTTGTAAGTTACGTAGCGATTGTTGCGCAATTACCGAAGAGGAATCGCAGGGCTTCTGCGTGTGGGTGGAGTAGTCTGCGAGGCGGCACCACAGTGCTAATTTTCTTGTGAAGAAGTGGGGTTGGCTCGTGGCGTCTCTCAAAACACGGTGGATCGGACTCGTATTCGTTTCCATGGCAATCTCGTTGGTCATCATCGACGGGACCATCGTTAATACGATTTTCCCGGAAATCATCCGCGACCTAAACCTCACCTCTACTGAAGTCCAGTGGGTACAAGAAAGCTACATTCTGGTCTTTGCCTCAACGCTGCTGATTTGGGGATCATTGGGAGATCGGATGGGGCGTCGCCGTTTGCTCACAATCGGCATCGTGATTTTTATCGCTTCATCAATCTGGGCGGGATTTGCGGACTCCGCAAGCAGTTTGATTTTGGCTCGCGTCGTTCAAGGCATCGGTGGCGCAATGGTGCTGCCGACGACTCTCTCGATCGTGAACGCCACTTTCTCTGGTCGTGAACGCGGTATCGCGTTTGCTGTGTGGGGGTCCACTATCGGCGGCATGGTTGCGGTGGGGCCTGTCCTAGGCGGCTGGCTTGCCACGGACTTCACCTGGCGCTGGGCTTTCTTGATTAACGTTCCGCTAGGAGCAATCATCATTGTGGGGCTCTTGCTCTTCGTCTTAGAATCCCGAGCACCAGGTCAGGTCAAGGGCATCGATTTCTTGGGGGCGGTGCTTTCGGTGATGTTATTTGGACCGCTTGTTTTCGGCCTCATAGAGGGACGCATCTACGGATGGTGGTCAGCGAGCGAAAAGAACGTATTCGCTCTTGGGGAGTGGGTGTGGCCCACAGGTGGACTCTCGATTATCCCTGTCGCGCTGGCCGTCTCTCTCCTGGCAGGAATTGGGTTTGTAGTGTGGGAGCAGTCCCGGGAAAAAAGGGGCCTTGGGGTATTGCTCGATCTCAACCTTTTCAAGATTGTGTCCTTCAGAAATGGGTCCATCGCAGCACTGATTATTTCCATGGGAGAATTCGGCCTGCTCTTTGCTATTCCCCTCTGGCTGCAAAATGTTCTTGGTCTCACGCCCATCGCTTCGGGTTCGGTCTTACTTTTCCTCGCCGGGGGAGCGTTCATGGCCTCCGGTGTTGGGGGGGCACTCAACGGCAAGCTCTCACCCGCACGAGCGGTGCAGATAGGAGTGGTCCTTGAAATTGCGGGCATCGCGGGCTTTGGAATTGTCGCTTCCACAGGAACCGGATGGGGCGCGATAGCGCCCTTCCTTTTCGTTTATGGAATCGGTATTGGACTGGCTACGGCCCAGCTCACCGGCGTGATTATGGTGGATGTGCCGCCGGAGAAGACAGGGCAGGGTTCGGGATCACAATCCACTGCCCGCCAGATTGGCTCCGCGCTGGGTATTGCTGTCCTGGGGACGGTCCTGTTCTCTGGCACGCAGAGCTCACTCGAGGACCGTCTGACCGATTTGAATGTTCCTTCCGCAAGCCAGGAAACAATCGTGGATGCGGTTATTGAGTCGGCAGGCTCAGCCATACCCGGTATTGCTGACGCCCTCACGGCTACTCAAGTGAATGAACAAACCGCTCAGGCAATCCAGCGTGAAAGCGGTGAAGCTTTCACTGACGGGGCCCAACTTACTGCGTATGTGGCCGCCGGCTTCCTGGTGGTGGGATTCTTCTCCACTTTCCGGCTGGGACGATCATCGATGACGGTGCCTTCTAGCAAAGAGGAAGACCAGCCCCTTAAGGGTGAGGGAAGCGCCTAGATCCCTCCACTTACGAGGCTCCGGCGACGCCTGCTAGTATTGCCACGCACCACAGGCGCACTCGCGCCCGTAGCTCAACGGATAGAGCATCTGACTACGGATCAGAAGGTTGGGGGTTCGAATCCCTCCGGGCGTGCCAACTACTTGGTGAAGGGAATGTTCTCACCGATAGTGACTTGTGAGGTGAGTTGCAGGTAGGTGTTCGAGACCTATTGGGGCTTGACTGGTCCGAATGCGGTGAAAGTTCCATCGGCACCAATCGTGAAGGTAACCGTGAGGGCAGCGCTGTTCCCACCATTCACCAAAGCACCAAATTCAACCGCGTAATCACCCGCTGGAAGGGCAGGCAGCGGAACTTGGTCCGCAAAGCTCCCTGACGCTGGTATCTGGAAGGATTTTCCGCTTTCAGAATAGAAGAAGAGAGTGTTCGTGCACTGGGTCCATCCGCTGACGGCGGGCTCTAATGATTTGGTTGGATTCCCATTCGATCCGGGAAGTTGCTCGATTATCAAACAGGAGTTTGGCGTGAACCCTGAGCTTGCTTGGGGGGCTTTTGTGAGGCCCTCGGCTCCGAAGATGATTGTTGACCCGACCGCTTTCTGGCCCACTTTGCCAGCGATGTGGAGGTGGATACCACCAGGGTACGCAGCCGCAGGAGATGTTGGTGCCACAGTAAACAGGGCAACCATGATGAGGGCAAAAGCGCTACCAAAAGTTTTTCTCATAACGCAACGTTAGTCCCTTCGCCCCGCGTTACCGCCAGACGAGCGCCTCCTACCCCCTGGCAGTTACACGGGGCGGGGTCAACTACCAAAACCTTACATCGGGGAACATTCCCCATGAATCTCTCTTCCGCCGCAGGCCGGTCCGATTTTCGAGAAGGTGCCATCCGCGCCAATCGTGAACGCAACTCCGAGGCTCACACTGGTGGACCCATTGACGCTTGGCCAAGCAGCGAACCACATCTGGTATTGGCCCGCTGGCAGATCAGGCAGTGGAATTTGGTCCGCAAGGCTCCCTGACGCGGGTATTTGGATATTTACTCCACTTTCGGAGTCGGATATGATTCCCTCGCACGCGCCCCAACCACTGATAGCGGGTTCCAACTGTTCCCATTCGCCATACTGGTTCGGTTGGGTCAACCACAAACAGGCGTTAGGGGTCAAGCCTGTAGGGGTATAGCGGTCCCCACTGACTGTAGTGAACCTTTGAGGGGCTTCTGTGAGCCCTTCAGCTCCAAAAATAATTGTTGACCCCACCGCTTTCTGGCCCACCGTGCCAGCGATGTGAAGGTGGATACCACCAGGGTAAGCAGTCGCAGGCGACGTTGGTGCCACAGTAAACAGGGCAACCATGACGAGGGCAAAAGCACTACCAAACGTTTTTCTCATAACGCAACGTTAGTTCCTTCGCCCCACGTTAGCGGCCAGACGAGTGCCACCACCCCACCGGCGTCAATACGGGGCGGGGTGCCCTTAGAGCTCATCGCTGGAGTCCTGCTCTTATTGCTAACTAACTATCGGCGCAATGCGGAGGTTTTTGGGGAACATTGTGGGGAACACGAGTCCCCGATGCCTCTACTTCCCAGTCGGGCTGACAGGATTTGAACCTGCGACCCCCTGACCCCCAGTCAAAAGCGTAGTGTCCGAGCGCGTCTGTCCATGTCGATAAACCGGTTTGTTTCTGGCTTTTTACCCCCACTAGACATGGGAGAACATGGGTGGAATCCACGAAAAGGAGTCCCAGTCCTCGCGTTGAGTGAAGGCTTTAAGAAAGTGAGCCGTGTGGCACGCCCGGAGGGATTCGAACCCCCAAGCTTCTGACCCGTAGTTACCTCAGAGAGCTGAAACTCAGGGTGTTTCCCCCAGTTTACCAATGTTTGAGTTGTCAGCAGGTGTCAGGAGATGTCAGGAAAACCAACCGAATAGCTGACATATCGACTGACATCAGCCGACTACCATTTTGTCCACCTCGATTATGGCGAATCCACTTCGGTACACGTGCTTTGCGTCTGCCTAGCGGACCGTTCAATCAGATGATGAGAGAATGTCCTCCAGAGTCAAACCCTTGCTTGGCATAACAACCGAGGCATCAATCACATCTCCCTCAAACCAGTCTTCACCACTCGCCACCGCCGGATACTGGGCAAGCGAAGCGTAGAAATCCTCCAGGCTCATCCCAAAAACGTCCAGGAATGGTGTTTCCGAACCGCGTGGGGCAGGGGCCTTCAAGACGAGCCCAAGGGACTCCACCTCAGTAAGTCCCTGACGCTCTTGCAATTCTTTGGCCAATGCCAGGAGCAGGAAGGCTGATGTGTTGTAGTTTCTATCGTACTCGCCACCAACAGCGCCACCTTTGAAGGCGTAAAGCCCAAAGTCTGACGGGTTGGCAAGAGCAGTCGCAGCTACCGGGGACAAGTTACGGTCAAATTCGCTTTGCCCGTAGTGCTCCGAGATATAGAGCTCTTCAAGCACTTTTGCCCCACCCTCCCACATCCAGTCCGGATAGGAAAGACCCTGCCCCGTCCAGGCACCTCGCTGGTAAACATGCCAATACTCATGCGCGACAACGGAGTAAATGTGCAGAGAGCCGGACGCAAAATCATTTGCCTCGATTTCCAGGACCATCCAGGTATCTGTTCCATCACCGGAAACACTCATCCCCTCCATTCCTGGTCGCTCAGCTTCCCAGGGATTGTCAACCACGTCTTGCCAAGCGTAGATTTTCATCGGCGACTTCGCCGGATCTTCTCTTTGATCATGCAAACATGGAGAAATAGGGGCAACCGCCTGCAAAGTGGCCAAGATTACCGGAAACTCGGTGCGCCACGACTCCGGCAGGCTCTCGTCAACTTGCGGGTCAAACTCGAACGCACCCTTGGGGTGAGCAACCAACGGGTCACACTCTTCAACAACCTCAACACTTGAGGTCTCTGGTTGCGCAGACTCCTCCTCAACCGCTGATTCCATGCCGCCGACAGAGGACATTGACTCCCCCGCGCTACACGCAGCCACCAACAGGAACAGTGAAGCAACGCTCAAACTCATAAGGCTTCTCACGTCAAGTACTTTAGCAAATCATCCACCACCACGATGGCGCTCACATACATTTCGAGCCCCAAATGCAACATTGCCGGCAAACCGCGAACGAAAGACCCCAAAAAAACCCACGAGTTGCTCTCAGCTGCTGACTACCGAATCCATGCAAAGCAAGGCAAGGTAAAAACCCGGGCTAGTGGCGAAAGCCCCCCCCCCCCTTCCAAGGCGGGCTGACAAGATTTGAACCTGCGACCCGTTGACTTTGGTGGGGCTAAAGCAGCCATGGAAAACCTCAGGAACCACCTAAAAGAGGAGGACCTGGCATCCCCATCGGCCACGACGATAGCTGAGCGATATTAAAATTGTTGACTATGAAGAGTTAAAACTATGAGTTTGATCGCGGCGATTGGAAGAACCCCACTCGTGCGTCTCGGCTCTATCGTTCCAGCGGATTCTGCCGAAGTTTGGATCAAGTGCGAAGGCAACAACCCGACTGGGTCATATAAAGATCGAATGGCATTCGGCGTTATCAGCAAGGCTTTGGATCGTGGGGACCTAAAAGTTGGTGACCGAATCTGTGAATACACAGGTGGCAGCACAGGCACGTCTATTGCTTTTGTGTCGTCCATCTTGGGCCTAAAATTTACCGCGGTCACATCCACCGCATTCGCGGCAAGCAAAATCCAAGCAATCCGCACTTACGGAGCAGACGCGCTTTTATTGGAAAGTGCTGACAGCAGGATTGGAGATGTGTCGGACGCTAGCTAAACAAGAAGGCCTCTTGGCTGGAGGATCAACGGGACTTAATGTTGTGGCAGCTTTAGATTTGGCAATTCAATTAGGACCAGGCAAACGCGTCGTAACCGTCGCTTGCGATAACGGAATTAAGTACCTTGGCGGACACATATACAACTAAGTCTCAAACTCTGGCTTTTTTCGCAGAGTTTCTCGCTACAGCCGGAGACCCTTCCCTGGTTGCGGATCGCACTTTACGGCTCGGTTACCTCAAGAGAACCAAGGAGATACTCCTCCCGAGTCACCGCAACCTTCTGATCTTTTGCATGATGGCTGTTGAAGTGGGCAGTTCCGTCAACCCCACACAATGACAAAATTCCTTTCGCACCTCCGGGGTGTTGATCAATCCAAGAAGTGACGTCATACACCGAACCGTCGATCACGGTCCAGCAACTATCAGCTGAGTCATTCATTTCCACATGCTCCATGGCGAACGTACTGGGGGAAGAGTCGTCAGGCTCTGCCACCTGTTTTTTTCTTTCATCGTCAGACGGAGCTTCTTTGACAACAGGCAAAGGCACAGGTTCGTCGACGAGAGCCTCCGCTAAAATTCTGTCCTCCCACGAGGTTTGCGCTCCCGAATGTCCTGCCAGCACAGTAAATGTAGTTGTCAAAACAGCCAACACCACCACTACAGCACCAAGCACCCGACCTACCCAAAGGGCGCGAGGGTGCGTGCCCCGAGAAACCAGAGCCCAAATTAGGCTTGCCAATGCAAAGGCAACGGCAAAAGGAAGCACCCGCTCCCCAAGAGCCTGGTGATCCCCCGGATGCCCCACTCGGGCCATCAACGCCTCGCCCGACTCCACCGCTAGAAAAGAGGACACAGCTCCAACCACTGCCATGCCCACCGCAAGTGGAACAAACGGTTTGCGAAGGCTGGGAAAGAATATAACCACAGTCATCGCCAAAGACGCCAGCGGGACCATAACGACGACGAGATGGATTATGAGAGGGTGGAACGGCAACCCACCTACAAGATCAAAGAGCTCCAAAACACCAACTTTTCCTTCGAGTTCTCAATATAGCATCATGATTTTTCCGCGCTCGCGAAGCCGCACACGTGGTTTGAGTAAGACCGAACAGTGATAAACCGACTCGCTTGGCAGGCTGATCGCTCTCGTGTGGGCGGACGGGATTTGAACCTGCGACCCCTTGACCCCTAGTTTCAGGCGCGACCTTCGCGTGTGTTCGCCTGCCTTCGTTTATGCGGACTTTCCTGAGACCCGGATGTCAACGAAGCCCGACGAAGGACCCAAAACGCAGGTTTGTGGGGAACATCCGGGGGAACATGCTGGTCGGGGGCTGCTCTGTTTTACCCTCTCCAGGGCCGCGGATGCTACTGAGTCAGTGCGGTTTCGGAAAACCTAAAATCAAACGCACCAACTTCTGAATAATCAGACCAATAATCTTTTGCAACCTGAAGGTTTTGCGGACTAAAGGCCTCGGGTTGTCCTCCGCAGTTCTGGTACAAAGACCCGTCCATAACCTCGGATGTTTCTAGCTGCCCTCGCTCAGCGAGCAACCGCAACGCTATAGCGCCCTTTTCGGCGATGGCGGGATCCGCCAGCTCAGAGCCAACTTCTTGGTTCCCCAGCAAATCGGAAACAAAGCGCATGTGAGCACCCCACACCAATGCAGAGTCTAAGTCCGCAAGTTCAGCCGCCATCTCGTATCCGAAGAACGATGCACCAGCCTCATGAATCCAAAATTGATCATCAACTGCTGGCGCACCGGAGTAATTACAGGGCTGTCCGGCACCGGCTTGAACTGTGTGGAACACCTCGTGAAAAAAAGTTGTAACTAGCTCTCTGGAAGGGCGTGCTCTGTCGGGATCAATGCTCAAAATCATCCATCGCTTCTTCGCACACTCATCCGAACCACCGCCAGCACCAGCCACCTGCTGCCCTCCGCCCAATTCGGCAAAGCGTGATACTTGGCGAGCCTGGTATGTCGCAAATTCCCCGCCGCAAGCTGGTTCTAAATAGCTCTCCAGCGAGCTAGCCATCGAGTCCCTTTGGTCCGCTGTAATTACCGGCTCAAAACCAGCACCCCGATAATCGGTATCATTATTCTTCACCTCACCGGAAAGAAATGGCCCCACTGGGTAGATAATCATCATTACGTCAGTTTGCATCTCGGCAATTTTATTCACCGCAAAATTAAAGCAATTGATGATTTCATCGTCTGGATAATCCGAAAGGTTAACCAGGCTCAGTTGGTTTTCTGGGATCGGAGATTTTGGACACTCGAGCGCCTCTGCAAAACCGGGCTGGGAAGGGACTTCTTCCTCAATAGCGGCCATCTTCTCCTCGGTTGGCGATGGAAGAGCTAAGTCTGCAGCAGGTTCATCGCTCACAGTCGCGCAGGAAGTCAGCAATAAAAGCCCCGCAGTGATTAAGGAGATGTACGTCAATGTCAGCGGTTTAGTTTTCAATGAATCCAATCTTGAAGGTCAAGCGAATCGTAGCTCATTTAACTAACGGGGTACTTAGAGGGTTATTGTCCCCAAAACGCTCACGCCCAATCGGGCTGACAGGATTTGAACCTGCGACCGGAGGACACCTCTCTTCAGGCCAAACTCTTCCAGTTTAAAACTTTGCACAAAAATCGCACCAGAATTGTCGACGCATGAGGAGTCAAACCCTTGAAGTGCGCCTATCTGCAAAGTGGTGGGCTACAGGCCTATTCGGAGAAAACCAGAGTCCGATTAGGGAACTTGAACTCGGCGACGTAGAGATGGCCGGCCACAGCTTCAACCGACGCGGGGAAGTAAAACCGGTCAGCATGATAATCTGAGCCTGCGTCAGGAATTGGGAGTGGGTACATGAAAACACCCGTTATTTTCACCATTGCGGTGGCGTTTGTTCTCGTTTCCGGGTGCAGCGCCCAGGAACCGACCCTCGCGGATGAACAGGAATCGACCCTCGCGGATGAAGAATCTGACGTTCCGGTACTGGATTTTATTGCTGACGGGTACGAGACCACCCTCGCATGGGGCAAGCAATGGCGTCCTGATTCCAGCTCTTCAAAATGTCAAAACTCGTCAGCTTTTCCTGATGTAAATCTATCTAGTCACGGTCAATTCAATCTAGAACTGATAACCGGTAAAAAGTTCGAGCAAATTACCAAGACCGATTTGACGTCGATTCTTCAACTTGAGTTCTCGGACTGGGAGCCAGGTGACCATGTCCGAAGTGACTCTCTCAGATCATATGAGGGTCTGGAATATCTCACCTGCCTTCAATGGCTCCGACTCGGCTGGAAGCCCTTGGGGAGGGATTTCAGGTTTCTTCATGAACTCACGGATTTAAGGTTCCTCGACCTCGCCGCCGCCGGGTTCTTTTCCGACGTGGAACAGCTGTTTGCTTTGCAAAAACTTGAAACCATCGTGCTGCCTAATGCCTTCCGTTCACTGAATGATCTGGTAGCCATACCTAGTCTCAAAAGAATCTCTGCGGTTTGGAATAAGAGTTCGTGCGATGTTGAACCCGTTCTCAAGCTCCCCAGTCTTGAGGTTTTACTGATGAAGGATTCCTTTGCTGACAAGTGGAGTAAGCCACCGGCTGAAGAGAACGATTTCAAACTCTCTCGTGATCCATCGGGGCGGTACCTGCAGCTACTTCAAAAAGGCGGAGCGGACACCTTGAATCCGGATTTTGATACGGAACAGCTATCCGGAATACACGACGATGGCTATGTCTTTAGTCTTGGCCAGGCTATTTACGAGGTGGTGGCTGACGACTACGACGTGATCGCCTTTGTCGGCAATGATAAAACTACTCAGGTCGAATATGCTGGCATGTCAGTTCAGATCAGTAATGATGTGGCTGGCTTGGGGCAGCCAATCTGGTCTTCAGCGAGCTGTTACGGCTCAGCCGGACGCCTTCGCGGTCTCGTAACCTTTCCAACCATGGACAATTTTTTGCACGTTGATCCTGTTCCATTCTTGACTTCTGGTTCCTTTACTCACGAGGTGCTGCACCTCTGGGGTGGTGCAGATTTGCTGCCAATCCAAGAAAAATTCAATGGCGAGGTGACAGGAGGCCACTGGGGTGTTTCCTCAGCCGATGGAATTCTCGGTGGCTTTAGCAGCGATTCGCTCAAGGTTGCAGCAGATGGCAGCTACAAAACTTCTTTCTTCGGTGACAATGGGAACGCTGGACTAGATCGGCCGCTAGGGCATCTTGAGCAGTACATGATGGGAGTACTGCCCGCCAGTGAAGTGCCAGACACCACGGTATTTCGTGGAGTATCGCAAGTGTCAACAAACGATTCCTTCGCTACTTGCCCA
>MEHZ011574896.1_pt1 | contig 15700 bp, 16 predicted proteins | sample 897221 | NCBI WGS metagenome assembly MEHZ01 (sample SAMN05514161, study PRJNA337945) | marine metagenome | isolation source: marine surface water | place: Arctic Ocean | collected 2007-12-13
CGTCGTCGTCGTTGGCGTCGTCGTCGTCGTCGTCGTCGTCGTCGTCGTCGTCGTCGGTCAATAGACAACGTCTTGGGTACGTATACGTCGTCGGTCAATAGAAAACGTCGTCGGCCAATAGACTTCCAAGTAGACGTCGTCGTATAGCAACAGCGACGTAAAGATGGCCCCCGATCAAAGGTAGCTTCCGTACTGTTTCGGAAGCACCAGCCAGATCGAGCACGGAGTCGAGAATGGCCGTTACGCCCCCAAGCGCAATCGCCATCACGATTAAAGCTGCGACGGTATACATAGTTTGTTTCCCCCTTGGGCCCTTGGGGCCCTATCAGCAGACCCGACATTTGCCCAGCCTGTAAGACAAGTTTCGAAATAGTTTTAACACAGAGAGTGACATCGCCGCTCGGGTAGCTGTTCGGTTCACAATGTTCTGATATTCCAAGCCTGATCATTGGGCTGTGTCGGCAGAGCACTGAGGGTGTTTGTGTACAGCCAAAATATGCGAAGCGCGCTGAAGATAAACGGAGCGGGTGACCAACGATGTGCGCCAGGTTTCTATCGCATTGGTGAACACAGAGGGGGTGATAACCCTCAGCCCGGCGGTGGTCCGACGAGGGTCATGTCTCGCCGGCCACCGGACTTCAGGCGACGGTGACCAGCGCGAGCAGGGCTGCGGATCCGAAGAAGAACATGCATTAGCTGAACACCTGTATGGCCTAACCATTCGCCCAGCAAATTCGTCATCGCCGCACCGGAACTAAGGTCTGTTCACATGATGACGATGACATCGATCGAGGTAGCCGAAGGAACAGGGAAAGCAATCCTTGAGTTCGGACGTGGGTGGATGGTGGCGCCTGCAACAGCCGCTCGGGCGGCCGAGCTTGGTCTTGGCGATGCCGGCCGATTTGGCTTCTGGGTCAATGGTCGGGCGGGTGTGCTCGGCGAGGTCGACAGCGCCATCGCTGGTGCCGCAATTGGATTCATGGCACCGGACGCCGTACACGACTATTGGAGCGCTCGCCCCGATTCGATTTCGGCGTGGGACACAGCCTTGGCATGGTTTGGCTGTGCCGCCGCATGGGGTCGAGAGGCACTTGAGCCCATGGCCGAAAGCGACGTGCGTCGCTTGGCAGATCTGGCGCGTAAGGTCATTGATCAGGCCGATTCTTCGATCGGAGCCCTGTTCGCTGGCTCCGCTCTGATCCCGACTCCTGGAGACGCAGCCGGTGATGCTGCCATCAATCTGAACGTGCTGCGCGAGTTGCGCGGCTGCGCTCACCTGGCTGCGTGTCATGCTGCTGGTCTCGGCCCACATGCAACGATCATGTCGACCAACGATCCGGTGCGAAGTGGTGCTCCATGGGCCGAGGGTTTCGGATGGGTCGCACCACACCCCGCACCGAACACGCAAGCTCGAGCCCACGTCGAAGAGCTAACGACTGTCGCGGCTGCCCGCTCCTTCGAGTCACTAGAACACACTGAGCGCGCTGACTTCGTTCGGTTCGTCACCGCAGCCAGGGCGTGCGTTGACTGACCGACCTCTGCGAAACAGGGTGCTGAAAAACGCACACCGCACCTGGCAACGACCATTCATCACCCCTCGTTGCGTTCTCGAAACCGCCATTCCGGGCCAAGGAGTGACGATTCCCGGATCATCTAAAATGAGAGGTCGTCTGTGCCCAGGAGACAGCGACGCGTTCTGGTTCGTGAACGTGCAGGTATCTGGCGCGGACCGGGATGCCCTCGACGCCAGCGTGAACCCGCCGCCGAGTTGTGATCAATGGGTCGAGAATGGAGCGATCGTTGATCCATTGTTCACACCGGGCCCGACGAACTGAGCGGGACTACTTGTTGGCCGATCGACGCCCTGATCTCGGACCTCAAACGCCTCGTCGTGCGCTCGGTCGCCGTCCCTTAGTCTCACATGACGACGTACGCTTCCCGGGTGGCTGAACGTATTGGTGTGCTGGTGCTGCCCGGTATGGGAGCAGCGGACAGGTCGACTATTGCGATCCGATCGACGTTGGCCTCGCAGGGCTATCGGGTCCACCGATGGAAGCTTGGCCGTAACCAGCCAAGCCCAGAGCTCCAAAGCGCGCTTCGGTCCCGGTTCTTCGACGTCGCTGAACAGTACGACGGTCCAATCGCCTTGGTCGGTTGGAGTTTGGGTGGCCTGTATGCGCACCGGCTCACCGAGTTTGCGCCCAATTTGGTGCGCTCGGTCATCACACTTGGCAGCCCGCTAAACAATGGAACCCGGCTGCCCTCGCTACCGGTGCCGACTACATCGATCTACTCACGCAACGACCGAGTTGTGTCATGGTCCAAGTCTCTGGTCGACGACCGCAAACCCCGACATGAGAACGTCGAGGTCCGCAGTACGCATCTGACCCTGGGTATTGACCCGGCGGTGATGCTCGTGATCAGTGACCGGTTGCGCAAGGATCCTGATCGGTGGAAACCATTCCAGGCACCATCGCTGATGAGCGCTGTGTACCCCAGCCCCGGAACAAATAACGCAGATTAAGAGCGCTGTGCACGAGATAGGTGCACCAGGCTCTTCGTGTGCGTCATTTAGGAACTCGACACGTTTTGCCGTAAAGGCGTAACAACCGCCGGTTACATTTCGTGCGTGACCGGAGTCGACGTCGGCTTCGACAACTAGTTCTTCGACGTGGGTCGGCAAGGATGAACCGTTGTTGACATGGTCCACCCCATCGTCAAATGCGACGGCAAGTTGATCAGCGTCGATTCCTGCCAGATGAAATGTCATGGCTCGACCGCACGGAACTGCACCAATGAGAGCTAGCGGCTTCCGGACTTTCGCGTCCCGGTGATCAGACAACGCATCGCCTTGGCATCACAAGTGCGCGAGCATGCAGATGTGGAAGCTGACCTGCGATCGTTGTATGACTCGGCGACGTATGCGCGGGGAGCGCCGCATGACGCGATCGATCGGCTGCGTGCTGGCGGCCCGGTGGTGTGGGTCCCAGAGCCGGCGCTTCATGGTTGGCCAGCAGGCGATGGGTACTGGGCTGTGCTGGGACACGCCGAAACCAAGCAGGTGCTGCGCGACTCGACGACGTTCTCAAGCAACCTCGGGGGCACTCAGCTTCGCACGCCAGCCCGATCTGAAGACCTCAACTTTGTCCGCCAGATGATGTTGAACCAGGACCCGCCAGCGCACAACAGACTCCGCGGTCTGCTCTCAAAAGCGTTCATCCCGCGCGCTATCGCTGCACTTGATGCTGAGATCACCAGCAAGGCGCACTCGCTCGTAAGGGCGGTAGCCGATCGTGGCGAATGCGATCTCGTATCCGACATTGTTGGTGATCTGCCGGTTGCCGTGCTGGCATCGGTGCTCGGCCTTCCTGAACAAGATCGCGGGTTGCTCTACGACTGGTCCAACCGAGTCATTGGCTACCAGGACAGCGACTATGCCAGCTCAGCCTCGTTCGATCCTGCGACCGGTAGTGATATGGCTCGCGCCGCGTTGGCGCTTCGTCCCGAACCCGACGAGCACGGCACCATGCCAGACCCGCGGACGCGTGCCGGCCTGGCCGACATGTACGCCTATGCCCACTCGCTCGCCGAATATCGTCGAAAACAACCTGGTGACGACGTTGTGTCCTTGCTACTCGGTGCCGATTTCGAGGGCAGCACCTTGTCGAACGACGAGTTCGAGACGCTTTTCTTTCTGTTCGCCGTCGCTGGCAATGAGACGCTTCGCAACGCAATCCCTGGCGCGGTGCTGACGCTCATCGAACATCCCGAGCAATACGAACTGCTGCTTGGCAATCATGCCCTCTTGCCGGGAGCCGTCGAAGAGCTGTTGCGCTTCTGGCCACCGGTCATTCACTTTCGACGCACCGCGACGTGCGGCGTCGAACTTGGGGGTCAACGCATCGAAGCTGGTCACAAGGTCGCTGTGTATCACCTGGCCGCTAACCGAGATCCAGCGGTATTTGACGATCCACATCGGCTCGACTTGCGGCGCGTCGATAACGACCATGTGTCGTTCGGGTTCGGGCCTCACTTTTGCCTAGGTGCTCACCTTGCACGACGGCAGGTGCGATCGATGCTCGAAGAGCTCATGACCCAGCTCGGCCGCCTCGAACTTGGGGGCCCACCAATCCGTCTGCAGTCAAACTTCCAGCAGGGCCTCAAATCGCTGCCCGTGAAGTGGAACACCGATCGCCAATGACCGTGGCGACCGAACCCTGGGTCTAAATCCAAAGGGGAGAGTTGACGATCGATGCCAGACCAATGAGGTCAGAGCGGCTCGCGTCCGGGCCAGTAGCGGACTCAACGGGGATCCACCAAGGAGTGGCGCTGCACGCCAAGCCAAAGACAGCAACGAACACAAGCAGTGTCAGTACCCACCCGATTCGACGAAATTCATGTCGAGTAGCGCGGTGAATGCTTGGACGACTCGGTCTTGAGGACCCGCGGCCGGTTCATGGGTTAGTTCGGGCCTGAGCTCTTGCAGCGCATGAACCGCCGCTTCGAGTAGTTCGGTGTTGGCGTAGTTCCACTGGTCTGCTGGTGTGAGCAAGACCGTCGATTCTGAGATTGTTCACCTCGCCTGTCGAGTGGTGATCGAGGCGATCCGCCCCCCTTCGAGCGTGATCACCTGATCGGCTTGATCGATCACAAACTGGCGATGCGAGACGGCAATCACGGTGCTCGTGCCTTCAACGCTGAGCCGGGCCCACAGGTCACGTTCGGTCGCTACATCGAGTGCGCTCGACAGGTCGTCAACGACCAGCAGTTCGGGCTGGGTCAGCAGGCTGCGGGCGGTGGCCACACGTTGGGCTTGGCCACCCGACAGGCGTAGACCGCGAGAACCAACCGTTGTTGCGGTGCCATCGGGCATCTCGCTCAGGTCCTGGGTCAGTGTCGTCTGCTCAAGCACTACGTCGAGGCGAGCCTGGTCTCGGCCGAGTGCAATGTTGTCGGCCAGTGTCTCACTAAACAGGCGCGGGATCTGCGGCAGATGAGCGGCGTTCGGCGGCACGAACCATGCCCCGGCATCGGGCACCGTCTCGTCGTTCCACTCGATTTCCCCGGTGCTGGGCTCGAGGCCTACTAAAGCCCGTAACAGCGTTGACTTACCGGACCCAACCCCTCCGGTGACGACCGTGAAACTGCCTGCTGGCACGTCGAAGCTGACGTCGCGGATACCAGCGTCGGTCGATGGATACACCGCCGTCAGGTTGCGTACCCGCAGGTGATCAAGCGCAACCCTGTCGGGATCTGGTTCGCGAACCCGCATGTTGTCGTTAGGTTCGATGGTGACATCGCAGTCAGCGAACACGTCGTCAATCCGGCCGTCAGCCACCATCTCGCCCATGCGCCCGTAGGACACGACTGCCTGCTCTCGAGCCGAGATCAGGCGGGCCATGAAGCGGGGAACGGTTCCGAGTTCGATTGCGTAGGCGACGAACAAGGCCAGATCGCCGACGGTGAAGTCACCTGACCTGACCGCAGGAACGAGCGCCAGCAGTGTAAGTCCGATCGTGACGTCGGTCGTCGAGGAGGAGATGCCGTCAATCGTTTGCTGAAGGACGGTGTCTCGCACAGCAGTTCGCCGCCGAACTTCCATATGGCGGTCCAGCCGGGTGAGCGCAGCCTCTTCTCGGCCCGCCAGCCTAAATGCCAGCAGTCCGGCAAAGGTCTCGCCCAGAAACGAGGTGACCACGCTGGTGGCTTTGCGGTCCTCAGACCGAGCTTGATAGAGCCGCGGCGTGAGGTACCGCGTCACAATGGTCACGAAGCCCAGCGGCAGAAGTACGACCAGAGCAGCTGACTTACTGATGGTGGACATGATGATCAGTGCGCCAACCGCGTACGAGATGCTGGCCAATCCATCGAGCCAGCTGTCAGCCCATAAGACACCGTCGCGGGCGTCTTGATGAAAGCGAGAGATGGCTTCGCTGGGGCTGGATGGAAGAGTGGCCGCTCGAGGTCCGCCGCTGACGGTCTGGGCGAACAGCATGTTCGTGCGCATCAGTGTCAGGCCGGCGACCCACCATCGCACGACGACCCAAATCGACACGGCAAAGACCGCCCAGCGCACAACTTCGATCACACCGATCGACACAAGTAGACCGTTAATTGACTCGTCGCTGGCAAGTGCGTCGAATACGAGCTTCAGGAACCAGCCGCTCAATAAAGGCAGTAGAAAGTAGCTTGTCCACCCGACCCAGGATGCAAGCCACAGGCCGCGCCGGAAGGTGCCGGTTCGCCATCCAAAGCTAAAGGGGCGAATTGATGAACGCGGCGGCAGTGGTGTTGGTGGTGCGCTCATAATGGGTTCCCTGTGACAACGGCATCGTCGAGCGGCACATCGGAGCCGACGGCGAGCAGTTGGGCATACCGACTGTTGGGGTCGTCGCGCAGGTCGGCTGTAGCGCCGCGCTCGACGACTTTGCCAGTATCGAGAACCAGGATCTCGTCCAGGCGTTCGACGGTCGAGAGGCGGTGGGCGATAACGAGTGCGGTGCGGCCTTCGAGCAAACGATCGATCGCTCGGGTGACCCGCTGTTCTGTTAGCGGATCGATGCGCGACGATGCTTCGTCGAGCAACACAAAGTCAGGCGAGCGTAAGAAGAGCCGGGCCAGAGCGATGAGCTGGCCTTCGCCAGCCGACAGACCGTTGCCAGCTGGTCCAAGCTCGGTATCTAAGCCGTTGGGCATGGCCTCGATCCAGGTGAGTAGATCGAGTTCGGCCAGCGCACTGCGGACCTGGTCGTCGGTGATGGTTTCGTCGAACAAGGTCAGGTTGTCTCGGATGGTGGCACCGAACAAGTGCACGTCTTGTGAGACCACGCCAGTACGAGCGCGCAGGTCGCTCAGCGGCACGTCGCCCAGCGCCACGCCGCCCAGACGAACCGTCCCTTGGGTTGGTTCCACCAGCCGAAGTAACAGTCGGGCCAGGGTGGTCTTGCCGCTGCCGGTGCGGCCTAAGACGCCGATCGAGGTGCCTGCCGGCAGCGTCAAGGTGAGGTCGTCGATCACAGCAACCGGTGTGTCTTCGTCACCATAGGTAAAGGTCACCTGGTCGAGCGTCAGGCTGAGTGGCCCGTCGGGCAGGCGGACGGTTCCCGTGTTCTTTATGACCGATTCTTCGTCGAGTAGCTGCAGGGTTCGGGCCATGCCTCCAGCTGCTCGCTGGACCCGTTCGGTCTCGTCGGACAGGGCGCTCAGTGGTGCTCGCAGAATCTGCGTGTATTGGAAGATCAGATACGCAGTGCCTAGCGTGATCGACCCTCGACGAAGCAGCGAAACGTTGACGGCCAGGGCGATTAGCCCGCCGATCACAAAGACGGCGTTGGAAATAATCCACAGGGTCACGCCCTGCTTCTCTCGACCGAGCGCTGAGCGCAGTACTGCGGCGCTTGCTTCCTGGAATGTGGCCACGGCATGGCTACCGCCACCGTTGCTGCGCAGATCGTCGGCGCCGGTCAGTCGTTCCTCGACTTCGCCGAGCATGCGACCGGTTGCGGCTTGTTCGGTTGCGGCTTCGTCGACTGCCTTGTTTCGCAGCAGGAACATGGTCGAGATTGCTAGCCCCAGGTACACGGCGAGACCCAGACCAACCTGCCAATCACGAAATAGCAGGACAACAACGAGCCCAACAAGCGTGACCATGGCGGCAGCGGCCTTTACGGCGAAGCTGGCAATGAAGTCACTCAGCGCGGTCACATCGCCATCGACACGGCTTACGAGTTCGCCGGGACTGGTTGATCGGTGGAATGCCAAATCCAGATTCAGCACATGGCGAGTCAGCCGTAATCGCAGCTCATTGGTGACACGCCACGAAAGATCGGTGGCGGTCCACGCGACGGCGATCGACAGGATTTGGCGAGCGATTCCAACGCCCACATAGATGCCGGCGATTGTCAATAGCTCACTGCGAACGGCGCCTGCTTCGGCCTCGTCGATGAAGCTCGCGATGAGTAGGGGTCCTAGTAACGGAAGAGCGCCCGCGACAGAAAGCACGCCGATCATGATCGACAATCGCTTCCGATGCGGCGTTACAAGGCCAAGCAAGGCCCGCCAGTGAGACTGCCCACCCATACACGCGACGGTACAACGTTGCGCTGGTACTGAGCACGGAGTTTCAGGTCAGAACTGCGGCGACCAGTTCTTCGGTTGGTCTGGTTGCGTCCAGTTCCAGGTCCGCGACCGCGGCGAATAGCGGTGCACGGCGGTGCGCTAGCGCGGTCAGTTCTGCTGTGTCCATAACCCGGCGGTGCGCGCCGGTGGCCATGCGCCGGATGATTTCGCCGACGGGTGCCTGCAGCACGATCACGTACGCCCGGTTGGCCAGAGCCTCGCAGCATCGTGGGTCTTCGACGATCCACGCTGCTGCCGAAATCACCGAGGGAACGTCGCTGGCCAACCGCCCGAGCAGCACGGCCGACTCGATGCGGTGCAGCTCGTCGAGGCCGTGATTGATAACGAGCTGTCCGCCGGTCGCGCCAAACAACGTTTCGATGTCGACGTCGGAATCGTGTGCGGTCACGCCGCGCGATGCAGCGATGGCTTGAGCGGTGGTGGACTTGCCGATGCCCATCAACCCAAGCACGACCACGTGAGGACGAGTCGCTGTGAACAGTTCGTGCACCAGGTCCCTAGCCCTCGGCGAGTTGGGCTTGCATGGCTTCGATGATGCCGGGCGGCACGAAGTTGTTCTCGGTGGTGCTGTCGGCCTCGACGAGTTCGACCATGCGGTCAACCACTTCGGTCGGGTCCATCTGGCCGGTCTTGACCATGGTGCCAATGGCCTTGAACAGTTCAGTCGCTGGTGCATTCAACGAATCTTCGTCGAACCATTCCCACATCGAGTCGGCCATGCTGTCGTTGAAGCCGGTGTCATAGGGACCCGGATTCAGCAGTGTGACGTCGATGCCTTGGGGTGCGAGCTCGGCGCGCATGGCCTTGCCCATGGCCTCGAGTGCATGCTTTGACATGGAGTATGGGCCGAACGAGGGGCCCGACATTACGCCGGCGATCGACGACACGATGATGACGCGTCCTGAGCCTTGTTCGATCATCTTTGGGACGGCAGCTTGGGTGGCGGCCAGCGTCCCAAACACGTTCACCTCAAAGACATGGCGCACAACGCCGAGTGGCACGTCGACCATGGGGCCGGTCTTTCCTGCGCCGGCATTGTTGATGAGCACATCAATGTCCCACTCGCCGATCTTGGCGATGTCGCCAGCGTCGGTAATGTCAACCTTTTCGACCCGCAGCTGAGGTGCTTCTTCGCGTAACGCTGCGGCCTGCGCCTCGGTCTCGGTGGTGGCGATTACGCCATGACCCCGCTGGGCCAACGCCAGTGCTGCGCCCTTGCCGAAGCCTGAACCAGCGCCAGTGATAACTACTGTCTTTGCCATGGCATTCTCCCTGTGGTGTGTGCTCACACTAGTAGTGCAGTGCAGCCGAGGAATACGAGTGCGATTGGTTGCGTAACGTAAGGCTCAGGCCAAACCCATTGCGACGGTGCTATCGCCGGTACGACCTTTCATGTTGGTAACGAACAGATCTGGTTCACTCGACGACGCACTCGCCGAACAGGTAGAACGGGCGGCCTGCGACGAAGACGTTTCTTTCTCGGCTTGGCTCAATGCTGCAGCCGAACAACAATTGCTCTCACGACGCGGCCTCCAAGGAATCCAAGACTGGGAATATGACGCTTGTGCTCTAATGCCGCAAGAGCGAGCAGCGGGTGAAGTACTGCTTGATCGGTTGCTGGGCGATTCGGTCCAAGGGGCTGTATGAGCGCAGGCGGCCTGACATTGGACACCGACGCTCTCATTGCGGCAGAGCGGAGCGATTTACTCATGTGGTCACTCCATCTAGCGGCGGTCAAAAGAGGTCGTATCCCTATGGTGCTGGCAGGCGTTTTGAGCGAGGCTTGGCGAGGAGGTCCCCAACATCAAATGTCGCGCTTTCTCAAAGGCTGTGAGGTCGAAGACCTCAATGAAGCCAAAGCGCGGCGACTAGGCGTGTTCGTCGCCCAATTTGGCCTAGTGGACGCGGTTGATCTGGCAGCCGTCGATGGTGCCTCTCCGATGTCTGACCGCGTCCTCGGAGCATCTCGTCCATTGGAGCACCCAGAGCTTCAAGGCAATTCTGGCTTCGGGTGCAAGGAGATGGATTCGAACCATCGAGCTTCGCCGGAAGCGCGCTGTGTTCTAGCGTCCAGGGCATGACGTTGCGTGTTGGTGTTATTGGTGCAGGGGGCATGGGGCGTGAGCACATCACAAACCTTGCCGTGCTCGAAGGCGTAGAGGTCCACATCGTCGCCGATGTGGTCGTGGCTGGAGCCGAAGCCGGTGCCGCGTTGGCCGGGCCATCGGCCGCAGCCGTAACCGATCCAATGGCGGTGGCCACGCACCCTGATCTGGATGCCGTCGTCATTGCTTCGCCCGACGACACCCACGCCGAACTGGCGATCGCTGCGATTGAGGCCGGCCTTGCGGTGTTGTGCGAGAAGCCGCTGGCGGTGACCGTCGCGGACGCCGAGCGCGTCGTAGCAGCCGAAGCAGCAGCGCCTTCGTCGCTGGTGCAGGTCGGGCTGATGAGGGTGTATGACCCAGCACACCAACAGGTCGCCGATGCCATGATGCAACTTGGCCCGTTGCATCATCTGCGGCTGGTTCACCGCAACACGAACGCCCAGTGGGAACGTTCGCTGGAAACCGTCTTCTCGCAGTCTCTGATCCACGACATCCACAGCGCTCGGTGGTTCTCGGGTAGTGAGTTTGGTTCGGTCGTGGCTCAGGTTGTGCGCACCGGAGCCCGGATCAATTATGTGAACCTGCTTGGCGAACTGGCAAGCGGCGCAACGGTCAGCATCGAGTTCGCCGAAGCGACCTATGGCTACGACGTCGAAGTCGAGGCCACGTGTGAACACGGAATGGCGATCGCTGCCCAACCAGCGCAGCCCGTCGTGCGCCGTGACGGCCGAGCTCATCGCCATATCGGCGACGACTGGTTTGGCCGCTTCACCGACGCCTACCGCACCGAAGCGGCGGAATGGACCTCGGGTGTGCTCGCCGGCGAAGTGCGGGGGCCCACCGCTACTGATGGGTTGGCGGCGCAACGAGTCGTTGCCGCAGCGATCGAGTCGGCAGAGACCGGCGCACGCGTCACAGTAATCGGGGGATAGACACACACGATGGAAGATCTGCCTACTACTGACATGGCTGCATGCCCGATCTGCACCATGACCGATCTCCTCGACGGCGGCGACTACCACGAGTGTGCAACGTGCGGCCACGAATGGGATAAGGCTCAGTCAGACGAGGTTGTCGTTCTCGACGCCAATGGAAAGCAGCTCAACAAGGGCGACGACGTCACGCTGGTCAAGGACCTGAAGATCAACGGCAAGTCCGGGCGACTCAAGGCGGGCACCAAGATCAAGAGCATCAACCTGGTCGACGGCGATCATCCAATCGATGGCAAGGTCGACGGCCGTTCCATGCTCATCAAGGCTGAATTCGTCAAGCTCGCGTAAACGCGTCCTCCGCGTCGGCTACTTTTCGGCCCGGCACATCGCCAGGAGGAAACCATGCGTGTTGGATTTATAGGGCTCGGCAACGTCGGGGCCAAGTTGGCAGGAAGCCTGCTGCGCAACGGGGCTGACCTGATCGTTCGCGATCTGGACAAGGCAGCGGCTCAACCGTTGCTCGATGCAGGCGCGAGCTGGGGCGAGTCGCCAGCAGCGATGACTGAGCGTGTCGATCTGATGATCACGTGTCTTGCGAGCCCCGCAATTAGTGCGGCAGTTGTCGAAGGCGACGACGGAATCTTGAGCATGCTTAAGCCGGGTCAGATGTGGGCCGAGATGAGCACCACTGACGAGGCAGAAATCAGACGGCTTGGTGCCAAGGTTCTGGCAGCCGGTGGCGAACCCATCGATTGCCCCGTTTCTGGTGGTTGCCATCGCGCCGATACCGGGAACATCGCCATCTTTGCCGGGTGTGAACGCCCGACCTTCGAGCGAGCGCTTCCTGTGCTGACCATGATGGGTCGACGCATCCTGCATACCGGCGAGCTCGGCTCGGCCTCGATGCTCAAGGTCATGACGAACTATCTGGCCACCGCCAACCTGGTCACGCTGGCCGAAGCACTCGTTACATCGAAGATGGCCGGTATGGATCTGGGTACGACCTATGAAGCCATCCGGATCTCATCAGGAAACTCGTTCGTGCACGAGACCGAGAGCCAGGTGATTCTGAACGGCAGCCGCGACATCAGTTTCACCATGGACCTGGTTAGTAAGGACATCGGCATCTTTCAGTCGATCGCCGAACGCCATGGTGTGCCCCTCGAGGTGTCGCCCCTGCTGGTCGACATCTTCAAGGATGGTCAACAACGCTACGGCGATCGTGAGCTGTCACCGAACATCATTCGTCGGCTCGAAGAAGCCGTCGGTGTCGAGATCGTGGCGCCCGGGTTCCCCGCCGAAATGACCGACGATGAACCCGAAGCGCCGGGCTATGAAGTGATCCCGGCGTCGCGATCATGACGAATTTCTTCGTAATCACGACTTCGCTCCGCTCTGGCCGTTCTGCGGGTTTCCTCGCATTCACGGCTTCGCTTGGCTCATGAGCGACTTGCCGGTGGGTCGTTTTCGCGAGCGTCCGACATGCTCGACCGGTGTCATCTCCGTCAATGGTTGGCGCATCAAGTTCTATGAGGTCACACTCGACGGAGCGCCCATCGACGACGCGGTACTCGACGCCGTCGCACAGATACTCGTGACCGAGTTGCCTGCATCAACAACGTCGGACGTGCAGGTCGGCTTCTGCGTGGTGCATCGCGGCGCCGAATCGGTCTGGATCCTGGCCGATCTGTGGGCAGGCGACATCATTAGTCAGCACACGTTCTTTGCGCCACTGGACGATCCGTCTGCATTCGAGCGTGTCCCAGCTGGCGGTCCGACGGCGTGTGTATTCGAGCTCACCGTGCACGCCCATGAACGCGGCGCGTTTGTGCGCCATGTTCTAAACCCCGCCGAAGGGCCTCGGCTCGACGACTATCTGGCCGACACTCTCACCATCACCGGTTGAGTACTAGGGGTCGCGGCGGCAGGGACCATCGGCTGGTTTCTGGTCTCTCGCGTTTGCACTCTGGCCGCATGCAACCTGAAGGGTTAACGCTCATGGGCCGCTGGGCCACGGGCTAGTGATCTTGGCGCGACGTTTCGACACCTACTGGCGAGCCCTGTTAGCTGAGCTGCGGCACGATGTCGGCGGTGAAGAGCTCATAGGCGTCGAAGCGCTCTTGGCGGCTTGCGCCGAGCGTGAAGTCGGGAATGATGATTTCGTCAAAGCCGAGCTCGCCGAATTTGCCGATCTGGTCGATGATGTGGGCGGTTGACCCGGCGATCGAACGTTCACCTGTATCGCCAGCCTTGATCTTGGCAATCTTCTCTTCATCCTCGGTCAGAAAGAACATGGCCTGAACCGAGGTGTGTAGCGACGCTGGATCAACGCCTACTGCTTCGCACGCGGTCGTGTAGGTCGTTCGACGCTCGGCTGCCATCTCGGGGGCACCCCACGTGTTCCATTCTTGGGCGTGGCGAGCGGTGATACGGCACATGCGAGGGCCTCCGGTCCCGACGAGCAGCGGCAGCTTGTCCTGGATTGGCTTCGGGTCACACGGTGCATCGGTGAAGGTATAGAAGTCGCCGTCGAAGTCGGTGCGTTCGTTGTCGAGCAGCGAGCGGACAATCTGAATGGACTCTTCGAATCGGCTGACGCGTGCACCGGGTGCTTCGAGCTCGATGCCATACGCGTGGTGTTCGTTGATCTGCCAGCCAGCACCGAGACCGAGCACCATGCGCCCACCCGAGAGATGGTCGATAGTGGCGGCACGGTTGGCGAGCAATGCTGGATGGTGAATTGATGTTGGCGCCACCAGTGGCCCGAGTCGGATCTTCGAGGTGACTGCCGCAACGGCAGGCAGGATGGACCATGCCTCGTGGGTGTCGCCTGCAACGAGTTCGGTCGTGCCGGTATTGCCCATGTAGTGGTCGGCAAACCAGAAGCTGAACCAGTCGAGGTCGTCGGTTAGCCGGGCCAGGTCAAGGATTTCGTCGACAGGACGTCCGGGGGCAGGCCATACAGAGAAGCGCATGTTCTGACCGTAGTTGGTCGCCGCTATGACGTTGGAACGAGCCAGATAAGACCGACCAGGGCAAGCGTGAACCCGGCGCCAATCGCGAGCGCGGGAAGCGCGTGTCGAAGGTATGCCCAGTAGCGGTTCTGTGGCCCCCATTCGAAGTTGCCGACTGGTGTCTCAAGAAAATCTGTCATAGCCAGACGCTAGGAAGACGCGGTCTCAGGTTGATCCCGTAGGGCATGGGAAAGGCGTTCCCACCCCGTATCTCTGTGGTTTCGCACAGGAAACCTCCCATGGGAACACAGTGGGGAAACTATGGGAATCGACCTGCGACGATGCTCGACATCACTACCGCTTCACAGGAGGCGCCGACATGAGCCAGAACATCCAGCAACACAATCCAGGGGCGTGCTCGATCGACATGTTCACCCCCGAGCAGGCTGGTTCCGTACTCGGTGTCGGCGACGACGTGCTGTTGCAGTTGATCAACACGGGGAGACTTGTCGCTTACAACCTGGGTGCCAACATCAGGATCAAGGTCGCCGATGTGCACGACGTTGCCGCGCAGCTCGCCGTCGCCTAGTCGTCACAGATACCCGACTGCCGCGCTCCTCGCGAGCATCTCGACCCACCCCAGGACTAAGCCGGCCCTCTCCCCCCGGGAGGGCCGGCTTCTTGGTGTGGCTGCTGGCTCGACAGAACTCGCCGCGCGAGACTGATGACATGACTGCGACCGACACCACCACGATGAGCACGGCTCAGATCGATGCTGAACGACTACGACGCAAGCGCGAGGTCGCACTGGGGTATCGCATCTTCGCCAGTCTTCGATGGGGTGATCTTGGCGATGGTCACATCACCGCCCGTGATCCAGAACACACCGACTGCATGTGGCTACTGCGCTATCCGGTCGGATTCGAACGTGCGACGATCGATGACCTAGTCCTGGTGCGCGCCGACGGCACCACGCTCGACGGGCGGCAGATCAACAACACCGCCCATCACATCCATCATCCGATTCACGCAGCGAATCCCAATGTGATCGGCGTCGCCCATACACACACCCCGTGGGGCACACCGTTCTGCGCGAGTGGGCGCGGCCTCGAACCAATCACACAAGAGGCCTGTCAGTTCTATGAACGGTGGGCATTCTTCGACGACGAAGAAGTCCAAGTACTTGGGCTAGCCGGCGGCGAACGCATCGCTCAGGCCATGGGCACGAACCAGGCCATGTTGCTTCGCAGCCACGGCTTGTTGACCACCGGCACCTCGGTGGCCGAAACCATCGCCGCTTTCGTCACGCTCGAGCGCGTTGCCGAAGCGCACATGAAGGCCCCGAACGCCGAACCAATATCGGAAGAATCGGCCCGGATCGCTCGTGACGATCTACTCGTGAAAGGCTCGCAAGAGCAGGCCTTTCAGTTCCTGGTGCAACGCCATGTGGGCGACCCCAGCGTCGTCGGGTAGTCCGGGTAGTCCGCCTTTCAGCTCGTACCTCGCCGAAACGCTGCTCTAGAGCTCTCACGTCTGCGGTCCCTCAAGGCTGGTCGGCCTTTAGTAG
>MEHZ011668248.1_pt1 | contig 15679 bp, 6 predicted proteins | sample 897221 | NCBI WGS metagenome assembly MEHZ01 (sample SAMN05514161, study PRJNA337945) | marine metagenome | isolation source: marine surface water | place: Arctic Ocean | collected 2007-12-13
AACGGCGGCGATAATGGTTCTGGAAACGGAGGCAATGATGGTTCTGGCGGCATTGATCTTGGCATTGGTTGTGTTCCAGATATGAGCGACATGAGCACCACTACGGTGGTCCGTTCTGATCTCACTTATGCTCAAGGGATGGATTATTTCCACTTCCCGATTGAAGAAGGCACTGTTTGGAGTGAATCTGCTATGGGCGATGGTTCGATTTCAATGTCCTCTGAAATGGGTGGCTGTGAGTTGTTCTCAATTGATGTTCCTGCATCCAACGCACTGCCCTTGAATTACCGTCATCTCTCGACCAAGGATTTCACCGTAGGCAATGATTCAGTAACAGCCAACGGAATCCAAGTGTTTGCTGGCCGCGAAGGCAACAATGACTGGGCCACCCCCGATTTCACACTCTTACCTAGTGTCCTAGACTCTATCGCAAAGATGGGATTGCCGTTTGCGGCATGGGTGAATGTCGTAGGCTTCAACGAATTCGATTCAACGGTCAACATGAGTGCGAGCATCGATGTCGAGAACGCACCAATTATGTTTGATGCATACCAATTGACCATCGATGAGGCAGGGACTGTGGTTGTCGATACAATGAACCTTTCCAGTGGCGTATACGTGCTCACTGTGACTGGTTCATCGAATGGAGGTGCAGAGCGTTCAATCACTATCCCATTTACGGTTGACAACGATCCAGACTTCGAAATCCTGAGTTTTGACCCTTGGATTGTATTGCCTCAAGGCGTTGAATGGGTTGTACCTACGCCTATTTTTATCGAACCAGTCAATGGCTTTGGTGCTGATGTGAGTGTCAGTGTGACCGTACCTGATGGCGTGACAGCTCAACTTGACTTTGCCCGTGGTTCCGCCCCGTTCATGTCGATTTTGACTCTCACAATACCGGCGAACTTTACCGCTGGGGATTACACCGTGATTGTGACTGGCACAGCAGGAAGCAATGTGCATTCAGATGAACTCACCTTTACGCTGACTTCGCTGCCTGAATTCTCCTTGGAAATCGAAGAGCGTGAACAAATCATCACCAACGGTGCTATGTCCATCAGCGGCGTAATCAACGCACACAATGGACTCGACCTGGCGCTTGGTGGAGCTTTGGATATTTTCATTGAACCTTACAACCAGGCGTTGCTGGATTCAGCAGTCATTGAATTTGGTGCCATGAACTCAAACGGTGATTTACCGTTTACAGTGATCTTCACCGTGAACGACACCACGGACAGAAACGAGTACACCGTGAATCTCAATGTGGTCGCCCTTGATGGTGGCGTAACTCACATGGCATCCGTTGCCTTTGTCACAGAATCCTCAACACTTGACGGAACAGCAGTTGCAGCAGATGCTTCCGCAGTTGTATCTGGCAACACCAGTCAGCACGATGGCACAGAAGAAGCAGCCCAAGCGATTGCGAATGGGGAGGAAGTCGATCAAGAAGATCAGACAAAGGATGAGGATGACAAGGGTGATGGCAGCAGCGAGGATCAATCATCAAATACAGGTCTGATTGTAGGATCGACCATTGGAATTCTTGGCGTCGTTGTTGGCGTTGCAGTGGTTCTCATGCGCCGTCGTGACGATGGCGCAGGTAAGGATTTCAATCAACAACAATGGAATCAGGCACCTGCACAATCAATGCCCGCTCAAGCAGGTGTGGCGCCCATGCCAGACTATGCAACAGTGCAACAACCTGTTCAGCCAGCACAACCTGTTCAACACGTGCAACCGGTTCAACCAGCGCAAGTTGCCGCACCAGTTGCTCCAGTACAGCCTGCAGCAGTTCCTGCACCAGCGCCTGTTGTTACCGCACCTCCTCCACCAGCTCAACCAACAACCGTGGCTGATTACACTGGTTTGCCACCTGGTGGCTCCTATGATCAGTCAACCGGACAAACGGTCTACATTCAAGCAGATGGTGTACGATGGCAAATGATGGGCGATGGAAGTTTCAATCGACTGTGATTGTTTCCTCGACATTGAATATCTTCAACGTCAAGGCCGACGTCAATGATCGGGATTCAGCACATTCTCCCACTGTACACCCACGCGTGGAGTGCCTGTCGCTTGGGTACCGACTGCCAACCCCCTTTGGCAAAGGGGGCCCTTTGCAAATTGCATCAGTAACTATGCTCAGAAGTACATGTTCCAGCAGTTTCTCCTTCCTTGAAAGAGGTTGTAATTGGGATGATTGTAGATGTTCCATCTTCATCAACCGCCATTTGATAGAGTGCTTTACGAAGGGTTCCTTTCTATGTTTGAGAAGTATGGGATGAACAAACTCCCCAGGATTGCTGTGGTGTAATGCAACACAGCGGTCAGAATGTATGCATCACCTGTTGGAACGTTTGGATTTGTCATCGGGAGCGTCATGAAAGTGGCAATTGCAAGGGCGAGAACTGTAAATGCAATTCGGGATTGTTCACTCCATCGCTCGTCAATCTTCACCCAAGTTACCGTACCAATCAATCCTGGTACGATACCACCACCGATGACCGTTGCAATCGCAAATACAAGTGTCGGTATCTCAACTCCACTTGGATCAAGGGGGGTGGTGTCATAACCAATAGCCATCAAAATTCCTAGAATGAAGAGATTGATTGACCCCATGACACCAGCTGCTTTCATTCCTGTGCGACCATGCATTTTCCAGTCCATGGACCTGCCAATCTGGTTATGAAGATAAAGAAGGCAGTCGCAAGCACGACACTACGTCGCCCAAGTATCCGGTTTATTGAGAGTTCGATCATGCGCTTGGCAGTTCCAACTCAACTGCAAACAACGGGTCAACATCGGTCGAATCGTGGTAAGCCACAACAACCCCACCATCGTTCAGGATTGCCAACGAAGCAAAGTCGAAGCGGATGTCATTTCCTGCACCTGAAGTCGAATCAAGATCGCCTTGACCGATGTAGGTCATGGTGTCGGGTGCCAAACTTTCACTGTAACCTCGAACATGGAACACGGTGTCGACGTCCGGGCCATCGCTGCTTTGGTAGCGGACATTGAGGACAAACAGGTCCAATTCACCGTTTGATTGGAATTCCCACTCTTCAATTTGCGTGCCCATCGAACCGATGTCGTAGGTTTGATTGGTCCAGGATTGAGCACCGTCCATGGACAGGTAGTGAGTGAACGATGTTCCGCTGTTAGCAACGCAGTGAAGGGCACCTGCTCGGTCAATTTGGCAGTATTCTGACGGGAATTGAACATCGAGTTCATTCCATGACAGCGTGGTGTCCATGTAGGCAGCGTTGCCGTTATCGAAGTAACTCGGGAACAACAGTCCACCGCTTGGTAGCGGGAACGCTCGCATTTCCTTGTGAGGCTTGTTGACATCCCAATACGCAGGCAAGTCGGCTTCTGTAAAGTCCAAATCAAGTTCAATTGAAGGCTCTCCACCATCCCTTCCCGGGAATTGGAACGGGTAGTAATTCAGTCCGTCAACGCTGATTTGGCCACCTGCGTCCTGGGTTTGATGCCAAAAGTTGGACACAACGATGCTGGCCCACTCGCCGTTGCCCAAGGAGGAACTGATTGGACCCACCACTTCCACTTGCCATGAACGGTCATAGAACGGTTCAGTGATCCGGTTGTAACACCAACTCCATTCGTCATCCGATTCGTCATAAAGGATGGCGTAAAACTTGTCGGCTTTCAGGTCTGCACCAACGTATGGGAACCATGACATTGAGATGATGTCTCCATTTGTAGCTTGAACAATGCTCCCCTCGCCCAAGCCTTCTTGCCCTTCATTGGTCGGCACAAAGGTGCGGCACTGAGAGTCTGGAATGAAACTAGGGATGTAGGTGTCCCAGGCGTGGCCACGGTCCATTGAATACACCGGGTATTCACCACCGATGTTGAGGATTTGGCCTTCAATCGACGTGGCGAGGTAATGTTCACAACAATTTCCACCTTTGGATTTGTCAAACACAGCCCACGATGTGTTGGTGGTTTGGTTGGTGGCCAAGTCGATGGTCAAGAACATCCGTGCATCTTCGTGAGGTGTTGAATCAACAAGGGCGTATGTTGACCAAATCGGTTCTTCTGTTGGCTCATTGGCCATGGATTCACCGGAGCCAAAGCAACCGGCCAGGATCATGGAAAGCATCAGCAGAACACTCAGAGCCGCTCGACGCATGATGGTTGGTGGATGCGGTGGAATTTGAAGGCGTCGCTTGCTGGCACTGATGTTGCTTGGGCATTACATCATGGCAAGACGGAGTGTTTTGAGGCCTTCGATCGTGTGGGTTCCGAACCAGGTCAATGCTTCTCCGTCGATGCATTTGCACCACATGGCCTGACCGCCAAGAGCCGTGACTTCTGCAGCGATGGCTACGCCTTCTTCGAGGGCGAACGGGTGCGGTTCGCTTGAGAGCAACAACCCCTCGATTCGATGCTCGATCAGAGAGCCGGGTGTGACAACCGGGTAGCCGTTGCCACCCTGTTCTAAGGCGGGGACGACCAAACCCAATGTTGTAAGGACGCCACCAGCGTACCTGTCTGGGCCAACTGACATCAGTGGTTTGTGCCAAATCATCGGTGCTATGCGATGGCTTGGAACAGGCGTTTGTTCCAGTTCCAACAACAAGGACTCCAATGCCTTTGCTCGTGACTCCGCCTGTTCTTCTCGTCCGATGGCTCGTCCAAGTGTTCGGAGCATGTGAGGAACATCTCGTGGGTGTTCAACGGAGGAAACGAACACATCAATTCCGGCTTCGACCAGTGCGTCGTAAACGGCTTTGGGGTTTTCCTCTCGATCGAGGACGACCAGATTTGGCTTCACGTTGAGGATTTTTTTCAAGTTGGGGGTTTTGGTTCCGCCAACGACGTCCACATCGCTCACCATCGCTTCTGGATGAATGCACCAAGGCGTGCGCCCAACGACTTCTTTAGCGGTGCACCCCAAATCAAACAGAGTCAGGGTGAGGCTTGGGACCAACGAGACGATCCGCATGGCCTGACCATCCTCACGCCACGGTGAACCAAACAGTGGTGCCGTCGACTTCAAACGATTCACTTGAGCCAGCGGGTGGTTCTGAAGTTGGATGGAACACAGCGGCAGCAGCCCGTGTTTCGGTGACAATCCATTGTTGATCTCCAGCAAAGAGTTCAGGGGCGTCTTTCAACCAGATCTCCAAATCGATGGTCGCTTCTATTTCCAAATTCAAGTTCTTTCGCTTGGCTTGGATTCGTCGTGTGATGTCTCTCGCCAATCCCTTTGAAAGCAATTCTGGCGTATCGTTCATGTCCAAGACGAGGCTGATTTGAATCGCATCGTCACCTTGGCCTATTTGCACGGTTGATGCTGCAAAACCATCCCGTTCAATCCTGCGCAATTCAACATCGCTCATTTCGATGGATACGCCCATGATCTCACAGGTACCTGCTTCAATCGAAGCGAGGAGGGCAGTCGGGTCGTTGCTCGACTTGATCTCATTGGCGACGGCGTTGACATTGGCTCTTGCCTTTGGAGCTAAGGCCCTGAAGTTTGGTGCCAACTCAATGCGTTGGAAGCGGTCCAAATCCTTCTCCACTTCGATGGCTTCAACGTTCAGTTCTTCAGCCAAGATGTCATAGAATTCACCCAAATCAGGACCGGCGACGATCCATCCTTGAGCGCATGGGAGGCGTTGTCGTCGACCAGCATCAATGCGAATGCGTCGGCCGACTTCTGCAAGTTCTCGGACGATTGCCATCGAGGTTTCCAAGGCTGTGTCATGGGGTGGTAGGTTCGCTGTCGCAGCAGCTGCAACTTCGTCCCAATCATCTGCGGTTGCGCCTTCAAGTTCACCAGGGGTGCCAAGCGGCCACGCTGCGAGGTGGACTGTTTCACCAGTGAGGTTTCGATGAATGACATCAACCATGAACGGGCTGACAGGTGCCATCAATCGGCACACGGTGGTCAAGACTTCGTGCAAGGTGTGTTGGCATGCGAGTTTGTCCTTTGATTCGGCATCGTCCCAAAGACGACGTCGGCTTCGGCGAACGTACCAATTGGACAGGTCATTGACGACGAACTCTTCCAGATCACGGCATGCCTTGTGGAAGTTCCAAGAAACAAAGTCGGCGTGGTAATTCTTTGCGGTGGTCGCCAATCGAGAAAGAATCCATCGGTCCAAACTTGAGCGTTGATTGACTTCGCTTGTCGTTGCTTCAGGGTCGAAACCATCCAAAGCGGCGTAGTCGGCATGGAACTTGTAGATGTTCCAAAGGGTGAGGAACATCTTGCCATAGGTTTCCCTGACGCCGTTTGGATCGAATTTGAGTGGATTCCACGGGGCTCCTGCTGTGACCATGTACCATCGCGTCGCATCGGCCCCTTCACGGTTGAAGTGGTCCCAAGGGTCGACGATGTTTCCTTTTGATTTTGACATTTTCTTCCCTTCAGCGTCCAGAATTAGTCCTAGACTCAAGCACCGCTTGTAGGCTGGCTTGTCGAACACCGTGGTCGAAACGGCGAGAAGAGTGTAAAACCAACCGCGTGTTTGGTCCACGCCTTCACAGATGTAATCCACGGGTGAGGACGCATCGAAGGTTTCGCCACCATCGAACGGGTGGTGCCACTGAGCGAAAGGTGCGCAGCCTGAGTCGAACCAGCAATCCATGACAAACGTCTCTCGGTGCATGGGTTTACCACCGTCATCAACGAGTGTGAAGGCATCCACAATCGGACGATGCAAATCGACATCTTCGGGGCATGGGGGGTTTTCGATGCCTGCAGCGACGGCCTTTGCCACCTCTGCTCGGAGTTCTTCAATCGAACCAATGCATTTCATTCCACCACTTTCACTGCGCCATACCGGTAGCGGGGTGCCCCAATAGCGCTCACGAGAGATGGCCCAATCCTTGACATTGCGGAGCCATTCTCCGAACCGACCTTCGCCGACCCAATCTGGAGCCCACTCGACGCCATCGTTGAATTCCAAGAGCCGCTCTTTGACAGCGGTCATTCGGACGAACCATGAATCCATGGCGTAGTAAAGCAGTGGATGTCCTGTGCGCCAGCAGTGTGGATAATCGTGGAGGTAAGCCTTTTCTCGATAGAGCAAGCCACTTTCGGGGCCCTTGCCGTTGCTGCCACCTGCTGCCGAGAGCAAGTCGATGACGGTTTGATCGCATTCCTTGACATATCGGCCATCTAAATCTGGATGCGTGCCCGAAAGGAAGGCTCCATCCATGCCTACGGTGTGGTATGCTGGGAGGCCAGCAGCCATGCCGAGGTTGTAATCGTCTTCACCGTACATGACTGCCGTGTGGACGACGCCAGTACCATCGGTGGTGGTGACCCAATCCGCTTCGAGAACAGTCCATGCAGTTTCAGAACCATTTCGGGGGACTGCATCAGGGAACAACGGTTCGTATGCTCGCCCAACCAATGTTTTACCTTGGAACTCTTCGATAATTTCGACGTTGTGACGGAGGACTTCTTTCATCAAATCTTTTGCAAGAATGATGACTTCACCGACTTCAGCACCGCCTGCGCCAACCCAGTTTTCTGCCTGTTCAGTGATGCGAGCTCGAACATAGGTGACCTCAGGTCCAACCGCCAATCCCACGTTGCCGGGGAGCGTCCAGGGGGTGGTCGTCCAAGCGAGGATGCTTGCATCTTCATCGATGAGTTTGAACTTGACATAGACCGAGGGTTCCTCGACTTCTTTGTAGCCCAAAGCCACTTCGTGACTGGAATATGAGGTTCCCGTTTGAGGGCAATACGGCAAGACCTTGTGACCGCGGTAGAGCAGACCTTTGTCGAACATTTGTTTGATGGCCCACCAACACGACTCGACGTAATTGTTTTCCAATGTGACGTAAGGATTGTCAAGATCGACCCAATAGGCCATGCGCTCAGTCATTTCACGCCAAGCAGATTCATAGGTCCAGACCGATTCACGGCAAGCTTGGTTGAAGTTGTCCATGCCAAAGGCTTCAATCGCTTCGTTGGACATGAGGTCCATGCGCTTCTGAACTTCAATCTCAACCGGCAGACCGTGTGTGTCCCATCCACCTTTTCGCTTGACTTGGAAGCCTTCCATAGTCTTCCATCGGCAGACGAGGTCTTTGTAGGCACGAGCGACAACATGGTGGATTCCGGGTTTTCCGTTGGCGGTTGGTGGCCCTTCAAGGAAAATAAACGGGGCGCCGTGGCTTCGAGAATCGACCGAGGTCTGGAAGGCGTTTTCTTGTTTCCAAGCCTCCAACAAAGCGGTCTCGAGCCCAACTGCATCGAGTTCACCAGCAGCCTTCGGTTGAGCCATGCTTCGCCGAGCGATGATATTGTCTTGAACCTCTCCCTTCCAGCGCATGCGAAAATGAACATTTTTCCGTGAACAAATTGCACTGCGCACACCATGCGTTGAAAGGTTGCCCGTGATTTTAGGGGGCATGTTTCAAGTTCTTGGACGAACAGGCCGTAGGTATGGGGGACTCTTCGACGCTGAAAGCGGCCTTGTTCCTCTCCTTGCTGATGGTCCTTGGTGGGCCATTCCACATCGCACTTAGCAACCTTGCAGCCTCGCCAGAGGATGCTGTTCTTGAAGACATGATTGTGGCTTCTGCCATCGCCGGGGAACGTGCTTCGTTCCTCCTCGCAGGAGACGGGCAGGCTTCAACTTCATTCACCGTCGACGTACCGAGCGATGCCCCGATCACTTCGATTCATTTGGCCATGGAACCAGCCGTTCAACCGACGCAAAACGGGTTCGTTTGGGACGATGCAGCCGCATGGTCTGCCAACTCAGCCGTGCACAATGGCACCTATGGCGCCGATGATATTCTGACCGGCGACGGTGGTGGCACGCTCTGGGATTTCAATTCAGGCCTCCAAGGTTGGACGGTTTCCACACCATCGTATGTGGGTCGCTACACAGTCAGTTGCGGCTACAATGGAAGCACCGGTGGCTCCATCAAAACCCAAGCAAATTACAATGCCGCTGAGTACGCAACTTCACCCGCTGTCAATCTTGCCGGGATGAGCACCATTCCACTTCACGCATGGATCCGTCAAGGATCTTCATCCTGTGGTGAAGAAGCTGATACTGGTGAAGATTTGAAGGTTCAATACAAGACTGCCGCAGGCGCTTGGACCACATTGAACACATGGTTTGGCTCAGCCCTGGGCGGAACGAACATACAATGGATGGGCTCATTGCCTGCAGCGGCCTTACACGCAACCACCCAAATCCGCTTTGAACAAAGCAGTGGTTCTGGCACCTGCTGCGACTACTGGTTCATCGATGATGTTCATCTGGCCCTGCCACCTTCTGCAGATTGGCTCAGCCCTTCCATCGGGTTCGGTTCAAGCAATTTCCAAACGGTCAATGCTGGTCCGTGGGCTCCGCTCTACCTCGATGCTGATGTTCCTGCTGGAGGCTACCTCAACTGGACGGTGGTCGATGCAATGACTGGCGAACCGATTGAAGGGATGTCTGGCCAAGGTGCTGGCTACATTCCCACAAATGCATTGGATTGGGCCACACACACAGCGATCAAAGTCCAGCTGTTCTTCCAACCCGCTGCCAACGGGCGCATGGCGACTGTTCACTCCATCAGCGGCGACGGTATGTACACCATCCAATTCGAAGAGAACCCAGCCGAACGTGGCTGGACCCTCGCCGATGGAGCATACCACGCCCCATCAGCACCAGATCTTCCACTCCTGTTACCAAGCCTCAATGGTTCAGGGATTGCTACAGCACACTCGCCATGGATGTCAACTTCAGGTGCCTCAGCCAAGGCGTTCATCGATGCGGAATCGTCCAACGCGAACTTTTCCGTTCGCTTTTCGGAAGGTGGTGCTTGGATGCCAATCACCTTGCCTTTCACCATGGACATGCTCGGTTCCGAAGGGCAGTATGGCCGCATGCAAGTGCAGGTGTCTTCATCCAACCAGTCCGATCTAGCAATGGAATGGTCCCTCACCTCTTTTGCTGGTGGCATCATGTCAGGGCTGCAACCGACTTCACCCTCCATTGATTTTGAGGACGATGGCCAATTGGAATGGGGTGGCAGCGACGCACGCGTTGGTTCATGGGGCCTCCAAGACCGCTTCGAAAGCGGTAAGGCGCACCTTGCCGTCAATCCCGGCATCGCAGGCTCCGCCTCAGGGAAGGCGTGGATTCCAATCGTCGACATCCAATCCTTTGCCTTCAGTGCCGCATCTCACAACGGATACCTCGACGGCGTCAGCCTTCGGGTTGGAACCGAACTGGTTGCCAACTGGTCGTTGAATGGATCCTCATACATCGCACTTAACTCGACTCAAATCGAGGATTTGACCATCGCTTTGTCAAGCGTCACCTCCTCAGTGGGCGCCCTTGGTGCTTCATTTGCCGAAGTGACCTTTGAAATCACAGGATCTGGAAACGTGACCCTTGCTGGATTAGCGGTACCTTACCCGGTGGCTACGAGCGTCAATGCTGCGACAGATTCCGTGTTTGTCCTGGCCTTGAACAGCGCCCGTTATGGGCTACCTCCAAACAACGGGATGCACCAAATCACGTTGCCCATTGCTTCAGAAACAGCAGGTGGTATTTCGGTTTCAATCGAGGGACTCAACACTTCTTCCGCAGTTCAACTTCTTGCTTCTTCAATGCTTAACGAAGATCCAATATTGACACCAAGCCAACGTTGGCAGACCATGAATTCGACCTACAATGTCTACGGTTCGAGCGCCACAATGGCTCGCTTGGATGTCACAGATGGGACCTCTACCGGCACTTGGCTGCTCCCCTTCAGCGGTTCGACACCGGTTGGGCTCGGCGCTTCTTCGCAGATTGAACTCCATCCTGATCACCCGATTGTCGTCGTTGAAAATGGTGTGCAAACCACCACCAGCATCACCTTCAGAATCGAACCTTCCTGGGACGATGCTGAGAAAATGACCGTGACATCGCGCCTGGTGTTGTCCAACGGTGTGATTTCGATTCCTTCTGTCTATTCATGGGGCGGCTTTGGAACGCAAGGGTACGAAAACGACCTTGAGATTCAAGAAGTCGTGTTCACCGATCTCGACAACAACCGAACCTTGGCTGCTTCTGATTACTACCTGAAAGCAGGCATCCAAGTCGATCTCTCAGTTCGAATCGGTTTCGAAGGGCTCGAGACACTCGATGCCTTCGCTGATGGAGACGCACTGCTCACCCTCTACCGCGGGCAAACAATGGTGACGAACACAACCACCCTCGACGAAAATTATTGGAACTACACCGACACCGTCCCGTTCACTTTTGGTGAATTGACTTGGCGCCTCGAATTGACTTCCTTAAACGGTTCAGGGCTCACTTCTGATGCCATCTTGGAACGTACCTTCCACGTTGACTCAGTCAACCCCCAAGTGCTCTCCACTTCAATGGATTTGTACGATCACCGTACCCCTTCAAGCACCCAAACCATGCGCATTCAAATCACCGATCAGCCGTTGTTGCCAACCAACGTGCAAGCAATGGTCTGGCGCGAATGGATTGACGATAGCAACCTTAACCAATGGCCCGATGCAGATGAATACCAAGGCCTTGGCTTGTACATGCCCAACAATCTGGAAAGCTTGATCGGCCAATACACCCTGCTGCTCGATGACACAGGAGGTAGCCTTGGTCAAAAGGTAGCAGTTTACATTTCAGGCACCGATGAAGCAGGTCAGATCCTCGAGAAAGGTGGAAGCAGTGAGAGTGGTGAACATCTCTTCATGTACCAACTGGCAGTTGACGGCGCACCGACCATCGAACAAGGCGCTTTTTCTTATGCATCAGGCCGTGAACCTTGGCTCCATCCTCAAACGCCTTACGCCATCAATGTTGATCTCTCTGAACCGAACGGCGGTTCGGATCTCGCCGACGTGATTGTCGAATTGGCATCAAACCAAGGCAGCGATACCCTGCCAATCCGATGGGATTTCATGACTGGTAACTGCACAACAACAAGTCCGCATTTGACGGTTATTGACTGCACTATGTTCGGTGCCGATGGGCCAGCGGACCCCTATGAACGGGACATCACCCTGAACATTGAATTTACACTTGCATGGACCACGCCCGACTTGGGTGAAACTCGACGGGAACCGGGTGTTCGTGTCATTGACCGTGCAGGCCAAGAGGTGGTCAAAGCCTTCCCAGAACACCGATGGCGCTTCTCCGCGGCAATGGAGATTCCAGAAGAATCTGTTGCGCTCGTCCTCTCGCAAGGCTCCTTACTCGGCGATGGGGCGCGACTCGCTCCGAACAGCCCAATGGAAATTGCAGGCGGAGTTGTGTTCAGTGAGACCAACGCCGTGCCTGTGTTCGAGTGTGAAGTCAACGTTCTGTTTGCAGGAACATCTCACGCAGCAACAACCTATCAAGGCATTTGGTCAATGGAACTTCGTGCACCGGCCCAGTCTGGAACCATGCCGCTGACATGGAGCATTGGCTGTTTAGAAGGTCAAGGCGTCGATGCAACCGACAAAGAGACCTCAGTCCGATGGATCTTAATCGACGGAACGGGGCCTGAACCAGTTGAAGTTCTCAACCCACGTCCATCTGCTGTTTTAGCCGCAGATGTCCATGAAGTTCGGGTTCTTCTCTCCGAAGAAGGCGGTCTTGAAACCGACTCACTCGAACTCATATGGTGGGTTGAAGAGAAAGCCACAGGCGACCGACTTCGAAACGGTGTTGAACCCCTCACCTTGGTTGGAAGTGAAATCTCTGGCCTGCGTTTGGAAGTGTTTGGTAGCATCGATTTGAGTGTGATCACTTCAGAGATGCTTGAAAACCGGTTAGAACTTCACGTTATCGTTTCGGGCAGGGACTTGGCAGATAACGAAATCCTCGGTTTCGGCGGTTCGCTTGCTGGCACACCTGTTGGCATCTGGGACATGGAATGGCTCAAGCCTGAATTCACCATTGCTCAAGGTTCCGTTGAATACTCACGGCTCATTATCGAAGTCGGTCAAACCTCCATCGTCACCGCCTACGTCAAGAACACAGGGACGCTGGATGGAAGCGTCGATGTTGTCTTCACCATCGTCAATGCTGATGGGAACCGTTCCGTTCTTCGCAGAACCAGCGCAGAGATTGGCAAAGGTGGAGAGGTCGCTGTCCAGGTCGATTGGAACCCTGAAAGTGCAGGTCTTCAATGGATTGAAGTGGCCCTCGAAAATGATCTCACATCAAGCGGACCATCAATCGATGTGCGTCCTCCTCGCGAAGAAACCTTCTCAGAACGGGTGTTTGGCAACGTCAACCCTGTGATTGGCAGTGTAGCGGGTCTCCTCTCGCTTGCCATTGTGGCGACAGGTCTCGTTTACGCAACTCGAATGACTCGAAAGCGTGGCTCGAAGAGCGAATACGATTGGGATGAATATTCCTCTGAATTCGACGAAGATGAAGAGGAGTACGAAGACGAAGTTGAGGGCGCTGTCGAAGTTAACGCCGCTGTCGAAGTTGCAGCAGCAAACACCATCGCACCCATCAGTGCCGCTTCCACCCAAACCGATTGGGTCCGAGGATCCGATGGCTACTGGTGGTATCATGACAAAGTGGCCAATGAATGGTGGTACAAAGATTCAGAAGGGAACATCGTAAGGCACGATTGAGAAGGGTGTTGAATTCGATGGGTCGCTCTATTGCACTGCTCCAAGGTGATTCCACCGTCGGGGACCTTGTTGGGAATGCGAAACGCATCGAATCACTCGCCAATCTGGCAGAATCAAAAGGCGCAGTGCTTGCCTTGAGCACCGAACTGGCCATTTGCGGTTACCCACCGAGGGACCTCCTGCTTCAGCCAGAATTCGTCCATCTTGCTCAAGAGCAAGCATGCCAACTCGTCGTTGGAATTCCAGTGCTTGTTGGAACACCACTCAGCCCTGACCATGACAAACAATTGCCGAGCAATGGTGTTGTACGATGCGGTCCAACGAGCGCTTCATCCGATCATGGCAACCGTATTGTCGCTCGAAAACAACTCCTCCCAACCTACGATGTCTTTGATGAGGCACGGTATTTCAAAGCCGATAACCGGCCGGGAATTGCTCGTACCATCGCTGGTCTTGACCTTGGTGTGACGGTGTGTGAAGATGCATGGCAGGCGGCAGGAATGACGCCTTCAACCTACGCAGCCGATCCGATTGAGTCTCTTGCTGAATGGGGACGCCAAGGTGTCAAACTTGATGCGACGGTCAATCTTTCAGCTTCGCCCTACCACGCCGAGAAACTGATGGCCAGAATTCATGTCTGTCGAACAGCAGCCTCGGTGCTCGACCACCCGTTCTTGCTGGCCAATCAAGTCGGTGGCAACGATGATTTGTTGTTTGACGGTAATTCACTTGTCGCTTGGCCAGACGGTCGCGTCGTAATTGCCCCTGCCTGGAAAGAAGGTGTTCTCATGGTTGATTTGGATGACCCTACCGCTTGTTCGTGGCTTCCTTCAACCGCCTCTGATGCCCTTGATGTTGGTCAGGATAAACTGCGTTTCCTCCAAGCAGGCGATGACGGTCAGGAACACGAGGGTGAAACCCTCGAAGACCTCACAGATGCCGTTGTGACCGGACTCTCGGATTACTGTCGCAAATCGGGCATCACCTCGATTGTGCTCGGTTTGTCAGGTGGCATTGATTCTGCTGTTGCGGCATGCGTTGCTGCTGCTGCCGTGGGTCCTGCCAATGTGACGGGATTGGCCATGCCTTCTCGCCACTCATCACAACACTCGATCGACGATGCTGCATCCACCGCCGCATCCCTCGGCTTGGTGTTTGAAACCATTCCCATCGACCCCATGCACGCATCGGTCGAAGGCTCGATTGGTGGCATGCTTGAAGCAGGCGCTTCGGTTGCTGGTGAGAACTTGCAAGCACGTTTGCGGGGGCTTGTCGTGATGGCATACGCCAACGCTCAAGGAAGCATGGCCATCGCTACAGGAAACAAATCAGAGTTGGCCCAAGGCTACTGCACCTTGTATGGTGACATGGCTGGGGGCTACACGCCTCTTGGCGATTTGTACAAAATGCAAGTCTATGGCTTAGCTGATGTCTTCAACAAGCGAGCAGCGGAGGCTGGTTTGGCAATGCCTGTAAACGACTCCACCCGTACCAAGCCTCCATCTGCTGAACTTGCTCCTGACCAGATCGACGAAGATTCATTGCCGCCTTATCCTGAGTTGGATGCCATTCTACAAGCTCATATTGAAGGAGGCCTCGACGGAGCCAGCATTGCAGCGAAAGGCCACGAGCCTGCCGTTGTCCTCGATGTTCTCACACGCCTCGAACGCAATGAACACAAGCGTTGGCAAATGTCACCAGCGCCCCGTGTCTCAAGCAGAGCCTTCGGTCAAGGATGGCGTCGGCCGTTGGCATCGCGACACGATTGGCGACGCCCCTGAGGGTCGGAATGACTCAAAAACAGCACCCCGTGCCATCATCCATGACCGGGCCAATCCTCAACATTGCGGGCTACCGCTTTGTCGACCTTCCTGACCGGGACGAGCTTCGTGCCCCACTGATTGATGCCTGCCGAGCCGGAGGGCTCCGAGGCACAATTTTACTAGCACATGAAGGCATCAATTTTTTTATCGCTGGGACTCAAGAAGGCATCGATCTGTTTCTCGGCCACATTGAGAAGGACCTGCGATTCCTCGATATTCCATTGAAAACATCACACACGGCCTACCAACCATTCAACAGAATGAACGTTCG
>MEHZ011629634.1_pt1 | contig 15675 bp, 16 predicted proteins | sample 897221 | NCBI WGS metagenome assembly MEHZ01 (sample SAMN05514161, study PRJNA337945) | marine metagenome | isolation source: marine surface water | place: Arctic Ocean | collected 2007-12-13
ATGATTTCGTAATAGATAGCCCAAAGGGTTACACGAACAAAGAGATGTCGGACTTCATAATGGACAACAACATCGAGTGGACTACCAAGGGTTGCATAGGCGGGGATAGTTCTCACATAGAGCTATACAACGAAGTAACTGGTGCTTCTCTTTGCAGGTATCCTTGGGATTCAAGTCTATCTCTAATGGAAGCGATATCCTTTGTAATGGATATGCACAAAAAAGAGAACGACGAGTCTAGCCATGTTGATGCTTAATGAAAGTCACGCCTCTAAGTTTGGACTTAAAGAGGCTATCATACTTCACAAAATTATATTCTATGTTCTGCTTAACAAGAAGGACGGAAGAAATCTACACAGGGGAAGATACTGGACATTCAACGGTCGCAAGGCTTGGTGTCTAGTATTTCCCTGTTTTTCCCACATGCAAATCTGGCGATCACTAAAGAACCTAGAGAAATCTGGTGCTTTGATTAGCGATTCATTTAACAAAAAAGCCTACGACAAAACTCGTTGGTATAGCTTATCTGATTCAATGATAGAAGAGGTAGCTAAGAGTAAATACTGGTCAAAAGCCATTTGCAAAACTGAAACCTACCGTAACAAAACTGAAACACCAATACCATTAAATAATATTATAGAAAATAATAATATATTGGACGAAGTTAAACCCTACTAAAGAAAGAAAATAATATGAGTCATTTCTACAACTGTTCAGATCCCGAGCCCTTCCTAACAAATGCACAAACACCACCCCAAGCTAGGAAGATTGGCGCGTATCCATCCGTAACTACCGTTATGGGAATTATTAAAGACCCATTCCTTGACGGCATCTGGTCTCCTAGCAAATTCGTTGAGCTAGCTAGAGAGAATCCCAACTGGGGCATGGATGAGATTCACCGAAGGAAGTTTGGTATGCGCCAATCCCCCGAGGACAACAGCGAGATGACAGCGTCCGAATACGGAACGACTGTCCATGGCAGGCTAGAGAAGCACATCGATAGCATCATCCGCGGGCAGGAGCCAAAGCTAGATAGCGACTGGGATGCTTGGGCAGAACCCTTCCTAAAGCACATCGTTGACAACAAGATTGAACCCGTGAGCGTTGAGTTCGTGGCTTGGGATGCCGAGCTAAAGGTAGCGGGCAGTGTGGACTTCATCGGCAGGTTACCAGACGGTAAGTATTACATGGCGGACTACAAGTGTCGCGACTGCAAGGGCAAGGGAGGAAAGTTCTACGAGAAAAAGGACTGCACTCAGCTAGCTATCGAGAGTTGGATGTTAGCTAGGATGTGGGATTTAGAATACCTTCCCTTCATTACTAGTGTTTGTATTGACATCGGATCTCAAAAGCACTACCACAAGGAATGGAGCTTCAAGCAGATGCAAAAGGGGATCGAGAGATTCAAGCTAATGTCCGAAATATATTGGATGGACTTCATGAATGTTTAGCTAGATGCGGGCATTTTTATATAAATACAAACATCTGGATGAGGATGTCGAGACGGTTTACTGTCAATGGAAAATAGCTAAGGACGAGCGCACCGCATTTAAGTATGCGTTTGGAAAAGCTAAGCAAAAAAATCAAGACACGGTCTGCACTAAGCGCGGATCTCACATTCAAATAATAGATGTAGAAGATTATGACGTATCTAAAATATTCCCAATTAGCCCAATACCGAAACGAGAACCTACCCAAGAAGTGTCCGATCATGGAGACTGGATGCTCTAAGCCCTGCGTAGATCACAACCACAAATCTGGAATGGTTCGCGGAGTTATCTCAATGGAAGCCAACACGTTTCTAGGAAGGGTTGAGAATAGTTTTCGCAGATTTGGGACTAGCTCCGAAGTTAGCTTATCATCCATACTTAGAAACATGGCTGACTACCTAGATAAGGGTGACACAAATATTCTACATCCAGTAGGATTAAAGCAGTTGGCGGGAAGGTTTGGTCGCTTACCTGTTGGTCAGCAAGAGTTTGCGTTGATGGGATTAAAAGTTAAAAAAAGTGAAATAAATGCTTGCACTAACTCCAAGCAACGGACATCTTTATACCGTAACTCTCTTACAAACTATGGAAAATAAAAACATACTATCGGAAATACAAACCGAACTCAAAGCCCCCAAGGGGCAACGCAATAACTTTGGCAACTACACTTATCGTAGTGCTGAAGATATTTTAGAAGCTATTAAGCCCCTACTCGAAAAGCACAATGTCGCACTCGTTTCCAACGATGAGATGGTTGAGCTAGCTGGTCGCGTTTACGTTAAGACTACAGTTATTCTCGCGCAGGACAACACACCATTCGCATCCGCATCGGGATTTGCGAGAGAAGCATTAGAGAAGAAAGGTATGGACGTAGCTCAGATTACTGGGTCATCTGCATCTTACAGCTCTAAGCGTGCTCTAGGAAATCTCTTGTGCATTTCGGATTCCGCGCTTGACCCAGACAAAACAAACAAGCATGGTAAAAACTCTCCAGTTACTTCCACGAAGGAAGTAGCTACTACTAATGATGAACTAATATAGGAGGCTATATAATATGGAAAAATACGATAATACAAATCGCGGTGCAATGTTTAAGAACGACCGCAAGAAAACTGAAACACACCCAGACTTGGGTGGGACTCTTGATGTTGGTGGGGTTGAATACTTCATCAATGCTTGGAAGAAAACATCCAAGGCAGGCGCACCGTTTTACTCTCTGTCTGTTACCAAAAAGGAAGCCAAGGTTGCTGAAGCAGTAGCCGAAGAGGTTCCGTTCTAACCCGCCTGTTGTTGGCGGTAGCCCTAAGCATGGCTCAAAACTGCTTACCCTTTTACAATAATAAAAAAATAATACAATGGAAACAAAAGACCCTACACCACTTCCTTCTAGCGGAGAAGTATCCCACTTTGCAACTGGTGCAAAAAGAGACACGATGCGAGGCAAAGGCTTCCCATCCTTAATCCCAACCTGCGCGTTAATGGCTATAGCTAAGCGTTTCGAGGACGGGGCTAACAAGTATGGCAGAGATAACTGGACGAAGGGCATTCCCCTTTCTAGATACTGCGATGCAACTAACCGACACCTATGGGCATTCCGAGACGGATGCACCAAGGAGGATCACGCGGGTGCTGTTCTGTGGAACATAGCCTGTTGGATGCAAACAAAAAAAATGATTGACGACGGGGATCTTCCAGAGTCTCTTAATGATCTTTAATTCAACCCAAATAATAAAAATGGACTACATCGACACATATATAAAAAATTACAAGAAGGCTTACGAGCGAGAGTTCAGTGAGCCACAAGATAAAGAAATGTCAAAGGAGTTTGTAGCTAAGGCTCGCAAAGACATCCAATGGGGTAAGGACAACGGTCTTATCCACGAGATGTGCATGGAGGACTACATAAAGACTCAGACTAGATTTAGAGGAAACATTACGGATAAAATTCGTAATACAGTTATAGAGGCGGAGTTCATGCCCGATCAGCTATTGGCTGACTACTATGGACTTTCCGTGTGTTCTATTTCTAAAATCAAGAGAGCTCACCGAGAGTCCTTGGAATCCCCTAAATCAGATAGCTAGATATGGAAGATGTGCGCTCGACAGAGGCAGAAGCCTCGGTCATAGCTAGCTGTCTCTCCAACGATGACTCGCTTACCTATGATTCTATATCCAAAATCATTACTAAAGATGATTTTTACGAATACAAATACGCTTTACTTTTCAAAGCCATCGGGGAACTGATTAACACGAGCAAGGAAATCAATGAGATTACCTTGACCGAGAAGCTTAGGAAAGAAAACACCTTGGATTCCGTGGGCGGTATGCCTGCTATCTTCGCAATCATGGATTCCCCTAGCACGCCAATGGCGGGTATGGAGTCCGCAAAGATTGTGTTGGAGCACAGCAGAACTCGACAGCTAAACAGGATATACAAGCTAAAGCTAGAGGAACTAGCTGAGGGTGGAGATGTAACCGAAATAGCTTCCACTACGGAGACTGCTCTTCGGGGGATCATGTCCGACAGTAGCGTAGCTAACTCCCTAGAGGAGGCATCCAAGAACCTAAAGGACAGACTGCACAGCATTCTGGACGGGACTTACGAGTCCAACAAGATACCTACGGGAATTAGCCACTTAGATCTAAAGCTAGACGAGGGTGGCATTGGCTTGGGAGAGGTGTTTGTAATTGGAGCACCGACATCCTGCGGTAAGTCTCAGCTAGCTTTAAATTTAGTTCTAAGGTCTTCCATCACGGACGATACCCCGAGCTTGATATTTAGTTTTGAGATGCCCGCCAATCAGCTAACGAAGCGCATGGCACAAACAACGTCCGCCGTAAACCTAAAGAGGTATGTGGACAAGGTAGCTACCAAGGAGGAGATGCAAGCCGTGGACGATGCCATTGACAAAATTGGCAAAGCACCTATCTATACCGAGCACAGCGTGCGGAGCGTAGACGAACTCAGATCCAAGGCTAGGATGATGAAGCGCAAACACGGCATAAAGCTCATAGTTGTTGACTACCTACAGCTAGTGCCCTATGATTCCAAACTAAGTAAGCACGAGGGTATCTCCAAGGTATCCCATGCGATCAAGCAAATGGCTATGGAGTTAGATGTCGCTGTTATACTTCTAGCGCAGATCAACAGGACGGGAGCCATGAGAGAAACTGGCTTAGTGTTGTATGACCTAAAGGATTCTGGAGACATCGAGAACGATGCGGACGTTGTCCTCCTAATGTATCCCAAGGGAGGAGACCTTGACCATTGCAGAAAGCATCTAGAGGACGGGACAACCTACCTAGAGATGGAATACAATGTAGCTAAGAACAGAGAAGGCGAACGAGACCTAAAGGGTAAATTTAGATTCCTAAATCACATAGGGAGATTCCAATAACAAACCAATAAACTAAAATGTCACATAAAAACTCAGCACCATTATTCAAACCAGATACCGAACAAGTCCTCGTAAGAGGTTTAAACGCAATGACCAAAGCCTGCGATGCCCTGTCAAAGCAGAACGAAACCCTTAATCACGACATCGAAAAGATGAAACACAAGATAGCTAGGTTGCAGGAAAAAATCCTAGTCAATCAAGATACCAAGGAATAGTTAGCTAAGCAACTTGACAATTCCATAAATTTTAAACAATTTATGTTATAATTTTAACCTATGCCTAGGAACTACAGAAAAGAATACGATAACTACCAAAGCAAACCAGAGCAACGGAAACGCAATGATGCACGAAAAAAATCAAGACGCAAGATGGTCAAAGAACTTGGAGAGTCTAAACTTCGTGGCAAAGATGTTGACCATAAGGATCGCAATCCTCGGAACGCTTCTCGGTCTAATCTTCGTATTCAAACAAAATCAAAAAATCGTTCTAGGAATAAATGATTTATCGGTAATCCAGTTAAGCAATTACTGGAGGGTGGTTTTCAAGTCGTTGTGCCTCCTTATTGATTCCGATACTAATCAAAGTCTCACCTCACTAAACTGGGGTGGGGCTTCTTGATATGAGAGACTGGACAAAATCTAAATCGTGGAAGAGGGGACAAGATACCGAAAACGGTAGGTTCCTTCGTGTGTTCTCCTTAGTAGATGACAACCCTAGGAAGGCTACTATGGACGATCAGATGAAGCACATAGACTGGCACACGCTCATAGGGACGATTGATGTCAAAGCCATGAAGCGCGTAAACAGGGGCGGGGATTTGCAGACGGAGTTCATGTGGATAGAGTTCAGAAATAGGGCGGGCACTAACGGGTGGATATTTGGAAAGCAGGACTGGATAGCTTTTGAAATGCTAGACGGTTTTCTATTAGCTAGGACTAAGGATCTTCGGGATCTAGCTAACGAGCTGTGCAATACTGATGTGTTTGTTCAAAGAGCGTGTGATGCGTTGTATAAAGCTTACCAAAGGAAGGGAAACAGCGACGTTATATCCATGATTAAGTTCTCAGACTTAGATAAGATACCCCATATGTATATTAGGGATTCAGACTACGTCGAGGTAGCTACGCCTAGTCCTTTTCTCTAAGTCTAGATAGTCTCTCCTCTACGCCCTTACCTCTTCCCGCTTGCCAATAATAAATTTTACCCGCAACTGGGACGTATTTAGCGGATCTCATATCTTTAGCCTTACGAGCATCTAGTATGTCCTTCGTGATGTCATCAAGAATTCCTACCTGCGGGGGAGAGATGGTCTTTATGAACGCAGATCCGAAGCCCTCCTTGCGAGCCTTAACTGTTGTATACTTAGATATACCAAACATCCGCAGAACGTGGTTCCACCAGAAATCCTCGGGGTCTATCTCGCGGTTCATCATCACGGCTTTTAGTATGTCGGCACTACCATTTGTTATGGTTGTGAATACTAGTATCTTCATCATGTCCGTAGAAGCTTCGCCCACCTTCTGGGGGTTTCCTTCCGACAAACCCTCCATGAGCTTAACCCAAGTTCTCTCTCTGATGAAGTTAAATTGTTTTATCGTGTAGGATTTTAAGCTATACGCTATTCTTAAATTTGGATTCTTGGCGTATTCCAACGGCATCTCCGTAAGAGAAATTGGAGCAATGTCAGCTAGCTCATTGTAGATTGCCTCTACTACTAGGTCACTCTTTACTCCGTTTTTCAGGTCTGCTATTGTTGCGTATGCGTCTTCGCCCTGAATTCTTTTAAGTCTAGCTAACGCTTTTTTATATTTTTTACTATTTTGATTAGCCTTGGCTCCCTTTTGGAGAACATTATATGTCGCATTTATATTAGCTTCCTTAGCTAACTTGTCCATTGCGCTAAGACCAGTCATTTTAAATACGGTATCCACGGCTTTGGAAAAAGCTCCAGCGTCCTTGTGCTCGGCAGAAATGCTTTCCTTGGCTAAGCCTAAGTCAGCCATCTTGAATTTCTTTGTCCCCAGAGTTGCTTGAATCGTGGGGAGCAGTCCGTTCTGAACCATTGAGAAGTAGAAGTCACCTAGCTGAGTAAGCGTGGACATCGGGCTACCCATCGCGGCAATATACCCCAAGTTTTTGGCTCCCTTTACAAATCCAAACTGGCGACCGTGTTGACCAAACCTAGCTTCTACAACGCCCTGCACAACATCAACTTGATCCTGTCGCAGTCTGCCTTGACTAACCATCTTGTCCATCACTTTACCGAGCCTGCCAGAAACTGGATCAACGCCCGCTGTTTTGCCAGAAAACCCGTCTCCAATCAATTTTTTGGTTTCTATGGATGTAATACTCTGCTCTAAATATTTGTTTAACGCTTCCATTGGGCTAGCGTAATACTGTAGCTGACTGTCTTCGATTAACGAAATCCGTCTTTCTTTTGAATTGTTGGGCTCGCCAGCTCCCGACCTGTATAACCTAGACCTAGCTAGCTTTTCTAGCATCATCTGGCGTTCTACTGGACTTAGTTTTTGACCCGTGGCTCTTTCGTATCTAGCTATCTCTCCGTCTACGGAAGTCATGTCGTAGCCCATGGACTCCTTCAAGCCCTTAAAGTCATCGACGGATCTAGGGAAGTAGTTCTGTATAAGGTTGGGATCTAATCCTAATCCAACAGCCTCTTGACCAACACTACTTATTAACCCCCGAACCCTAGCGTAGTCATCTACCATTCCGTATCTTTCTAGGATTTCTTTTCCCTCCCTAGCTAAGCCCTGAATTCTTTCGTTGTCGCTAGCTACCTGCATTTCGCTTCTGTTAAACCTACGGCTCTTTCGTGAATTGCTTTTCTTTTGGTAGCGTATGTCTGAACTGTCTGGATCAAATGCGCCAGAGTTAGCTGTAGCTGATTTGATTCCATTCTTGTTCCATACGGCAATTGAATTTAATCCATACCTAGGGCTGTTGGTGTCTTGGTATTCCGAAAGAACAATACCATCGTATCCTAATGATTTCAGTGATTCGGAAACTATCTTAAATTCGTAGTCACCAAAAAATCCATCTTTCATTGAACCAAATCGAGAGCTAACAACTTCGTATTCTGGGGACTTACCTTTAAACTTAGCTATAATAGTCCTTTGTAATTCATCCAAGCTGTCAGAATTTCTGGGATCAAATATTTCTTTGGCATTGAGGAATGCAGGCATGACGCTTATTCCAGCTAAGTCCTCACTCACATCACCCTCAAACCTATTAGCTTCTGGGTCTCCCTCCATCCTTTGGGGAAAGGGTTTTAGATACGCCATCTCGGAGGAAAGATCTGGATCGGGGCTAAAGAAAACCCAATTTTTTAATCTTTCGCTTCTGTTTTCAAATTTTGTAAAATCTTCCTTTGTGCCGTGATACAGCATCATTGGAGTTCCGTCCTCTTGGACAAGCACTCCTTTGCCAAACCACTTTTTAAATGCGGGTGTTCCCTTTACCTTGGGAGTAATGGCGGGTCTCTTCCCTAGCTGATTTCTACCACCCCTAGCTATAGCTTCATCGATTTGCTCTTGAGTAGTTTTTACAAACGCTTGAGCTGGGCTAGAATCTATATTGTCTTCTTCTACAAAAGCTCTGATTCCAGATTGGGCTCCAGTAAGAAGGGTTCCAATTTCTTTCTCGCTTTTATTTTCATACGAAGGATAAGCACGCCTAACTTCTTCGACAAACTCTGGTCTCATTATGTCCATCAAATTTATTACTCTGTCGGGAACGGCAAAATCAGATCCCCCGATGCCTATCTTGTAGGTGCGGTGAGCTCCGTCATCTGGTTGGGATACTCCGTTGGGTTTAAATACAGCGGTTATGTCGCGAGTTTTAAAGTTGTTATCTCTAAGGTGTCCATCCATTAAATCTTTGTTTTCTGGAACAATTCTAGTAAGCTTGTCCCACAAGGAATTGGGTGTTTCTGACTGAGATCTAAGGTTGTCGGTTCCCCCAGTAAACATCCTGCTTCTTAGTGCTACCCCAAAAGCCTTTCTTGCATTACCTTGATCTAGCAAAGAACCTTTGTTTGGGAATTTTTCGTGTATTCCAGAAATTGCCCTAAGTAGCGGACCGTCTGTTGGATTGGGAGTTCCGTCTTTTTTAAATCTAGAGCTATTAGCTACGGAGTCCTCTAGTTGATTTATAAATTTATCTACGCTGCCGAAACTAGCTACGACGTTATCGTATACAATCTCAGCGGTAACTCTATTAAAATAATGCTGAGTGCTGGGATCTCCAGAAACTATCAAAACTAAATCTGCTTCGCTAGCTAACCTAGCCGCTTGTTCTGAGGACGTAGCCCAAGTGTATTTACCAGACTTTCCTTTTTTGTTTAAAGCATACCCGATGCCCGCATCTAATTCATAAGACTTACCCGTAAGGGGGCTTTTATATTTGCCTATTCCAAATTGATCCGCTTGCCAAACAACTACGTTTAAGTTTTGGTCAACCGCATCATTAAGTAACTGAATAATATCAACCGTATTTTCTTTTGTTACGTTTGAATTCTTTGCTGGCTTGTTTCCAATTCTTACCATTGGAGCCTTGGTAAGATCCTTAGCTAAGCTAAATTTAGTTGCCCTGAATCCCGCGTTCAGCGGTCCCTCGTCTCCTCTAATGAAGGACTTGCTAACCTTGGCACTGAAGCCCTCTGGGTCTTTGGCAAATCGAGAAAAAGAATTTAAAAAATCAACAACCTCTACGTCACTCTCGGCTTCTTTGAACAGACCCTGCATACCAAATCGTTGCATCAAGTTGTTTAGCCACACCTTAACTCTGGTCTTAGTGTTTAAATCCAGAGTCGTGTATTGCCTAGCTAGCTCCCCAACTGTTTGAGCCAAGAACTCTTCGTTCTGTATGTTTGTGTCGTATTGGGACAGGAAGTCCTTTAGCTGATTGTTGATCTCGGATCCTGCTTCCGTGGATCTAATAACGGACTCAAACATATCTTTAGTTATGAGCTGTAGTTCAGTGTCTGTTTTAGCTTTCTTCCCGAGAACGGTGTGCAAGAGTTCGTGAGCTACGGTGGTTGCGTCGGACTCCGTTGCGCTAATACCTATTGTGTTAGACATAGGATCGTAGAAAGAATCACCTTCTTCGATAACCTCAATCTTTACATCTATATCGAGATCCCCGAGAATTTTAACAGCACTTTCAATGTGCTGATTAACTATTGGTGCATTGGGGTTAGCTTCGTTTAATATAGCTTGGCTATTTGTTATGTCAGCTTGGGGCTGAGATTGGAATCTACGTGAAAGTTTTTCCTGAGTTGATTGAGGCAGGTCTACAGCTAGCTCGTTTGCATTAGCTAATGCCAATGAAAGTATTCTGTAGTCATCTGGATTGCTTTTAGACATCTCTAATAGCTTATCTTCAAAGGGCTTAGCAATTTCTTTTGCTTCCGTTATAGCCCTGCCCGTCTCAAGTTCGTATTGGCGAAATTCTCGAACGAACTCCTTGCCTGCTCGACCCAATCGTCGACTCATGGGTGTAGCTATCTTTGATGCAAAGTCAGTGAAGCTATTGGGGTTTGTAATTTTGTTTTGTTGGCGTGTGTCTGGCTCTGGGACAGCATTGTTTTCTATTGCTATTCCCGCGAACTTAGATCCCAACTCGGGGTCAGCTACATCATTGGCGTTAATACTTCCGTCCATAACTCCAGCGGACATTCTGTCGGTTTGCGTAACTATATCTTGAGCCTTGGTAGTAACAACATTCATGCCCCCACCAATCAAGAATCCAATCATTGCGGACTCTACGACTCCCTGAGTGATTGGTCTGTTTTCATCATACTTAGATATATCACTAGCTATATAATTTATTAGACCAGTTTGAGCACCCTCGGTTGCGCCCTCGATAAGTCCAGCTCCTGCATACTGCTTGAGCCGATCCATAAATACTTTCTTGGTGACGGAACCTCCCCCCAACAGGGGTTTAAGTATAGCACTTGCTCCCATGGCGTTCAACGCATACATGGGCAAAGCGGCTATTGACCCAACTTTATTGGACTCTTTTATTTGTTCGTTTGTTGCTGTTGCCGTAGTGACACCCTGCGTAGCTAAGTAATCGTCCCGACCTTGCTGTGCTCCCATGGCTAAACCAAAAGCTCCGATAGTAGCTTTGCCTTTTAGTGACCTGCCCTTTGTTAGCACTCCAAGTGCTAGGTAGGGAAGAGTGCTTCCTGCACCAGAAAATAAGTTGTAAGCAAAGCCCCCTCTTTCGCTTTCTGGAACACTGGAAAGTATAGAATCGTTTACGTCTGTTCTAAATTCAGATACGTTCTTAGCTAACTCAAAGTTACCGCTAAACTGACCCAGTGCGGATGTTACCGCTTCAGCGGAACCTATAGCTAAATCAATGCCTGCCGCGGGCACTGCCTTTAGGTAATCACCAAAGGACTTTGAACCCTGCGAGGACTGTTGAGCTCCAGCCATTCTGGCTCTCATTTCATCCAAGGATACTGGCTTGGCGGGTTCCACGGAGGTGTTTGACTTCGAGGCTTCTCCCGAGTTTTCGCTAACACGAGATCTCAATTCCTCTAGAGATACTTTCTTGGCTGGTTCAACTGCCATATTATTATTCTTCTTCGTCGTTAACTAGCGAATCATTAAATCCACCTAAATTTGTAAGAACAGACCAAGACTCTCCATCGTGAGTAAACACTCTTCCGTCATGGGCATCATACATTTGATATGGTTCTGGATTTGTAACAGCACTTATTTCTGGGGGCTTGGCATCCAAGATGTATCTTCCTGCTGGTGTTTGAGCAAGTTGTTGAAATAATGCAGAATTAAACGCTAGGGGTTTCTCTGAGTCACTCCAAAATCCGTCTTCAGTTACGGTCATTCCTCCTGTATTTGGATTTACTACTACTCCTTGATCTTTCATCATAGAATACAGGGACTTAACGTCGGGCATTTTAACATCGGAGTGCCTAGTGTCCTCACCTAATTCTTTTTCAAGCAACCTATTACCCAACCTCATTTTTTCAATCTGAAGTTCGGATAGCATATCTTTTAAACTTTTTTCATTTTGAGCTTCTTCTCTGCGCTTAACAATGCCACTCATCATTTTTTCAACATACTCTGGGGATTTGTTGTTATCACGTGCCCACTTCATAAGACCCTCGTCATCCTCAGCTATTTCTCTTTCGTATTCTAGCTGTTCTGATGTTTTTTGTTCGTCTGGCATACCAGCGGGTGCAGGAGAGTCCTCTGGGGCTCTGGCAGGGGTAGACCCCTCGGAAGTGCTAGCAGGAGCTTCTAGGGGTGTTTCTGTCCCTTGTAGGGCTTGTTCTGCCTTAAACCTCTCGGATAGGTTATTCTCAATGGAATCCGCGCTATACATTTGTTTAGCTGTTTCGTTTCCGTAAGTTAGTTTACCGTTGGTATCAATAAATGAAACCATTCCTGCTTCTGGTGTATCAGATATCATTGGAGTAGAGTCAAACTCTTGGCGCATTAATCCACTAAAGGACTTCTGAGACTCTTGATTTTTTTGAAAAGCCTCTAAGGTTTCCCTGTCTATCGGATAAGTCACGCCACTCGCAGTTGTTCCAGCATAACCCTGAGTTCCCTCAATTCCGTTGGGTAGCATTCCCCCTACGGCAGATTCTAATGAACGAGGATCACCAAAGCGATCAGGATAAGCACCAGCCAAACCTCCAACATTTTTTTGTTCTAGTTCCCTCAACCCTCTTTGTTCTAGTATTTGAGCATCGTTAAGTTGACCAACTTGGGGAGCCATTCCTATACCCTGTAGCGAACTTCCTTGGGTAGCTACGGGAGCCATACCTACACCACGTTTTGGAATTTCTGTCTGCATTGCGCCTTGCGCTTGCATTTGAAGTAACTTTTGTATTTCTGAATTCCCTTCGGGTGTCATTGGATCCGATGACACTGGTGTAGCTAAGTCGTATTGTTCCTGAACGGTGAGTGGTTGTGAAGGAACTGCTGTAGCTAAATCAGATTTATCCTGAACGGTGAGTGGTTGTGAAGGAACTTCGGTAGGACTAGGACTCATGTCTGCTTCGCCATTTGAGGAACCCCTTGATCTAAAACTATTTAATTCTTCTTGGGTAAAAGGCTTTGAAAGTTCTCTTCCTTTAGCACCATACATTTTATTTCCTATAAATCCACCAAGTCCTTCGCCCATTAATTCAGACAATCCTTTGCCATCTTCCCTGATTTCGCCTACGGCATAATCAGCTAACGTATATGCCATAACGGGAACATTAAACCTGTTAGCCATAGATGCCGCACCAATTAAGTTCTTTCCCGTCAACAAATTAGAACCAAAATTTGCGGTTCCTGCCCCTAAACGCAGAGCGTCCCTTGCCCCGACGGCGGTATTAGCTACGGTCGTGGCGGCATTGGCGTTGTTAGCTAAGCCATCCTGCATGGCTTGCTGGTCGGTTGGGAGGGTTCTTTGGGGTGGCGGAGTCGCCATGAAATTGTTTGCAGTACTCATAATCCTATTGTATCATACTTTAGTTAGCTAAGCTTTCTTATTTTTTAAACAATTTGTTTAGTCCGATTCTTCTTTTTTCGCAGGCACTGCAATTTTGTATATCTGTTCCAGCTATGGCATCTATACCCTTAGCTATGGGTTGAGCAAATTTTTTAACAACATCCCCCAGTCCTTTTTTTTCTTTTAATTCAGCTTTATTTTTACTTTTAAGTAATCCTGATTTTAAAGTCTCGTAGAGAAAATTAAATCTATCAAACCTCATGCTGACTATTTCTTTTTCTGGATGATATAAAAAATACCATCCGTCATCCGTATCATCCACATAAACTTCCCATCCTTTATTTATAAATGAAGCATCCCTAGGTATTCCCATTAAATCATAGTTCTCTGGCTTTAAATATAATAAATTTGAAAAAGCATCATTCGTTGCAATACTATCAATAATTTCTTCTGTCATACTTAATTCCATATTTTTAGGTCTGGGTTAGTTGTTCATTCTCCTTGATATGAGTCAACGGGTTCTTCTCCAAAACCATCTGGCATTGGCTCGCTGTCGTCGTCAATTGCGTTAGGATCTTCTTCATCTTGTTCTACACCATCTTGCCAACTAGGGCAAGTCTTGTCATTGTCTGCAATAACAGGAATTATAGCAATATTACACAATTCGTATTCTTTGTTTATTTCACTTGGTAACGAAACAGATCCCAAGTTGTCATAGTTTGATTTTTCATTCTTCTTACGATCGTCGGAATCTAGCCGTTTATAATAGCCTTCTGGATTATCCCCGTCATAGGTCAGTTTGTCTTCGTAAAATTCATCCTTTGGATCTTCAACGATCTCTCCGAACTCCTTGATGTAGTTGTCTGCAATAAATGTTTCTCTCACTCTGTCTTTTATTTTCCAATCATCATCCGTATTAGCGTCTCTTTGAAATATATCATAACCAAAAATATATTTCATTCCAATACATAAATTTTGAATCTTAAAACCTGCTTTTGCTTTTTGCCCTGTAAGCTGACCAAAGTTGGCGAAATTATTATTATTATTCCACCTAATAATAGCGTAGTCTAACATAACGTACGTTGGTGTACTGTATGCATAATGTTCATCGTTAGAATAAGAAAAGAAATCCTTCCTCGATGCTTTTGCACTGTTATACTGAGTGGGTCCCGTTTCCTTCACCCAATCACTGTAAACAGTTGTTAATCCTCCGCAAGTCGTTGATGTATGGCACGGTCGAGTAGTCTCACGCTCTATAATGCATTCTATTTTTTGGGTATCTTCTACCGAGGATGGGGTTGCTGAACTTTCAGCTGTTTCTGTATCATTCATTAATTTTAAAGACCACCGCTTCCTTGAAGACCACCACTTCCTTGAAGACCACCACTTGGTTGAAGACTATTACCAGAACTAGAACTAGAACTACTGTCATCGTCATCGGAAGGACGAACTCCAAACTTTGCCGTATACTTCTGTTCGCTTGAACGATATCCACTAGCTTCAAAAAATTCTTCAATCCCCGCACAAAATTCCGAAGGCGCTTCACCCTCATTTTGGGCTGTTCGACACGCTTCTATTTTTGCATCAAGTATTGCTTGTTCGGCTTCCGCCTCGAGTCTTCTCATCTCATAATGCGCTTCGAGGGCGATGCTCTGGGCATCGTATAGATCTTGTATCGCATTGACGTGCGATTCATTAAGTGAGTCAAACTTAGCACCCCAATCCTCCTCTCCGTCGGGTGAGTTGTCAAGGACGCGTCCATAGGCATCCCCTAAAGAAGCCATTGCGCTATCCTGCGCCGCCTTTAAACCATCCATAGCGTCACTATGAGACTGCATCAGTGCGTTCAAGACCTCGTCGGATTCTGTTTCTGGTAATTTTGGAACATACCGTCGAGCTCCGCAATCCACGCAACTCCATCGCGTGCCATCGGCATACTCACCAGATTGGCATTCTGGTTGTTCTTGACCCCCGCAAGGGTTGTAGCAATCCAGCCTAGAGGAAACACTACAAGGAGAGGTTTTTGTGTATCCTACAATTTTAAAATCATCGCCTTGATTGTATATAGTAGGTTTAAACTTCGCGGCGCTTGGCTCTCCCGCTTCTCCATCTTCGTCTTCGTCTTCGTCTGAACTTTCTTCAACTATCTCTATTCTATACGTACCACAGCCACCACTCGACCAGTATTCGACTCCTGTTTGAAATTGGATATATGCGGCGCCCGCCCTTGACTGTCTATAATTGTTAGCTGTTGATACTCGTCCACTTTCAATTAATGAAAAGTTTTCTAC
>MEHZ011595909.1_pt1 | contig 15658 bp, 9 predicted proteins | sample 897221 | NCBI WGS metagenome assembly MEHZ01 (sample SAMN05514161, study PRJNA337945) | marine metagenome | isolation source: marine surface water | place: Arctic Ocean | collected 2007-12-13
GTGTCTGAATTGAGAGCTGTTTAGAAACTGTCTAACTTTATCGAAGTTAAATTTAGAGAGCCTGAAACCCTTACCCCCTGATAGGGCGGTTTGTAAATCAAGGCCATTAGTTGAATTAAACTGAGATGCACCTCTACTAGTTCGGCTAAATTCCTGTGTTTTTAAAAAGTTCGGAACGAAGCCTTTGCCGCGCACATTTACCCTGCCTCCGCTTTTTTTGTGACGACGTAAAGATATCAACTCTTGTTTGTTGTAGCCGGCTTTGACTAAATAATTCAAGTCGGATTGATTTCCGGTCTTTAAATAGCTCTCCACATACATTGAGTGAAACATGCCGCCTCTAGCTTGGGTCTTAAATGTTTTTGTATTGTTTAGTTTGTTGTTAAACTTAATGCCTTTGTTTGCGGGGTCAGATAAAACAGCTTGGATCTTTTGTCCACGAGTTCTAAAGTCAGCAAAATTAGGAATAAGTCCAGAATAGCTGAACTTATTACCACCATCAGCATAACCTTTATGTTTTTTATTCGATAAATTAGTATTACCTCTGCCTTTAAATCTGGTGCTGCCAACAGTAACGTCCTTCCATTGGTCAGTTTTTTGAACTACGCCTTGCTGGTGTAAGTAAAATTTTGCTTTAGGATGTTTGTATCTCCCTTTTGGAGTTTTGTCTCTCCATATGCCAACACCCTTACTTTTAGCTGTCTCAGCGATTTTTTGGTGCTTAAAGTAATCTCCTTTATTTAAGTATCCAGCATCAGGAACTCCATACCCTTTTTCAACTAAAGATCTAGCTAATTCTTGATCCTTAAAAAGCCCTCTTCCGTAAGCAGCTTTTCCGTCTTGAACTCTAAAATCTCTAAGTCTTGTTTTTCCCTTTTTATTGTTATAAAAGTTTTTAGCTATACTTGTAGCTCTAGTTCCATATGCTTGATCTTTTTCTACTGCATCTACTCCATGTAATCTGTGGTCAACTCTTTGAGTGCCAACTAAAACATCAGCTTCTATACTATCTCCGTCAATAATCTTAGATATAGATTTAACAGGTTGAACTTTATCGTCAGCAAAATTTGGAACAAACCCTCCGTATAAGCCTAAGTTTTCAGCATCTGCAATGGTTGACCCCTTGAATCCTCTTAGTGAATTTGCGGTTCTTAACGCTCTCTCTTCTTTCGTTTTTCTGAAAGAGCTGGAATTAATATTTTTAGTTTTTAGGAAGTTTTCAATTGATCTGTCTGAAGCTTGAAAAATACTTTTCGCTAATAAGTTGGCTGGAGAATACCCATGTTTGGCTTCTATAGGTAGCCGGCCAGGTCTAACAAAGTCAACCACACCTTGACCATCTCCACTGCCTGATTTTTTGGTAGCAGTTTTCCCTTTAATTTTGTAGGAATCGTTACTTGTCCGAATAAACCCTTTACCTTTTAATCCGCTTTTTTTGTTATTATATAAGCCTTCTTCATAAACTGAGCCAACTACATCGTTCGAAAAACCTCGACCCAAGTCAGAGACTTTTCTAGCTCCGCTAGTTCTACCTGATGCGTCTTGATTTGCAAAGTAAAAACTTCGAGATAGAGCGGTAATTCCAAGCTTTTCTAATTCTGATATCATGGGTTTTAACCTAGCAGCCTTCGCAGCAACATTATCTAGCGGAGACTCCATTTTTTTCCAGCCACGATCACGAGGATGCTGCACAAACATTTTGGCTTTAGGTAAATTGAGCATAGTGCCTGTTTGCCTAGCGGGTAAAGCGAAATTAGGCACAAAGCCTTTATGGTAAGTTGAGTTATTTGAGCTACCCTCCGATTCGGAAGCGGCTGGGGAGTAGGGGTCAAATCCATGCTTATTCATAAATTTAGAGCCATACTTGGATCCAGCTCTACTATCTTTAGGTGGAATAATAGCGGGCTGTTTCATTCCTGAGAACGTTTTTACTGACTCATTAGTGTTATAAATTACCTCGCCAAGTCCAAGCATGTTCATTTTCTTAACTTGCCCTGACCTGTATCCAGCCTTCGCAGCCATACTTTCTTCTTTTGCTTTTTCGTAAGGCGTCACTGAGCTAGAAGAGAAGTTGGGAATGAAGCCTTCAGCATTGCTACGGCTGTTTTTCCCCATAGTTAGACTTTGATTTACTCCCGCTCTAGCTAAACCAGGGGCTATAGTGGCGGCGATTTTTTGCTGCTGTCTTAAAAAATGAGTCTGCTCTTTTATCACTCCAAGCATAATTTGCTCTTGTTTAGTTTTGTCGCCAGAGTATTTATTTAACTCAATAGCTAACTGCTTATTTTGAGACATAGCCATAACGATAGACTCTTGTATTCCGCGCTCTCTATCTTTAGCTGTAACAATTCCAAGTATATCTTTTAATGAGGATTTGGCAAACTTTAAAGCATTACTGAATAGTTTTGCAAATACACCGAATGCCAAAACCACACCAGGGCCCGCCAACACGCTACCTAGGCCCCTCATTATGCCTTTAGCGAAATCTGCCCCAAGCCCTTCTGAGTTTTTGCCAAATAGGTTATTTAAACCTTCACCAAAAGAATTTACAGCCTCTAGTATCTGTGATATGCCTGGGGCTAAAGTTAAGTCGCCAATATTTGAGGCAAGCTCTTGGAGGGTTAGGCTTGTTTGGGCGGCTAGTGCGGAAATTGTTTTTTGTAGTTGTTCGTTTTTTCTTTGAGCTTGATCTGTAGCTTGGCTTGATATTCTTGTAGCTTGAGAGTATAAAGAATTTTCTTTATTTAAGTCTTTTAATGCAGCTTTTAATACATTTATTTGAAAAACTCCACCAACCTGCTCTGCGACGGCAGCTTTTGTTGAGGCTCCTAAATCATTATAGGAATCTGATAGGTTTTTAAGGACTGTTAGTGCGGGCATAGTGTTACCTCTAATATCTCTCACTGCTATTCCCATCTCCTCTAAGGCATCTAAAGTGCTACCCCTCTGTATTCTGGTAAAAATTGTTTTAAAACTATTACCAATAACAGCTCCCCCTCGAGCCGTAATTTGTTGAGCGGAAGTTACAGCTCCCACTAACTGATCGAAGTTCACTCCAGCATCTTGAGCTACCGCGCCTGCTCGAGCTAGAGCATTAATCAAGTCGTCAGCTCCGACAGCAAACTTTACATCTACTGCTGCTAATTTATTAATAATTTGTGTAGTATTGAGTCCTGCATCAGCAAAACCATTAACCGCCGCAGTTAAACCTTTTACGGAGTCAGCGGCTTTTAATCCAGTCAATCTAGTTAAAATGAGAGCATCGTTAGTCCTTCTTAAAGTTTCCTCCATAGATAAACCTTGACGAGAAAACTCCAGAGCGGCTTCGGCTGCAGCCTCTAGACTTTGAGATGTATTTCTCGCAACCTTAAATAGGCTATCCCCAAACTTAGATAAGTTTGCAGCGGTAGTTCCTAAGACAACATTAATGTCAGTCAAAACTTTTTCAACCTTTATAGCCTGACCCACCAGTTCGGTAAAGCCTCGAGTAACCCCCCCGATAATTGCGGCAGAAGCTCCAAAAGCTATAACTCGAGCATTAGAAGCTTCAAGAGATTTTGTGAATTCGTTAGCTTTTTGCGTTATTCGGCCTAAAGGCTGAGTGAAATCAGAAGATTTAATTTTTACACTGAGCCCCCTGCGATTAATTCGCCTGACTACACTCTGTATGGACTCTTCGAGACCAACCTGTTCTGTTCTTACATTTAATGACATACCTTATTCCTTGAAGGATAAGTACACTTATTTTGAAGTTATGCCACTTAATTCCATTAAATCTTCCATACTTAATTTTCCCCCTTTTTTCTCAGCAGCCTTCTGGAGTGATATGCCTGATTTTTCACTAGGCTTTTCTAGCCCAGCGTACTCAAAATCTTCCTCTGTTGCATTAAATAACGTTGAGCCATCTTTATCTCCACTAAATTTATCTTGTATTTTTTGCTTGGCATCGTCAGAAATACTTCCATAGTCAAGCAAGGCTTCGGGGTCTTTTTTGATTTTTTCCGGAATATGCTTATTGTTTTCAAAAATATTTTTAAATATCTTGGTATAAACTATGAGTTTTAATTGGTTGTAAGTTAATTCAACCACAGGCTTACCGAAGAATCCGACCGTATCATCACTAAAAGGAAAATAGATATAATAAAAGTCTTGAAGTATCATTTCTTGAATTTTTAATTCCTCAAACATATAAAAAACTTCATTATAACAATTAATATAATAAGCTACTTCGTCAGCATACAAAGAATCATAGTCTTTTTCTTCTGGAAAGAGCGGCTTAATGCATTCTTTGTCACTATAAAAACTCTTTATTATATAATGATCATTGGCTCGCCTTTCGGAATAATCTTCAGCATTAACTCCAATTAGTTCGTGCTTTTTATTTTCTAACTCTCTAACCTTCTCTCGGGCTTCTTTTATTAATTTGTTCTGCTTGTCGATTTTAGATTTTAATACAAGCTGAGTTTTGTTTTTGTGAAGCTGCTCAATAAAGTTTAACTGAGTAGTTATTTCGTGCTCATCTACATCAGTCCAAGTTTTGTTTACTTTAAGATCTTTTAGGAGATCTTCTTGAGTCGGTATTCCTCGAGCGATAGCTTTATCGTAATAAACTTCTTTAATTTCATCAATGTCCACCTGATCTATTGAACTCAAGTGCTTGATGTAGTATTTTGATCCTTCTATCTTAACATCCGAACGACCTTTTACTATGTCTCTAAAGATTTTTCTGTATGCGGTTGAATCCACATTATAAACTACCTTCTTCTATATCTTTTTCTAGATCCTTAAAGTCTGATTCGCTAGCCGAACTGCTGAAGTACCAAAAACTTATAAAGGCTGTAATTTTATCATAAACAACCTCAAGCAATTCATCCTCTTCCTCTTCCATTTTGTAAAAATGATCTTTTTTCTCTTCAAAAGTTTCACCCGTAAAAAACGATTCAAGCTTTCCGTCTTTTTCTAAATTCGTCAAAGTTAATAGGTACCAAACAATAACCTTGTTCTGAGCTCTAGTATCTGCGGTGTGATTAAGAAGGGCACTAAAATTCGTTTCGGCTGTAGCTATAGTCCTTCTAAGTTCAGCCATATCTTTTGAAACTTCAGATTTTTTTGATTCGCTAGCTTTACTTTGAGACTTTAGATTTAAGGCCGTAAAGTCAGTCTGTAGCTCTCCTAGTTTTCCGTAGAGTTTTGAAAGCTCTTGAGCATCTTTCTCACTAAGCATTCCTCCTGTGTCGGTGTATTTATTCATAAGCATAGCCTTAGTTAGGACTCCCTTCTTGACACACTTACTCATTTCTATACTGTACTCCATGTCAGCCTCTTCCATTTCTCTTCGGGTCGGCTGCTTGATAACAAAGATCTGCTCGACTTTTTCTACACTCTTTCGAGACTCTATAACTATCTGTTTTTCTTTTACCTTCTTGAGCTCGGTATCTGTATACTTTTCAGTCTTTCCATCTTTTCCCTTGCGAGTTTTTTCAACTTCGACTTTCTTCTCAACTTCAACCTCTTTCTCAACGTCGACATCAACATCCGTTTCTTGTTCTAGGAATACCTTGAATCGATATATTTCTTTATTAGATTTTGTATACATAATTTTATTAAGTTATTTAAATATTATAATATTAAAAATTGAATTTTATAGTAAATTTTTCTAAATCTGAATTTGACTCTCTAATAGACTCATTGCCTAGGTCGAGTATTTTCTTTCTTAGGTATTGCATTTTCTCTTTATCGAAGTAATTAGCTTGATCTACAACTAGAGAATGCTCGGGTAAATTCTTTTTAAGTTTATTGAATGCGATTTGGTTTTCTGCATGAAGGTCCTCAAGAAGAACCAAGAAGCCCTTAAACAGACTTTTAGTGCTATCGTTAACTCTATCCGAAAGAAAATCTTTTGCTTTCATAAACCTTTTACCAATAAAACATACACATATTATTGCTTTATGTGTAAAAAAAGATATGGGTTCACTAATTAACGACAGCGACAAGGAGGCTTTTGAGTCAATATTTGACGACATTCACGATACTTTTGCTAGGGATATCAAATTTATAAAAGACGCACAAAGGATTATATTAAGTACAGACCCTTATTATAACTACCTCTATAAAAACTCCAAAGGTCAAATTTCTTCAATTAAAAGACAAATCGTTGAGGCTACATTTAAGGCTAGAATATTATATGTAGGTAGGCATAATGAAGACTTGTTCGACGGAGAAACGAATGCTCAAATAAAAGTTGACAAACATGTTGGGGAAGTTAGAATAAAGGTAGCAAGAGATGGTTACGAATATTTAAAAGAAGCTAAGAGGTGTGAATTTGATGACAGGAAGTTTTCTTTAGCAAGCGACGAAATTCCTCATGGATTATTCTCTCCTAGATATTATAATTTTTATCTAAAGCCTGTAGACGAAGGTTAATTATGTACATAAGAAACACAAAGCAAGATATATCAAAATTATTAGATTTTAGAAAATCTTTTCAATATGTCAGCGAAATAAAAAACATAGTAAAGGGTGAGTTTGAGGTCATGAAGGCAGAATTGATTGCCGAGTTTGATAAACATGAGGTTACTGAAGAGATTGAGGCCGGACCAAGCGCAAGCAATACATCTGGAACTTTGGGTGGAGTCGGGAATTTATTTACATTTATTGGGTTTGAGGCAAATCAAAAACCCACAGAGCCAATAAGGCAAGCTTTGGAGTATATTTTTCTCACTTCAACAGTGGTAAGGAGGGACGGATCGTCGGAAAGCCATGTGTTATACCCAAGTCCCGACGACATCTTTAGAGTAACCCCGTTACCTTGGGCTCAAGGTAGGAGTTGGGCTAGAGGTATAGAGTCTGGACTTTCTGGATTGGGGCATTATTTAAATAAGGAGTCAGATTTAAGTCGATCAAGTAAGGGGATACAGGTGGATAACATAGTTAGGGGAGGAAAGTTTCAAAACACTCAATACATCACTGCGATGATAAGGTCATTTGAGAAAAAACTCAAGTCCTTAAATAGAATTGTAGCATAATGAAACCACAGTTTCAGCATCAGGTAATAACTAGTTTTGCTTTATGGTTAGATCATGTCATATTATGCCGTGGAGAATCTTTCCAGAACATTGACTCTTCTTTCTATTATCAGTCTGACGACAGATTAGATTCAGATTACATTTCTTTCGCGTCTCCCCATAAGCAATGGGTCACCGATTCTTCAATAAGCAAAGCTAATATTATTGATGGAATAAATTTAGATGGATACTTTATAGATAGATCCAAGCAAGGAATAAAATACGACTTCAATAATGGACGGGTTTTAATACCGAAAAATTTAGCTGATGCATCCTCAAATATTGATGGCAAGTATTCAGTAAAAGATTTTAATATATATATTACAGATCAAACTGAAGAAGAATTATTGATCGAAACTAAATTTGATAAAAATAGTAGATTTGATCAGGACATATTCAAAGGCATAAAAGCTTATGATCAAGTCGTGCCTGCAATTTTTTGTTCTTACGAGCAGGGGGAAAATATACCTTTTGCTTTTGGGGGAGAAGACATTACCGAAAGTAGTATTCGGTGTGTGGTTTTTGCAGAAAATTCTTATCAATTAGATGGAGTTTTTTCAATATTAAAGGATTTAACATCAACCAGTATTGCTAATGTGGGGTTTTACGAGCACCCATTAAATGAATTTGGGGATTTAAAATACGGACATTACGACTATAAGGACTTGATGGATAGGTACTATAACCTTCAAAATAGTGGAAGTACATTCTATCTAGACAAGGTTGTAGTTTCTAAGCTGAATGATCGAGTTGCCAAAAAAGCCCACCCTGGTTTGTACATAGGTTTTGTAGATTTTTCAATTAGAGCTCATAGATTTCCAAGAGCTCCACTGCAAGAGCCAAAAGCATCAAGACCTCCTTTGGTTCCAAATTTACCTTTAGCCCCATACGCTTTAACTTTGGAAGTTGAGCAAGCTCCATTTCCGCCCTTTGGGTTAGAGTTGGCTACTTTAGAACCTTATGCCCCTTACGGAATGTTCCTGACATCGGTACAGCATTACAGGATGCAAGCTGGCGAAGTTGCAAATATAGTTGTCGCACAAAATGGCAAAATAATAATCAAAATGGATGGAACTGCGGGCCAAGTAGCTTTTCTTAATTTAATGGGAGTGTCAATAAAAATTGGATCAGACTCTTCTAACAATTTAATCTGGGACGGACATAAGTTTGCTAATATTGGCGAGTCTATAACTAGAGATATTGGCGGAGTAAGCTTTGAAATCAAATGGTTGGGTAGGGGAAGTCAAATTTTAGAACTTATTAGAATTGGCGGAAATTCTCATATTGAATTTGAATGTTCAGTTTATGTTCCATGTTAGTAAAAAAAGTGTACTTATAAAAAAACATGTCCTACAAAGTATATTATAGTTTTCTGCATCGCAACGAAAGCCCATATCTGGCCGACGAATATAAGCTGTATAGGCAAAATGTGTCTCAAGGTACTACTGGCGGTTTTTATTATGTAAACTCAATAGCTGCGGGAGTAACAGGAAACCCTATTAGTATTACTGGATTGGATTTAGTTCCTGACTGCGGTGTCACTTACAACTATAAAGTTACAGCCTCTAATAACGAAGGAGAAATTGACTGTATCGGCCCAAACTTGACGGGAATTATTTTCGCGTGTCCTCCATTACCGTCCAGCACTCCAGCCGTTACTCCGACCGTTACTCCGACCGTTACTAAGACTAGTATTGTTCCCTCGCCAACCGTCACTTCGACCAGCACAGTAACTCCGACTAGCACAGTGACACCTACAAACGGTAATGTTAATCCCACTCCAACAGTTACGTCAACTACAACTCCGAGTCTTACAGTTACTTCGAGCGTTGGAGTTACTCCAACCAATACGGTAACTCCAACAATTACATCGACTACAACTCCGAGTATTACGATTACTCCAACTAATACGGTAACTCCAACAATTACATCAACTACGACTCCGAGCATTACGATTACCCCAACAATTACATCGACTACGACTCCGAGCATTACAGTTACTCCAACTAATACGGTTACTCCAACAATTACATCGACTACAACTCCGAGCATTACGATTACTCCAACTAATACGGTTACTCCAACAATTACATCAACTACGACTCCGAGCATTACAGTTACCCCAACAATTACATCGACTACAACTCCGAGTATTACAGTTACTCCAACTAATACGGTTACTCCAACCAATACAGTTACCCCAACAATTACATCGACTACTACTCCGAGCATTACGGTTACCCCAACAATTTCAACCACCACAACTCCGAGTATTACAGTTACTCCAACAATTACATCAACTACAACTCCGAGTATTACAGTTACTCCAACTAATACAGTTACCCCAACAATTACATCGACCACAACTCCGAGTATTACAGTTACTCCAACCGCTACTGTTAGCCCAAGCACTCCCAGCCAAGCCTTTGCCGAATTTGCTCAAATTATCACACTGGATGGAGATGATAGTAATGAGCATGCAAACTCTACAACTTTATCTGCTGGAGGTGTTTCGTTTCCAATGACTTGGCCTGTGGGAGCTACTGAATTTAGTATAGATGCTTCAGCAGTCATTCCGTCAGGAGGAGTAAGTCAATTAAGTCCAAATTCACTTAGCGGCCCCACCTTTGGAGGTCTAGCAGCATCTTCTTCCACCACCTACAGTCAATGGGCAGAGGTAAGTATCGGAGGCACAAGTATCCCTGTAAGTACAGACACATCAGAATTACCTCTTGCTTTCTATGCTGCTAATACTGCATATGGAATATACGACTTTGGACTACTTGATTGTGCAGGAAGCCCCACTTGTCAGGGTGCGGCAAGATCTGCAAAGATCAATAAAGCCAATCAGCCTGATGGTAAAATTCATTTTTATATAGAACTTCGAGTAGATGGCGATACAACAGCGAAAACTACCAATGCAATTAACGGGAATTTTGACTTATTATTCTCCGGTAGGTGGCATTAATTTTTCACAACTTTTTATTTTGTGTGTATTTAATTAAAACCGCCATATATTTAATAATAAAATGAGTAATTTACCAGCAAGAAATAGAGTTATCTACCAAAGTGAAGCCCTTTTTGTATCGCCTGATACAACAGGCCACCATATATACTACATGCCACCGAAGAGTGTAGCCAACGCGGCGGGATTACCTGACTGTATGGTTTCGGGTAGTGGGCATAATCAAACAGCCATTACATTCAATGCTTGCAAAGGTGTTGGAGGAATTAATCCGCTCGAGGACTTTAAGTTCAGAACTTTTAAATGTACAGGATTTTATGGCAGTTCGGACCCATTAGATATGTCTGGAGTGCATCCAGTTTTACTTGCGGCTGGATTTTCAGGAAAATCTCATTTAAGCGGTTCAGCTTTACAATATTTAAATGCAAGCTCAAATAAATTTCAAGATGGAGCATGGGGAACTACTGTTGAACAATTAAAGAGAGTTCAAAGTGCAAATTATAGCTTTACTATAAATAGACAAGACGTCAATCAGTTTGGGCATTTAGGAAGACTAGACTCCGTAGTTTTAGAGGCCCCAACAGTAAGTATGGACTTCTCTTATTACTTAACAGATCTAGAAAATGAAAGATTACTAGGCATGGTTACTGATGGCTCGTTTCAGAGTTTATCAGGAATGATGACTAGGTCTCAAAATGAATTCGGAAATAACTTTTTCATAGAAACAGTTCCAGAAGGAAGAGATGTGACTATCGGAGATCAAATGGTCTCGGAGCAAGACAAAACAACAATCAGTTTGGGTAATGGTTATGTAACCGACTACTCTCTAGAAGGTAGTGTTGGGTCATTTCCAACAGCATCCATTTCTGTAGAAGGCTTAAATATAAAATCAGACATTGGCACAAACTTTAAAGACATTCCAGCAATTGAGCCTCAAGACGGCACTTTGATTTGTGACAGATGTTTCTTTTTACCTCCTGCTGAGACAGGTCAGGGAGAGAGTGTTTTAAAGCCGGGCGATATTAATATTGATCTTAGAGATGCTGGATTGATTGCAAAACAGCTTTCTGGTAAAGCTTTTGGGTACGGTCCAGAAGATAAGGGTAGTGCTCACATTCAAAGCTTTACATTGTCAACACCAATGGGTAGAACTTCACTCCAAAGGCTTGGTAATACTTATGCTTATGCAAAAGAAGTTGATTTTCCAATTACCTGCACACTTAGTGTGAATGCTTTAGTGGCAGACTTAAAAGAAGGAAACTTAGTTGACCTTATCTGCGGAGGAAAATACGACCTACAAGTCAGAATGAAAAATCCAGCATGTGTAGTTTGTGATCCAAATAGTAATCCTGATGCAGTCGTAATCGACTTTAAGCAAGCAGTGCTTGACTCGGAAAGCTTTAGTTCTGCTATTGGAGACAATAAGAGTGTGGATCTAACTTTCTCTACGCAAATAGGCGGACCTGAAGAAAAAGGGGTTGGCGTATTTATGAGCGGCTTTGAAAATCAAACAGGTCATGACGGACTTTATAAATCCTTTCCTACAGTAGAAAATACTGGAGATGGATTAAAATACTATAAGTATGGACATCTCGGCACCACTGGTGTAGGATATGCTGCAGGGCTTGAAGTTCAAGACGGATTCTCTAGAGAGTTGTCCGAGAGAACTAACTAATATAAAATTTATTTAAATAAATGTAATTAATTAATTTTAATTTTATTATATTGCACCACAATCTTAGGGTTGTGGTGTAATTGTTTACAAAGGTATGAGGAGTTTCTTTAGATCGGATTATGCTGCATTGTTCGTTGGACCATCGCCAGCATTTAGGCCACATCAATTGGGTAATGCTTCTTTGTTGAGAAAAATAACTAAGGTTCAATCTGTGTCTTATGGTTTTGACATAAACAGAGAGGAAATTAAACAAATTGGACATGAAGACTTATTAACTAGAACTATTAATATCATTTCTGCCGATCCGCTACCGGGCTCTAACATTGATGTAAACATTGAACCCGTACCTGTTAACTTTCAGTTTGAATATCTGCCAACATGTGGTCTTAATGAATATTTGTTAAATTTTAATGTGGTACCTTCTGGGGGAATAGCCGAAAACAGTTTTATATCAAGGCATTTTGGCGACAAGAATTTCTTTTTAGTTCTTAGGAGTGATGTTAATAAGCAGGCAAATTATTTATTGAATGACTCAGACTTTAGTGGTCATTATGTAGTGGGAATAGGCAATGCTTTCGCTAATAATTATTCCCTGTCAGCAAACATTAACTCTCCAGTGAGAGCCTCTGTTGGTTATCAAGCCTCTAATATAAAAGTAGATACATATTCTGGTAATAATTATATACCAGCAATACATTTGTACGACGGCACTTACAAAGAGAGACATACTTATGGTTTCGGTGGAGAAGATTTAGCTAATGAATATGATTATCCAGCATTACTTCCTAATTATTTAAAATTAAAATTAGAAGAATTAAATGTTGGAGGAGTAGCGGTGTCAACAACTAACGCTAATGCTACAAGTTTTGATTTAAATATCGATATGAGTAGACGAAACTTATATGGAATGGGGTCTATGTATCCATATGACAGAAAAATGAATTTACCAGCAAGAGGTTCATTAAATTTTAATATAATAAAAAGAGAAATAAATGATGGTAATTTAAATCAAATTTTAAAAAAAGATAAACCTTATAAGATAACTATTGATTGTCAGTCTAACTGCCCACCCGCATCACATTTCTGCGCAAACGAAAATCAGAGTAGGCATACATTAATGACTTATGTTGTAGACAATGCCGTTCTAAAAGCTCAGAATACAAGTATGCAGGTTAATGATATAGCTTCTGTAGATTTAAGTTTTGATTTCACATTAACTCGAAAAAATGGATTTTTAATCAGCGGAGGATGCTTGAACTCTTCATCAGCCCCTCAGGCTAATAACCCATTTCCTCCAGCAGGAGACCCGTCTTCATCTGACCCTGACCATTTAGCATTTCCTCCGCCAATTATAGCCTTAAGCCCCACTCCTACTCCAAGCGTCACTCCAACTTTAACTCCAACGATAACCGTCACTTCAACTATAACTCCAACCAACACGGTCACTCCCACCCAGACGGCAACTCCAACTCAGACGATTACACCAACTAGCACGATTACCCCTAGCTATACCGTCGCCCCTACTCAAACAATAACTCCGACTCAGACAGTTACTCCTACCCAGACAGTAACCTCGACCCAAACAGTCACTCCAACTCAAACGATCACTCCGACCTTAACTCCGAGCGTGTCGGTTACTACAACTCCATTTAAAAGCCCAACTCCAACCCCTACAATTACTCCCACCCATAGCACAACACCGACTCCAACCCAAACAATAACTCCAAGCTTAACAGTAACTCCAACGAGCACAATAACTCCAACGAGCACAATAACTCCAACAATAACTCCAACAGTGACGATAACTCCTTCAGTGAGCCCTCTAAATAGTCAATTTGTAAGGTTTCAGTATTCTTCCACTTATTTAATTGAAGGGCAGACAGCCGCAGTAAAGGTTTATAGAGATACAGCCGTAAGTCATAATTCTTATGAATCGTTCTCTGTAGACTACACGAGTAAAAATGCTAATAATAGTGCATCTGGATCAGGCATAGGTTTTCCTTTTGGTCATTACGATTATATTTCTGGGTCGGGAACTTTATCGTTCGCACAAGGAGAAATGTTTAAAGAGATTTCCGTGACTGGACTGCCAATACCTGCAATTAAAACCCCCAGAGAAAACGACGAATTTTTCTACTTAGAGCTATATAATCCCAGAAGTCTTACGGCTCGCGCTCAAATTTACGCGGTAAATCCATATTCCGTATTCATAGTTGATCCTTCATAAGAATGATTACCCCAACACCAATATCGGGCGACTGCTGTGTTAATTTTGGTTCAAGGGTTGAGTATGGAAGCAATCCTTTTGATTTAATACTTCAGGTTCAGGATAAAATTAATGTAGATAGAAGTTTACGTTACAGCGTGAATTTCGGGGACGGTAATGTTATGCGTGACCAAGAACTACTTTGGGATCATGATCTAGGTTATAGCATTAAATTAAATCATTCTTATGCAAATTTGGGAAACTATAAGGCTTTTGTTTTTGTTGAGAATTTAAATTCAAACAGAAAAGCTAAGTGTGGGGTTTTAGATATTTTAGTATTAACTCCAACTCCTACACCTACAAACAGCGTCACACCTACGGCGACCCCCACAATAACCCCTTCTAATACTGCCACTCCAACTCAGACAGCAACTCAGACAACAACTCCGACAACAACTCCGACAACAACTCCGACAACAACTCCGACAAGTACGATTACTCCGACTAGTACGATTACTCCGACTAGTACGATTACTCCGACCAGCACGATAACTTCAACTCAGACGGTCACCCCAACCATAACAACTACTCCAACTCAGACGATCACTCCGACTCAGACGATTACTCCGACTCAGACGATTACTCCGACTCAGACGATTACTCCGACTCAGACGATTACTCCAACTCAGACGATTACTCCGACTCAGACGATTACTCCAACTCAGACGATTACTCCAACTCAGACGATTACTCCGACTAGTACGATTACTCCAACTCAGACGATTACTCCAACTCAGACGATTACTCCGACTCAGACAGCAACTCCGACTCAGACGATCACTCCGACCAGTACGATCACTCCAACCAGCACGATTACTCCAACATTAACAACTACCCCAACACCAACCTGTAATACTTTAAATTTAAACATTAGGTTCCAGTATTATTCGACCTACGTAACAGAAGGTCAGCCTACTGGAGTTAGGGTTTACAGGGAGCCCGCTATTGGTGAATTAAATTATAATGGACCATTCTCGGTAAATTATAAAATTGAAACCCAATCCTTATCTGCAGTGTCGGGGTTAGACTTTGTTGGCCGCGCTGGCACTTTAAATTTCAATGACGGTGAAGATATGAAAATAATTCATGTCAATACTCTAGAGGATACGATCCATGAAGAGTCGGAGTTTTTCAAAATTACATTATACGGAATGACAAATTTGCCTTGTGTTGATGAGCGAATATTGTACAAAAATCCATATAATGTTTTAATTGTCGATAATGATGAAGATGTTTGCATAAGTCCAACGGCAACGCCCAGCAGCACAATTACCCCGACCAGCACAGTCACTCCAACCAGTACGATTACTCCAACTCAGACGGTTACTCCGACTCAGACGGCCACTCCGACAAGTACGATTACTCCAACTCAGACAATCACTCCGACAAGCACGATCACTCCGACTAGTACGATTACTCCGACTCAGACGATCACTCCGACTCAGACGATTACTCCGACTCAGACGATTACTCCGACCCAGACGATTACTCCGACTCAGACGATTACTCCGACTCAGACGATTACTCCGACTCAGACGATTACTCCGACCCAGACGATTACTCCGACTCAGACGATTACTCCGACCCAGACGATTACTCCGACCCAGACGATTACTCCGACCCAGACGATTACTCCGACTAGTACGATTACTCCAACTCAGACGATTACTCCGACTAGTACGATTACT
>MEHZ011227338.1_pt1 | contig 15650 bp, 16 predicted proteins | sample 897221 | NCBI WGS metagenome assembly MEHZ01 (sample SAMN05514161, study PRJNA337945) | marine metagenome | isolation source: marine surface water | place: Arctic Ocean | collected 2007-12-13
CCGCCATTTGCTTTGATCGCATCGTCAACTTCTTCCAGTCCACCGATGGTTCGCGCGATCAAAATGACATGCGCGCCTTCCATGGCGAAGCGTTTGGCTACGGCAGCGCCGATGCCCCGGGAAGCGCCGGTGATCAGGGCAATACGGCCCGCGAGAAAGTTCTGGTCTGTCATGGGATCCGTCGGGTTTAAGCCAGTTCTGCGAGCAACGACATCTGTGTGACGTCGTCGGCATGTTCCATATCGGTGAGCGCAATCGGGTATTCGCCGCTAAAGCACGCATCGCAATATTGCGGTGCTTCGTTGTTGCGCCCGGTCTCTCCCATGGCCCGGTAAAGGCCGTCCATGCTGACATAGGACAGACTGTCAGCGCCGATCAGCTTGCGGATTTCCTCGACCTCGTGATTTGCGGCCAGAAGCTCTGAGGCCTCCGGTGTATCGATGCCGTAGTAACAAGGGCCGCGGGTTGGCGGGCTCGATATCCGGACATGGACTTCGCGGGCGCCAGCCGAGCGGACCATTTCCACAATCTTCTTTGATGTGGTGCCACGTACGATGCTGTCATCGACAAGGATGACGCTTTTCCCAGCCAGTTGTCCGCGGTTCGCGTTGTGTTTGAGGCGCACCCCGAGATGGCGGATTTCGTCACTCGGCTCAATGAAGGTTCGGCCGACATAATGATTTCGGATGAGACCCAGCTCGAACGGAATTTTGGCCTCCGCCGCGTAGCCGATCGCGGCGGGAACACCGCTGTCGGGAACCGGAATGACGAGATCGGCATCGATGCGACTTTCACGGGCGAGCTCGGCGCCAATCGCCTTGCGGGCTTCGTAGACATTGGTGCCGTCGACGTCGGAATCCGGTCGGGCGAAATAAATGTACTCGAAGATGCACAGACGTTTACGGATCGGTGGCGATGGCTTGTGAGAGTGCAGCCCATCTTCGTCGATCACGATGAGTTCGCCGGGGTCGATATCACGGATAAACGTGGCGCCGATAATGTCGAGAGCACAGGTCTCCGACGCCAAAATCCACGCCTCGCCGATTTGACCGAGGACCAGGGGGCGCACGCCTGAAGGGTCACGGGCACCGATCATTTTCCGGCGCGACAGGGCGACCAGGGAATAGGCGCCTTCAATGGCGCGCAGGGCCTCAATGAAGCGATCAAGTAATCGGGATTCACGGCTGGTCGCGATCAGATGCTGAATAACTTCCGTGTCCATGGTCGACTGAAACAGCGAGCCTTGTTCCACCAGTTCGCGCCGCAGCTGGCGGGCGTTGGTCAAATTGCCGTTATGAGCCAGGGCCAGGCCGCCAAAGCTGTAATCAGCATAAAGCGGCTGCACATTGCGCAATACGGTCTCGCCTGCGGTGGAGTACCGGTTATGGCCGATCGCAGAATCGCCGGGCATGGTTTCGATGACATCGCGATTGCCAAAGATATCCCCAACCAGGCCCATGGCGCGATGGGGATGAAAGCGTTGCCCGTCATAAGACACGATGCCCGCGGCTTCCTGGCCGCGATGCTGAAGTGCGTGCAGTCCCAATGCCGTGAAAGCGGCCGCATCTTCGGTGCCGTAAACTCCGAAGACACCGCATTCCTCGTGGAATTTGTCCGGGTCATAGGACAGCTGAAACGGGTGCATTATCAAATCAGTTGTCACTGGCTTTTCCGAATCAGGTTGTTGAGGTCCTGGCGTGCGCCGTCCTTATACCCGTCTTGGGTCGGGGATGCAGAGGTTTCGGGCGGGCGGGTGAGTAGATCGAGCGCATCACGCGCGGCATCGATGTCATTGGCGCGTTGCTGAGCCCGCTTGAGGGCCGTTCCGGTTTCCCCAATCAGGTTCTCGGGCAGCAAATCGCGCACCAGCAGGGCCCCGCGTTCCACCGCCGGGCGGGTGCGGGCATTCTCCACCCAATTCGGGGCGTCGTCGGCCCAGACATCACTCAAGAACAGGTAGCCGACCGAGATTACGAGGGCGGCCGTGACAAGCCCGGCCAGCAGCCCGAGCGAGCGATCGAGCGCGTTCAGGCGGCCTGAACGAACCCAGCCGCTCAACATATGGCTGACGAGGTGGAACACGATCAAGGCGATGATAAAGAGGATAGCCCCGGCGATCAGGTCCGACAGCCATTCGGGTTCGATATAACGCGCGGCAAACGGGGTCACCCGCTCGTAACCGTAGATGGTGACCAACCCGGCCCCGATCCAGGATGCAACAAACAGCCCGCCGCGCACGAAGCCGGTGACCAGGCCAAACAGTGCGCCAAGGAACACGACCGCCAGCACACCAATATCAAATCCGCTGAATCCTGCGATTTCCATGATCAGACCGTCGCTGCCGCTTTCGGGCGTGCTGAAGTATCGAAGTGGGAGAATAGATCGCGCAGTTCGGAAACTTCCGAAATTTGTAAGGCACCGGTCTCGCGTTTTCCCTTTTTGGTCTTGGTGCGGGCGGGGATGAGCGCACGCTCGAAGCCGAGATTCGCAGCTTCCCGCAACCGCGCATCGGCTTGTCCCACGCCGCGAACCTCGCTGCCAAGACCAACCTCACCGAACACCACGGTGCGGGGCGGCAGGGGTTGTTCGAGATGGGCGGAAACAAGCGCCGCCGCGACCGCCAGATCGGCCCCTGGTTCGCTGATCCGTAGCCCGCCGGCGACATTAAGGTAGACGTCATGGGAGCCTAGATTGAGCCCGCAGCGGGTTTGCAGGACGGCGATGATCATGGCCAGGCGACCCGAATCCCATCCGACCACGGCGCGCCGTGCAGTGCCCAGGGCGGTGGGCGCGACCAGCGCCTGAATTTCGACCAGCACGGGTCTTGTGCCCTCGATTCCCGCGAATACGGCCGAGCCACTGGTGGTGTCGCTGTGGCCGGCGAGAAATAACTCCGAGGGGTTGGCCACTTCTGCGAGCCCGGCATCGGTCATCTCGAACACGCCGATTTCGTCCGTGGCGCCGAACCTGTTTTTGACCGCACGGAGAAGCCTGAACTGGTTAACCCGTTCGCCTTCGAAATAGAGCACTGCATCGACCATATGCTCGAGCACACGTGGGCCGGCGATGGTGCCTTCTTTGGTCACATGGCCGACCAGGATCATGATCTGGCCGCGCCGCTTGGCGACCCGGATGAGTTCCTGAGCACAAGTCCGGACCTGGGCTACGGTGCCCGGCGCGGAATCGAGCGTGTCCACATACATGGTCTGGATCGAATCGATGATCGCGACGTCGGCGGCGCCTGCTGTATCGAGGGCGGCCAGGATGTCACGAATATTGGTCGCCGTTGCCAGATTGACGGGCGCGTCGGAGAGACCCAGCCGGTCGGCCCGCAGGCGAATCTGGTCGATGGCTTCTTCGCCGGAGATATAGGCCACGGACACACCGGTCCGCGCGAGCATGGCGGCAGCCTGCAGGAGTAGCGTGGATTTGCCGATTCCCGGGTCACCCCCGACCAGCAGGGCCGAGCCCGGCACCAGGCCCCCACCGCACACCCGGTCCAGTTCTTTCATTCCGGTCATGCGGCGAACAAGGTTTTCCGGTGCCCCGTCGAGAGTGGTGAAGGAAACCGGTTTGCCACCGCTGCGCGAAACCCCTTTGGGGACCGTCGCTTCAGCGGTTTCTTCGACGATCGAGTTCCATTCGTCGCAGGAATCGCATTTCCCCGACCACTTGCCGTGAACGGCGCCGCAGGACTGGCAGACGAAGCGGTTCGAGGCCCGGGCCATGACTAATCTGCCGCCCGGAGCTGGATTGGCCCGTCAGAGCGTCCTTGGATGAATTGATCGAGCATGTCGTTCCCAGAGGTGTCGATTTCGGCGACCGGCCCATGCCAGACGATCCGCCCCTCGTAGATCATTGCGATATTGTCGGCGATTCGCCGCGCGCTTGCCATGTCGTGGGTGATGGAAAGCGCTGTTGCCCCCAAATCCCGGACCGATTGCACGATAAGATTGTCGATCACGCTTCCCATGATTGGATCCAGCCCGGTGGTGGGTTCGTCGAAGAATAGAATCTCGGGTTGGGTGGCAATCGCTCGGGCCAGTCCGGCGCGTTTCTGCATTCCGCCTGATAATTCCGCTGGTGAACGCTCGGCGATCTCGGGTTCCAGACCGACCTGAACCATTGCTTCGAGGGCGGCGGTGCGGGCAGATTTTCGATCCAGCCCCTGGCTTTGGATGAGCCCGAACGCAACATTTTCCCAGACCGTCAGGCTGTCGAACAGGGCGGCTCCCTGGAACAGCATTCCGAATTTTCGGGTGACCCGTTCCCGGGCATCGGGGGGCATGCCAAAAACTTCTTCACCATCAATGCGTATTGAACCGGAATCCGGTTCCAGCAGGCCGATGATCGTTTTGATCAGGACGGATTTCCCGGTGCCCGAACCGCCGATAACCGCGAGAGATTCGCCGGCGTTGAGGGTCAAATTGAGGCCGCGCAGAACATGTTTGGACCCAAAGGATTTGTGCAGGTCCCGGATTTCGATCTTCGCGGTGCCGGCGCCTTGGGTCATGTCGCGAAGAACATCGCGGTGATGATAAAATTGAACAGCAGCAGCAGGATGGACGCCGAGACCACGGCATTGGTGGTCGCCTGACCCACACCCTGGGCACCGCCCTTGGAATGATAGCCGTGATAAGTCCCCATCAGAGCCACCAGGAAGCCGAAGACAGCCGCCTTTACCAGGCCGGAGATGAAGCCGAGCGTCTCAAGGCTGTTCCAGGTGCTTTTCAGATAGGTCGTGGAATTAAAGCCAAAGTCATAGACCGAGACGATGAAGCCCCCCAGCACGCCGATAATATCGGCCACCAGGACCAGAAGCGGGAGCATGGCTACCGCTGCGATCAGCCGTGGTGCCACCAGATATTTGAACGGATTGGTCGACAGGGTGGTCAGGGCGTCGATCTGCTCGGTCACGCGCATGGTGCCGATTTCCGCGGCCATCGCTGCGCCGATCCGTCCCGCAACCATCAGGCCCGCGAGAACAGGTCCAAGCTCGCGGGTGATGCCCCAGACAACCACTTTGGCGATGGCGGCTTCTCCGGCAAAGCCGAAGCCGCTGAAGCTCTGAAGCGCGAGCACCATGCCGGTAAAAATCGCGGTGAGGCCGACAACCGGCAGTGAGTAATAGCCGATCTCGATCATCTGACGGAGGATCAGGCGCGGGAAAAACGGTGGGCGCACACAGTGATAGACGCCGTTCCCGGCGAAGACGGAAATCCGTCCGATCACCGAGAAGATCGCGATAGTGCCTCTGCCAATGGCCCGCAATGGTCGCATGGTCAGGCCTGATCCTGTTTATAAGTGCGATGCAATCGGTTTCCCAACCGGGCCAGCACTTCGTATCCGATTGTGCCGGAAGCCATCGCGAGATCATCCAGGGAGATGTGTGGTCCCAGCAGCTCGACCACCTGTCCAGGGACAGCGAGGTCGGAGGGAAGGGCACTTACATCGAGAGTAATCAGATCCATCGAAACCCGTCCAAAGAGGGGCACGTTGTGTCCCCCAATGTGCGCCTGCATGTTCGTGTCGGCATCGTTTGCAGCAGCCCTTGGATAGCCATCCGCATAGCCCGCCGCAACCGTGGCGATTCGCGTCGGTTTTGCGACGCGACGAGCGGCACCGTATCCAACGGTCATGGGGGTGTCAACGTCACGCACTTGCAGGATTTTTGCATAAATTTCAACAGTTTGTGCCATCAGATTGGGTTTGTTGAAATTCGGTGTAACGCCGTAAAGGGCTGCTCCCGGGCGGATGATATCGAGGTGATAGTCACGGCCCAAAAACGCCCCAGGAGAGTTGGCGAGGCTGCCCCGTATCGGCCCCGTCAGGGCTTCGATTCGGCGACGTGATTCGGTGAACGAGGCCAGTTGTGCCGCGTTCATCGGGTGGTCAGGGGTGTCGCCACACGCCAGGTGGCTCAGGATTGTCGTCACAGAGACATCGTGCAAGCGTTCGGGTGCGGAGAGCAATTGAGATACTTCCTCGGGGCCAAGCCCAAGACGGTTCATGCCGGTGTCGATATGTAGGTAGGCCGAGGGCGCATCTGCAGATTGTCCGCCCCCCTCCCGCCAGGCATCGATCTGGTCGAGACTATTGAGGGTCGGACACAGATTGTCGGTCGCGTAGATTTCCGTTGCCTCGCGCTCGGGCCCGTTCAGGACCACGATTTCGGCGGTCGGCAGGATGCCCCGAAGTTCGCGACCCTCCTGCGGGGTGGCGACAAAGAAGATATGGCACCCGGCCGTGGACAAGGTTGTCGCCACCTCGGCGAGACCCAGCCCATAGGCGTTGGCTTTGACGGACGCGCCGACCTCGGCCCCGGGGCAGGTTTGCTGCAGCAGTTGGTAGTTTCCCGCGATCGCGCCCAGATCGATGACGAGGCTGGCGCCAGCGTCTCCGGGGATCACAATGTCGTTTGAATTCAAGGGCCTAGAACCGTTCCTCGGGCAGATACGTGTCAGCCTGAAGATCCGAGAACTGGGTGTATTCACCCGTGAACTGTAGAGTGACGGTACCAATCGGCCCATGGCGCTGTTTTGCGACGATGACCTCGGCCTTGTTGCGGCATTGCTCAAGCAGATCGTTGAAGCGTTGCTCGCGTTCGAGATAGGTGTCCGACTTTTCATTATCCCGTGGCGTCGGCCGTTCGCGTTCCTTGTAATATTCTTCGCGATAGATGAACGAGACCACATCGGCGTCCTGCTCGATCGATCCGGATTCACGCAGATCGGAGAGCTGTGGCCGTTTGTCCTCGCGCTGCTCGACCGCGCGCGAGAGCTGACTGAGCGCGATCACCGGAACATCGAGCTCCTTGGCCAGCGCTTTTAATCCCCGGGTAATCTGGGAGACTTCCTGGACCCGGTTGTCGCCGCGACTATTGGCGGGCGGATTGATCAGCTGGAGATAGTCGATGATGATCAGGCTCAAACCGTGCTGACGCTTGAGGCGGCGCGAGCGGGTCCGGATTTGTGACATTGTGAGCGCCGGCGTGTCATCGATGAAGAGCTTCAGGCCGTGCAGGGCCTGGGCGACCTGGAACACCCGGTTATATTCTTCCTCGCGAACATCTCCGCGGCGGATTGCATCAGATCGCACATGAGCCTGTTCCGACAGAATACGCGTTGCCAGCTGTTCGGCTGACATTTCCAGGGAGAAGAACGCGACGCTCTCGCTTTGTTCGATATCGGTTCCTTCGGGGCCTTCGACCAGTTTCTTTGATGAGGCCGCGTTGTAGGCAATATTGGTCGCGAAGGCGGTTTTGCCCATCGAGGGTCGGCCGGCAATGATGATCAGATCGGATTCGTGGAGCCCACCGAGAAGCTTGTCCACGTCGTTAACCCCTGTCGGTCCACCCACCAGTTCGCCATCGCGTTTGTAGGCGGCCGCCGCCATGTCGATGGCGCCGGTCACAGCGGTCTTGAAGTCCTGGAAGCCGGTTTCCGTCGAGCCTTGTTCGGCGAGCTGGAAGAGCATTTCCTCGGCCCGCTCGATTTGCAGGGGGGCGGGAGCCTCGAGCTCATATTCAAACGCGTTGTTGACCACATTCTCGCCGATATCGATCAGTTCGCGACGCAGGAAGCAGTCATAGACTTCCTTGCCGAGATCGCCGGCGTTCTGGATCGTGATTACGGCGTTCGCGAGTTCGGCGATATAGGCCTGTCCCCCGATCGTTTTTAGGTCCTCATCATCCTTGAAGTAGTTTTTCAGGGTCACCGGGTCGGCGATCTGACCGCGCTCGATCAGATGGGCGCAGGCTTCGTAGACCCGCGCATGGGCAGGGTCGGCGAAATGATCGGCGAACAAAAACTCCTGCACCCGCTCGAAAGAGCGATTATTGACCAGAATTGCGCCCAAAAGCGCCATTTCAGCTTCGAAATTATGGGGGGGCGAACGGAAGCCCGGCACGTTCTCGTCCCCGTGAAGGGGAGTCACGTTGGCCGGCTCGTCTGCCATGTGGTCTGTCATATCGCTTGTGGTCATGGGGGCACCCTAGCGGTGTCGATCCGGTCGTATTGTAACCTTCGTCCGGTGAGTCTGGTGAAACACGAGGATAAGCCGCCTGAAATGAGTGTGATTTCCGCTTGCGTGGTTTTAATTCCTCCGGTCCTGCATTTTCACGGCTGGCTTTACGCAGCTTTATGCAGGTCTATATTGGCCGAAATTGGGCAGCGACCTCAGGAGACAACATTATGCGTGCGGCTTGGTATACGGATTTCGGTCCGGCGAATGCGGTTTTTGAAATTGGTGATCACGGCACGCCGAGCGCGGGGGACGGTCAGGTTCTGGTGCGGGTACATGCCTCGGGTATCAATCCCCTCGACGTGAAGCGCCGCGATGGCGGCCGGGGACCCATGATGGCTGACCGCATGATCCCGCATTTTGACGGTGCCGGTGTTGTCGAAGCGGTTGGCGCAGGGGTGGATGCGGCGCGTATTGGCGATCGGGTCTGGCTTTATGAAGGGCATTTGCGCCGCGCCGAAGGGACGGCGGCCGAATACATCTCGATCGATGCAACGCGCGCCAATCCGCTGCCGGAAACTCATAGCTTCGCCGAAGGTGCCTGTCTCGGTATTCCCGCGATGACCGCCCATGCGGCGGTCTTCAAGGACGGTCCCGTGGACGGTCAGACAATCCTGGTCACCGGTGCGGCAGGCGCGGTGGGCAATTATGCGGTGCAAATGGCCCGGAATGGTGGTGCGACGGTGATCGGCACGGTGAGTTCTGACGAGAAAGCTGCGCGGGCGCAGGCGGATGGCGCGGCGCATACCATCAATTACAAGACCGAAGACGTGGTCGCGCGGATCAAAGAGATCACCGACGGACAGGGCGTGGATCGGGTGGTCGAGGTTGAACTCGGCGGCAACATCAAAACCACCACCCGCGTGATCAAGACCGGCGCGGTGATCGCGGCCTATGCCTCGATGGCTGAACCTGTTGTGCCGTTTCCGTTCTACGGCACTCTGATGAATTCCCCGACCCTGCACATTATCGGGTGCTTCACCGTCGCTGAGGCTTTCAAGCAGCAAAGCGTGAGCGATATTTCCCGCTGGATGGCTGAAGGACGCCTGGCCAACCGGGTGGCGCAGGAATTCCCGCTCGAGGAGATTGGGCAGGCGCACGAAATGGTGGAAGTGGGACGTCAGGTTGGCTCGGTGGTCGTGACCATCGACTAAAGGGTGTCGAGGCCGCTTCACGGGGACTGTAAACCTCGTGATGTGTCGTGATCATGGTCTCGCCAGCAGACCCGTTAGGCTTCCTCCATCGCATGGTTAACGTGCGATCTGCTTAAGGGGAAATCCATGGAAGCCCACCGCGATGCCTGCGTCGATCTTGCCGGCATGAATATGTTGGTCGTCGATGACGACGACACGATGCGCGTGACGGCGGTGGATTTTCTCCATGAAAGTCGCGCGGTGGTCGTCGAGGCCCCCAACGGCGACGCGGCATTGCGCTATCTCGAGAATTTCATCCCCGATGTGGTCATCATCGATATCTACATGCCGCAAATGGACGGGATCGAGATGATTCGTGTCTTGCGGACCCGGTTTCCGGGAATGGGAATTGTCGCGATGACCGGAGGGTACGGCGCGTATGGGGATAATTAGGTTGAGCCGGTGACCTGCGAGATGATCCTTCGGCTGGGCGCCGATGTGGTGCTTCGAAAACCCTTTCACGAGGAAGAGTTGTACGACGCGATCCACGCGGCGCGCGTACCGCAGAGGGGCTTTTGATTGGTCCCTATGCGGTGCGGAGACGCTGACAGCGTTTGGACTAACGGCCCCCCGAGAGCCATTCTCTCGCGCCGTTCGCATAACCGACCGAAAGCCGTTCGACCGCATCTGCGGAGGCTGCTTCTATAATCAGGCTCAACAGCCCGCCTGGTGCATAACCGGCTTGTGAAAACAATCCCTGGTTCTGGGCGATGGATCTCCCGGTGCCCAGATCCACGACGTTCAGTGTCGCGCGCAGGACATGCGCGCCGCCGATGAAGACGGATTGGCCGCCGGAGATGACGCGGACCTCAACAATCCTGACCTCGAGACCGCTCGGCGCGTTGCCCTGGAAGGCGGGCTGAACCTGTTGGGCCAGGGTTGCCTCCATCATTTCGACAACTCGGGATTCCATGAAACTGTGTGCTTCTGGGGAACTGATGAGCGCGTCGTAGCCGCAATTTTGCGGCTTGTTCTCCGCGCCGGCGGCGGCGTAATCATTTTGTGCATTGCCCGAGTCCGGCTCGGGTTTTTCACACCCTTTGGGATTTGCATAAGCCTCTTCGCCCGCGCCCCATAAAATGGGCGTGCCTGGGAACACGGCCACGTCAATGACATCGATGTCGAGCGCCTTGATCTGCGCTGCGGTCATGGGGTTTTTCGGGCCGACGGCGCAGGCCGCCAGGCCTGCGACGAGTACGAATGCCATGCCAACGCGTTTGCCCATTCGGAAGGTGCCGTGTCGGTCCGCTAATTCTGCTTGGTTCTGATTGAAAAACATTCTGGTTCCCTCGCTTATTACCGTTCCCCTCGACCACTCTTCTGGGTGGTTCGAAACATCAAGAACAATAAGTCAGCGGGTGACCACGCGCCGTACAATGTTAGCCTTTCAGACTCGCCTGAACTTGTGTTTCCAGGCGTTGCAGGAAGTTCGAGCGGTCCTGTTTCGAGAATCCGCGGGGGCCCCCGGTCACTTCCCCAGCGGAACGTAAATCCGTCATCAGATCGCGGGTGGCCAGCGCCATGCCGATCGAGGCCTTGTCGAGGACTTTGCCATTCGGGCGCAGCGCGCGGGCGTCCCGTTTGATACAGCGATCGGCCAGCGGAATATCCTGGGTGATCACGATATCTCCAGCACCGATCCGCTCGGCGATCCAGTCATCGGCTACATCGGCGCCATCGCTCACCACGGTCTGCTTGACCAGCGGGTGTCCGTGGAAACCAAACATGCCGCTATTGCTAACCAGCTGGACGTGGATCTGGTGGCGTTCGGCGACGCGGATTATCTCGTCCTTTACGGGACAGGCATCAGCATCGACATAGATTTGTGGCATCAGGGACTCCAGAGATTTCTCGACCAATCGCGGAGCGTTCTTACCTGATCAGGGTGCTGAGGCGAAGGGTGTTTACGCGGCAGGCCATTCGGGGCGGCTACTCAGCGGCTTCACTGGCCTTTCGGCCATGCTGCGTTCCCAGTCGCGAATATAGTCGCGGGTCAGCGGGACCGCATCCTGTTGTTTGGCGATCTGGATCTGGAAGACCATCTGACCCATGCGGCGGAAGGATATTTCGCAGCCGATCAAATAGAATTCCCACATCCGGCAAAACCGTTCGTCATAAAGTTCCAGCGCCTTGTCGCGCTGAGCCATGAAACGTTCGTACCAGAGGTGCAATGTGTCGGCATAGTGCAGGCGCAGGATTTCGACATCGGTGACCCACATGCCGGCCTTCTCGATCGCGGCCAGGGTTTCAGAGAGGGACGGGGTGTAGCCCCCGGGAAAGATGTATTTGCGCAGCCAGGGGTTGGTGACCCCGGGCGGCTTCATACGGCCGATCGAGTGCAACAGGAAGACCCCGTCATCCTTGAGCAGTTGCTTGGTCTTCTTGAAATATTCCAGATAGTGAACCGCACCCACATGCTCGAACATGCCGACCGAAACGATCCGGTCGAAGGTTTCGGTTTCGTCGCGATAATCCTGCAGCTTGAACCGCGCGTGATCGGACAATCCGGAATCCAGCGCCCGTTGCTCGCTGACCTTGTGTTGTTCTTTCGAGAGGGTCACCCCGGTCACATCCGCGCCAGTTGTCTTGGCCAGATACATCCCCATGCCGCCCCAGCCCGAGCCGATATCGAGCACTTTTATGCGCGGCTCATTGAGCAGCAATTTGGCGGCGATATGGCGCTTTTTGTCGTCTTGGGCGCGCTCCAGGTCGCTATGGGTGCCGTCGAAATAGGCGCAGGAATATTGTCGGTCACTGTCGAGAAACAGATCGTAGAGATCGTCCGACAGATCATAATGATGGGCAACGTTTTGCTGGGCCTTGCCGACCGGGTTGTATTGCTGGAGGCGCTTGAAGACACGGCTTATATTCGCCGAAAAGTCCGAGAACCAGTGGTTCTCGAAGATTTCGATGTTGCGTCCGATGAGGTTGATGAGATCGAAAAGACTGCCGTCTTCGATCGTCAGCGTGCCATCCATATAGGCTTCGCCGGCTGCGAGCCTTGGATTAATAAGCATTCGACGTTCGGTCGCCCGGTCGTGCAGGCGAATGGTGATGCGTGGTGGCGCACCATTTCCGAGCTTGTATGTCTTGCCGCGGGCATCAATCAGGGTGAAATCACCCTCATCGGTTACCGCGTCGAGAAACCGCGCTAAGAGCGTCGCATCCCCCCAGTGTTGTAATTAAATTACGATGCTGGAAGTTAGGCAAGCACAACTCTGCCCAACGGGGAAAACACAGATTTGCGTTAGGAATTATTACTTTCGTTCGCCGCATCGTCCTCTGGGACCTCCGCAACCGCTTCGGGCGATCCGTCGTCGACCAGGCCATCCAGGGCTTCGGTTTCGGCATCCTTGTCGTCGGCAACCGCCAGGGCATCCTCGGCCAAGGCCACGGCGAGTTCGGCCGCTTCGGCCGCGTCCTCGATATCCGTAATCGACAGGCCGCGCTCAAGCTGGGCTGCCGCTTCGTCGTCCGTACGGGCCACATTGATAAGCACTTCGACCTGCACTTCCGGGTGCAACGATACGCGGATCGGATTTAAACCGAGTTCCTTGATCGGGCGGTCCAGCAAGATCTGACCACGGGCAACGGTCACACCGGCTGCCGAAATCGAATCGGCAATATCGCGGCCGCTGACCGAGCCGTAGAGCTGACCGTTATCGCCGGCCTGTCGGATCAGGGAGATATTGAGCTCCTCAATCTTCAGGGCCACACTTTCGGCCTCGCTGCGACGCTTGAGGTTTTCGGCTTCCAGCTGGGCGCGCTGATTTTCGAATTGTGCCCGGCTGGCATCGGTGGCCCGCAAAGCTTTCTTCTTCGGAAGAAGATAATTGCGCGCGTAGCCCGATTTGACGGTTACGATTTCGCCCATCTGGCCCAGTTTTTCTATACGTTCGAGAAGAATTATTTCCATATTACACCTCCTGGCCGATCGGGCTGAGCCCAATGCGCCGGCGTAGATCGAGTGTTTGGTCCGCCACACCGATCAACGCGACTATCGCGGTGAGCGGCGGGAAGACGATCATAAAGCCGCAGAACACGGCAATAACGAGAGAAAAGATTGGTGTTCGTCTTGTCTCAGTCGACGACGTAGGGCATCAAAGCCAGAAAGCGGGAACGCTTGATCGCACGGGCGAGTTCGCGTTGCTTCTTGGACGACACGGCTGTGATACGGCTGGGTACAATCTTGCCGCGCTCGGAGATGTAGCGCGAAAGCGTCTTCGTATCCTTGTAGTCGATACGTGGGGCGTTGGTGCCCGAGAACGGACACGTTTTGCGCCGACGGAAGAAGGGACGACGTCCACCGCCACCGCCGCCGCCGCCGCCACCTGTACGGGGTTCCATGGACATTATTTGCTCTCCTCTTCGCTGGGCGTTTCGCTTGCCGGTGCGGCCTCAGGTGCCGCAGCAGCCTCAGGCGCAGCGGTCGGCGCCGCTTCGGGCGCCGCAGCTGTTTCTGTTGATGCTTCGGCGCTTGCGGCCGGTGCGTCTGCACTGGTCGTCGTGCTTGCCGGACGATCGCTCTCTTCATCGGATCGCGGTCCACGATCCTTGCGGCCCTGCATCATGATTGAGGGGCCTTCTTCGTGTTCATCGACGCGAAGTGTGAGATACCGAAGCACATCATCATGGATGCGTTGCAGGCGCTCGAGTTCGTTGACGACCTCTGACGTGGTGTCCAGATTCATCATGACGTAGTGACCCTTCCGGTTCTTTTTGATCCGGTAGGAGAGGTTGCGCAAACCCCAGAGCTCAGTCTCGACGACCTTGCCACCGCCGGATTCGACAACCCCGGTGAAATCCTCGACAAGCTGATCGACCTGGGTGCTGGAGACATCCTGGCGCGCAATAAAGACGTGTTCGTAGAGTGGCATTTTATGCGACTCCCTTTGGCTGTTTGCTGATCACCGCCGATCGCCCCGTTCACGGGCCGCGGCTGCGCGATCATATCCGGTGGGCACAATGCGTCACCGGCAAGGAGTGCGGCGTGGATTTCTCCTACACCGCTTGAGGCGCGGGAATACACCACACTGGCTCAGCTTTGCAAGCGCTTCCTCGGGGTATCTTGCGGCACTATGATACCGCCTATATGACTGGCACATCGAGAGATTATGGGAGATTTGGGAAATGAACCGTGCATTCGTCTTTCCCGGGCAGGGAAGTCAGGTCGTGGGGATGGGACAGGAGCTTGCCGAAGCGTTCCCTGCGGCCAAGCTGGTATTTGAAGAAGTCGATGATGCCCTGGAGACCCGGCTTAGCCGCATTATTTTTGACGGCCCCCAGGAAGAGCTCACTCTGACCCAGAATGCCCAGCCGGCCCTGATGTCGGTCAGTATGGCCGTCGTGCGGGTGCTCGAGGCAGAGGGTGGGGTGAAAATTGGTGACGTGGCCACTTTTGTGGCTGGCCACAGTCTGGGCGAATATTCAGCGCTCGCCGCAGCCGGAGCTATTCCTTTGGCCGAAACCGCGCGGCTCCTGCAAACCCGCGGTGAAGCGATGCAAGCCGCTGTACCCGTCGGGGTTGGTGCGATGGCCGCGATTCTCGGACCCAGCCTCGAGGCCGTCGAAGCGATCGCGGCGGACGCCGCTGAGGACCAGGTTTGTGACGTCGCCAATGACAATTCCGACGGACAGGTGGTCGTCAGCGGTAACACCGAGGCGGTGGAGCGAGCGATTGAGATTGCCAAGGAACGCGGGGCCAAGCGCGCGATGTCACTGCCGGTCAGTGCACCATTTCACTGTTCGTTGCTCGACCCGGCTGCCGATGTCATGACCTACGCACTGGCCACGGCCAATATCTCTGCGCCTATGCCGCCGCTCGTGGCGAATGTCACGGCCGCGCCGGTATCTGACCCGGATGATATACGGAACCTCCTGATCGAGCAGGTCACAAGCCGGGTGCGTTGGCGCGAGAGTGTCCTCGCGATGCGTGATCTGGGCGTCGAAGAATTGTGCGAAATCGGGGCTGGCAAGGTGCTGACCGGTTTGGTGCGTCGTATCGATCGTGAGTTGGGCAGCCGGACTATCGGCAGTCCTGCGGATATCGAAGAATTTCTCGGATCACTTTAGGAAGAAGCACAGCATGTTCGATCTCGAAGGAAAAACGGCCCTGGTTACCGGTACGACCGGTGGCATTGGTGGTGCAATCGCAACGCAACTCCATGGCCGGGGTGCGACCATCGTCGCCAGTGGCACCCGCACGGAGAAGCTGGCGGAACTTGCAGCGACGCTCGGTGATCGGTGCCATGTCGTGGCAGCCAATCTGGCAGATGCAGATGCAGCCGGTAGGCTTCTGGCCGGAGCGAGCGAAGCGGCGGGCGGCGTCGATATCCTTATCAACAATGCCGGGCTGACCCGCGATAATCTTGCCATGCGCATGAAGGACGAGGAATGGCAGCAGGTGCTGGACGTCAATCTGACGTCGGCGTTCCG
>MEHZ011622948.1_pt1 | contig 15635 bp, 15 predicted proteins | sample 897221 | NCBI WGS metagenome assembly MEHZ01 (sample SAMN05514161, study PRJNA337945) | marine metagenome | isolation source: marine surface water | place: Arctic Ocean | collected 2007-12-13
AATCCGGAATTCACCGTGGAACTGACGGTGAGTGGCCGGGAACCTGTGCGGGAAAATGGGCCGTCCAAGCGGACGGCAGAACTACGTGCAGCCGGTGAAATGCTACAAATGATTGGTAAAGGCTCGTAATGATAGAGACTTCTGGCGAAACCCGCTGTGGCTTTATTGCTTTATTGGGGGCGCCGAATGCGGGTAAGTCGACCTTGATGAACACCATGGTCGGCGCGAAAGTATCAATCGTCACGCAGAAAGTGCAGACTACGCGAACACGCATTCTGGGCGTCACCGCGCTTGGCGCATCTCAGCTCGTTTTTGTCGACACGCCCGGTATTTTCAAGCCGCGCAGGCGACTTGACCGGGCGATGGTTGCAGCAGCGTGGAGCGGGGCGGCGGATGCAGATGTCGTGGCATTGCTGATCGATGCCGGAATGAGGATCGAAGGAGACACTCGCCGGATCATCGATGGGTTGAAGAAGAATGACGGCCGTGCGGTGTGCGTGCTGAACAAGATCGACACAGTGCCGCGCGAGAATTTGCTGGCGCTGATCGAAGAGCTTCGTGCCGAAGAGCTGTTCACGGATTTCTTCATGGTATCTGCGTTGAAAGGCCACGGCATTGAAGAACTGAAACAGTTCCTGGCGGATCGTCTGCCCGAAGGACCCTGGCATTTCCCGGAAGACCAGCTGTCGGATATGAACGATCGGCTTTTCTCCGCGGAGATCACCCGCGAAAAACTGTTCCTGAACCTGCACCAGGAATTGCCCTATGCGCTGACGGTCGAGACCGAGACGTGGGAGCCTTTCGACAATGGCGCGGTCAAAGTGGAGCAGGTGATTTATGTCGAGCGCGCGAGCCAGAAGGGTATCGTTCTCGGCAAAGCCGGCGAGCGGATCAAGCGCGTGCGGACGCTGGCGCAGGAAGATCTGCAGGAACTGTTGGGGCGCGACGTTCATTTGTTCCTGTTCGTGAAGGTCCGCGAAAACTGGGGCGACGACCCTGAACGGTACCGCGACTGGGGATTGGACTTCAGCACATAGCGCAAGAATTGAGATCATGAACTGGTCGGACGAAGGGATCGTGTTATCGGCGCGTAAGCACGGTGAAAGTGCGGCAATTGTGACGCTTTTTACCCGGACAAACGGGCGCCATTCGGGGCTTGTCCATGGTGGATCCGGATCCCGCGCGAGGGGAGTCTATCAGACTGGTAACCTCGTCAGCGCAGACTGGCGTGCCCGCCTCAGTGAACATCTCGGCACGATGAGCTGCGAATTGCTGCGTCCCTACGCGGCCGCGCTCATGACCGAACGGCTTCCGCTTCTTGCCCTGATTTCGGCCGGCGCTCTTCTTGAACGTCTTCTCCCGGAACGCGAACCCCACCCCGAAACGTTCGACAGATTTCAGGCGCTGATCGAATCACTCGGCGACGGCCCGCACTGGGTGGAGGGATATGTGCATTGGGAGCGAGGATTACTGAACGATCTCGGCTATGGTCTCGATCTGACCGCCTGCGCGGCGACCGGAACAACGAATGACCTGGTCTATGTTTCACCCCGGACGGGCTGTGCTGTTTCCGCGGTGGCGGGGGAGCCGTATCGATCTAAGCTATTGAAATTACCGAGTTTCTTTCTGGGTAGTGCCGGCGGGTATACCGGTGATGACATCCGAGATGGTCTGCGTGTCACTGGGCATTTCCTCGCCCGTTGCGCAAAAGACGCCGATACCGGCGAATTACCGCCTGCGCGTGCGCAATTTGTTGACCGTCTGCGGCGCGACGCTACTATATCTCGCAATTCCCGATAGCAGAGTACCGTATCTATGACCGACCAGACCGTCACCTCCCGGGTGGAGGAGGTGACTTTTTCCGATGCGCTAGGCGAGCGTTATCTCGCCTATGCGCTGTCGACGATTACGTCCCGATCGCTGCCCGATGTGCGCGATGGGCTCAAACCCGTGCATCGCAGGCTTTTGTTCGCGATGCGCCAGCTGCGGCTGGAGCCGGAATCGGGTTTCAAGAAATGTGCGCGTGTCGTCGGCGATGTTATCGGTAAGTATCACCCACATGGTGATGTCGCGGTTTACGACGCGATGGTCCGTCTCGCCCAGGACTTTGCGGTGCGCTATCCGCTCGTCGAGGGCCAGGGGAATTTTGGCAATATAGACGGCGATAACGCCGCAGCGATGAGATACACAGAAGCGCGTCTGACCGAATACGCGATTGCGATGCTGGAAGGTATCGACGAAGACGCCGTCGGTTTTCGTGAAAATTATGACGGGTCCGAGGAAGAACCCGTATTGCTGCCAGCAAGCGTGCCGAACCTGCTCTGCAACGGGTCGGCCGGGATTGCCGTCGGTATGGCGACGAACATTCCGCCGCATAACCTGGATGAAGTCAGCGTCGCGTTACTGCACCTTTTGAAATTTCCGAATGCGACGAATAGCAAGCTGGTGGAACTGGTGCCGGGACCAGATTTCCCGACCGGCGGCATTCTGGTCGAAGGCCGCGAGGCCGTTGCCGAGGCCTATGCCACCGGGCGTGGCGCCTTCCGGCTGCGGGCGCGCTGGGAAGTCGAGAAGCTGAGCCACGGTCAGTACCAGATTGTCATCACCGAAATTCCCTATCAGGTTCAGAAGGGCCGTCTTGTCGAAAAGATGGCCGATTTGCTCAACGAGAAGAAACTCCCGCTGCTGGGAGACCTGCGCGATGAAAGTGCAGAGGATGTCCGTCTGATTCTGGAGCCGCGCAACCGCTCGATAGAACCTGAAGTGCTGATGGAGCAGATGTTTCGGACCACCGACTTGGAGACCCGGGTCGGGCTGAACATGAATGTGCTTGACGCGAACATGGTCCCGCAGGTTATGAACCTACGCGATGTTCTGCGGTCGTTTCTGGAGCATCGCGAAGACGTGCTTGTCCGGCGCACGACGCACCGACTCGGCAAGATCTCGCACCGGCTGGAGGTGCTTGAAGGCTATCTGATCGCCTATCTCAATATCGACGAGGTGATCAGGATCATTCGTGAGGAAGACGAGCCGAAGCCGGTGATGATCAAGAAATGGGCACTGACCGATGTTCAGGCCGAAGCAATCCTCAATATGCGTCTCCGCGCCCTGCGGCGACTTGAGGAATTCGCTATCCGTGAAGAGCACACGAAGCTGACCGCCGAACAAAAAGACTTAAACGCGATGTTGAAGGACAAGAAGAAGCGCGAAGCCATCATTTCCGATCATATCAAAAATATCCGCACACGTTTTGGCAAGAAGACCGAGCTTGGTGCGCGGCGGACCGACATCAGTGACGCCCCTGATCAGATTGCGGTACCGCTCGACATCCTTATCGAGCGCGAACCGATCACGGTTATCTGCTCGCAAAAAGGCTGGATCCGTGCCGGGAAGGGGCATCTGACCGATTTCGGTGATCTAAAGTACAAGGACGGCGATCGCGGACGTTTCGTATTCCACGCAGAGACGACGGACAAAATTCTCATGTTCGCCACCAATGGCAGATTCTACACGCTCGGTGGCGACAGGTTGCCAAGCGGTCGTGGTCATGGCGAGCCGGTGCGTCTCCTGATGGATTTGCCGAACGACCAGGATGTCGTTGCCCTGTTTGTTCACCGGCCAGGTGAGAAAGTTCTGGTTGCGTCATCCGACGGGCGGGGTTTTGTCGTCCCTGAAGATGATGTCATTGCCCAGACGAAGAACGGCAAGCAGGCGCTCAAGGTCGGCAAGGATGGCGAAGCCCAGGCATGCGCGCCGGTCACCGGCGATATGGTTGCCGTTGTCGGTGAGAACCGGAAGATTATCCTGTTCCCGCTCGAAGAACTGCCCGAGATGACACGCGGTCGCGGCGTGAAATTGCAGAGCTATAAAGATGGCGGTCTCTGCGACGTCTCAACATTTGCGCTGAAGGGAGGGCTTTCCTGGAAGACTGGTGCCGGGGTCCGCACCGAGACGGATATCAAGACGTATATCGGCAAGCGTTCTCAGGCCGGTCGTCTCGTGATGCGCGGATTCCCGCGGAATGGCCGGTTCGGTAATTACGAATAAGTCGGCACTGATCTGTCTCCAGGTTGGAAAGTCTCGGCCTCAGAAGTTGAGCGAGATGTCCCGGTGGATCGACAGACACCCGGCAACCTCGATCGACTGATCGCTGTTGAGTCGTGATTGCGACCGGAGCCCAATGCTGTCGCGGATCGCCGCTTCATAGATAACAAGGCCGGACAGCAGATCTTTAGCAGCCCGCTCGCGCCATGCCAGTTCCACCGCATAACGTTCCAGCCCCTGTGAAAGCGATTGCCGGGCGCGGTCGATCTTTGGTTCGCGCCGGGTGAGATCGCGACGCGCGCGCGAGAATCGCGACTTTACGTGGCTCGCACCGGTGACCCCGTTGAACAGTTTTTCAGCACTCCGGAAGGCAAGGATAGTTTCTTCCAGCGGCTTTGAGGCAAGTGTCGCCTTGAGGGCTTTGAGCTGATCGCCGATCACCGCTAGCGTTCTCGCGCTCTTGATGATCTGGATCGTTTCCGCGAGGGGCTCATAGGCTTCATCTACCGTCCGGCGATATTGGACCCGCGCCTTTTTCGCGGCCGAGGAAAGTGCGACATATTTTTTGCGCTGTTCCTTCCAGTCGGCGGGCAGGGTCGCACGAAGCGCATCTGCCCGACGGTCCAGATCCGCTATGTCGACGCGAATTTTCTGAACGATTGCGTCCTCGCCGCTGAATCCATCGCGCGTCGCGCGGCGGAGATCGTCGTCCCTCTTTGTGACCAAAGCACCGATCCGGCGGATATTTCTCTCGATACGCCGCGCCCGGTGATGGATCGGGGTGTATTCGGGGGTATAAGAGGCGACCGCGGCGTCGGTTTTTTTCACGTCTTCAACGCGGGTAAAGGTAGCGCCCGCGGCTTTCAGGCCGCGTTCGAGCTTCTGGCGCTGGCTATCGGGCACGTAGCTGATGTCCAGTGCAGTGCCTGCTGTGATGGCGCTGCGTAACGTGTCGCCCTGCGCGGCATAATGCTTGAACAGCATGTCCTCTATGCACATCGACAGGCGTGGGTTTTTCGGTGGCGGCGCGGTCTCGGACGTCAGATAAACCCGGTTGGGCAGGTAATTCACCAGGGACGGCCACAGACCGACGATCGCAAGTCCGATCAACTGCAACGCAATGAACGGCACGACGCCTGCATACATCTGGATGGTCTTGACCGTCGGCGGGGCAACACCGCGCAGATAGAACAGCGCAAATCCGAAGGGCGGGGTCAGGAAGGACGTCTGCATGTTCACGCCGATCATGACACCCAGCCACACGGCGGTGATGTTCGCGGTCGTATCCGCCAGCAGGATCGGGGCAATGATCGGCACCACAACCACCGCGATCTCGATGAAATCGAGGAAGAACCCGAGCACAAAGATGACCGCCATCACGACGATAAACTTGGTGATGAACCCGCCCGGTAAACCCTGCAGGAAATCGCGGACGATATCTTCGCCGCCGAAGGCGCGGAACGCGGCGGTCAGCATTGCCGCGCCGAGCAGGATGATAAACACCAGCGAGGTGGTCTTCGCTGTTTCCACCATGACGCCGGTCAGCGTGTCGTCGATCTTGTAGGCACGCCAGAAGCTCCAGCCGACGGCGATCAGCAACGCAACGACCGAAATAGCGGCGAGGATAACACCGAGCCATTCCGTCTGTGTGCGGGTGTTCTTGATATTGATATCGAAAATGTTCACTAGAACGAGGATCGCGGCGATCGCTGCCAACGCGATTGTCGCCGGGACGTAGGCGCGCTTTTTACCTTCCATCAGCCGGTAGCTCGCCATGATCGCGGCCCCGATGGCGCCAATGGCACCGGCCTGATTGACGGTGGCGACCCCCATGATGATGGAGCCCAGTACGGCAAAGATCAGTCCCAAGGGCGGCACAAGCGCAAGGATCACCTTGATCAGGAACTGGGTGTCATATTTGCTGTTGAACCGCACCGGCGGCGCCATTTTCGGCCGGACTAGTGCGATGATCAGGATATACGACATGTAGAGCAGCACGAGGATCAGACCGGGGATCAGTGCGCCCAGGAACATGTCCCCGGCGCTCGTTGACGTTAGACCGAATTCCGACGGCATCGAGAATTGTCCCGTTGCCTGTTTGTAATCGACCTGGCGAAGCGTGCTTGCTTGGTCCGTTGCGCTGGAGAGCTGGTCAGCAAGAATGATCAGGACGATGGAAGGTGGAATGATCTGGCCCAAAGTACCGGAAGCGGCAATCGTGCCCGTCGCCAGGGCTTTGGAATAATTCGCCCGTAACATGACCGGCAGTGAAATAAGCCCCATTGCTACAACCGTGGCACCGACGATGCCGGTGGTTGCGGCAAGCAGCGCGCCGACGAAGACCACCGCGATGCCGAGGCCACCGGGTATCGGGCCGAATAGCTGCGCCATAGTGACCAGAAGGTCTTCCGCCACCTTCGAGCGTTCGAGCATGATGCCCATAAAGATGAAGAGTGGGATGGCGATCAGCGTATCGCGTTCGGGCTCCCAGTAGACGCCGCGGAAATTCGTGACGCCTGCGTCCAGCCACTGGCGTGGTCCGCCATGTAGGAAATAAGCGTCAGCATTGTCGGCGAACAGATATCCGCAGAGCGCCGCCAGGGCGATAGCGATAATCGCCGAGCCGGGCAGGGCGAAGGCGACGGGATAGCCTGACGCCAGGGCAACGGCCATCGTAATGACGAGGATGAGGAGAAAGATGAGTTCCATTTTGTTTTTTTGCTTTCTCCGGCGCTTCTACGGGGCGCCGTGCGGCGCGCCGATCGGGCGCGCGTCGGCATCTCGGTTCAGGACGGCAGCATTGCGCAGAAGATACCCCAGGAAGACCATCAGCATCGTCAGCGCATAGATGAGCAGAAAACCCGCCATCATGTATTTGACGTAAAGGCCGTATCCGCTTTGCGTCACTTCGAAACTCAGGAGCGGGGCATTGATCAGGTTCGACTTGTCCCACATGCCGGATACCAGGATGACCCAGCAAAGTGGAACGCCAAGGAAGAACGATCCGATCACGTTGGTCCACGCTTTCTTGCGTTCGACCATACCGGCATACAGGATATCGACCCGCACGTGGCCTTCTTCAATCAGAGTGTAGGCGCTCGCGAACAGGAACAGCGCTGCGTACCAGAACCGGACCAAGTCGCCCATGAATGCCTGTTCGTAGGAAAATATGAAACGTGCCAGCACAATCTGGAATTCCGCCAGCACGATCAGCAGCGCGAGCCACGTGAAACCGAGTGAGCGGCTGAACCAGGCTATTACAAGCGATACGCCGACCAGCGGGTAATGGACATAGGTGCCGCGATAAATGGCGCGGCCAAGCTGGGTCGCAAGTTGTTCGCCGACAACTGCCTTCAGAGCGCCTTCGACCCGCAGGAATGAGATGATCATGTCGGTCAATCCAACCAGCAGCACGGCCCAGAAGGCGGCGCGGGCGATGTAGGCGGCTATGGCGATCAGAAAATCGGCGTCAGTTGTCAGTGTCCGGTCGGCACGGCGCAAGGTAAGGCCGATCACAAGCAGGATGGTCAGTGCGTATGTGGCCAGTTGCAGAAAGCCAAGGGTAACATCCGAAGACGCCAATGGTTGGCGCAGGGGGTCTGCCCCGAACCAGCCAAGATGAGATGTCAGATTGGTAAGACCCGGCCAGCCCTGCCAGAAAATCAGATAATTGTTGAGCGTAAAAACGAGGGCTACCATCGCGGTGGATACGGCGAAGATACGCAAGAGACTGCTCGCGGATGAACCGTTGCGGTCAGCTACTGAGAAAACGGATACCATCGGCGTTTGGCGTTCTGGGAAGTCTGAGGCCGGTCCGGAAAGCCGGGCCGGCGTAGAAGGCGGCGCCCGGGGGCACCGCCTTCACGTCAGTTTCCGGTTTCGATCAGACGCCGAGAACGCGATTGCGCTGCTGGACGTATGCCTGATCCGAGATCTTGGTCCAGGCGCCCAGTTCTGTGCGTGCGCCGATAAAGCTGTCGTGGATCTTCTTGGCGAGCGGGCTATGCGCCTGCACGGTCTCGAAGACTTCCTTCGATGCGTCGCCGAAGGCGTCATAGATATCGTCGTTGAAACGGCGCAGCTGGACGCCGTTCTCCGTGATGAGCTTGTTCAGCGAGGCACCGTTTTTGGCGTTGTATTCCGACATCATCACGTCGTTTTCCATCGATGCGGCGGCTTCAATCAGAAGCTGATCGGATTTCGTGAGCTTGCCCCACCAGGACGCGTTCATGCCGAGCGACAGCATCGCCGCCGGTTCGTGCATGCCCGGATAGTAATAGTATTTGGCGGCTTCGTAGAACTTCATGAAGCTGTCATTCCACGGGCCAACCCATTCGGTGGCGTCAATCGCGCCAGAGACAAGGTTTTCGTATATCTGACCACCGGGAAGCGATACCGGGGATGCGCCGAGTTTGGCCATCACGTCGCCGCCGAGGCCGGGGATACGCATCTTCAGGCCTTTGAGGTCATCGGCAGAGTTGATTTCCTTGCGGAACCAGCCGCCCATTTGTACGCCGGTATTGCCGCACATCAGGCATTTCAGGCCATAATTTCCGGCAAGCTCGTCCCAGAGCTGCTGGCCGCCGCCAAAGCGGATCCAGGCATTCATTTCGGTATAGGTGAAGCCGAACGGAACGGCGGTGAAATATGCCCAGCCGGGGTGCTTGCCCTTCCAGTAATAATCGGCGGCGTGGTAGGCCTGCGCGTTGCCCGACGCAACGGCGTCGAACGAATCAAACGCACCTACCCGTTCGCCGGCCGCGAAATACTGAACCTTGATGCGACCTTCGGAGAGATCTTCAATTCGTTTGGCGGCGCGCTGAGCACCTGTGCCCAGACCTGGGAAATCGCGCGGCCATGAAGTCACCATGGTCATTTCGATGCGCTTCTGAGCGACCGCCGGGGCGGGGAAGCTGGAAGCCGCGGCAACCGTTGCGCCTGCACCGGCAAGTGCGGCGCCCTTGATAAAAGACCGGCGATCAGCGGTCTTTGCTTTACCAGCTTTCTTCGCGATTGACTTCTTCATTTGTGTTCATCTCCCTAAATTGGATTTATTACCTTCCCATCCATAAGGACCTTTCGATCCATCGGATTATAATAGGGTTGATATGCTTCTGGTGCAATGGTCGATGCACAGAGTGCATGGCGGCCTTTAGGGCTGTCTGACCGTCCAGCCGCCGTCGCTCAGGGCCTCAAGAGGCTGGAACCGCGCCTTATAGGCCATCTTGTCCGACGCGTCGATCCAGAAGCCCAGATAGACATAGGGCAACGCAAGGGTGCGCGCGTATTCCACCATCCAGAGGATCATGTAGGTCCCGAGGCTGCGCCTCGCAAGGCTGCCATCGAAGAAGCTGTATACGGCAGAGAGAGAGTCTGTCATTCGGTCCATCAGCATGACGGCGACCAGAGCGCCGTCGCCATCGCGGAATTCAACCGTCCGCGATGTGACCGGGGTATTTTCGACCATTTCCCGGTAGTCGTCAAAGGCCATTCCCGACATATCGCCGCCTTCGTGACGCACTCGTTGATATGCTGAAAACAGCCGGTACTGCTCGACAGTCGCGATGGCATCTGTGTCGTCTGCCGTCAGATCGGCGTTTGCGGCCATGACCCGGCGAAACGATTTCGTCATCTCGAATTCACCAGCGACGATGCGCACGGGTATGCAGGCATTGCAGGTCGGGCAGGCTGGCCGGTAGGCAAGGTTATGACTGCGTCTGAAGCCTGCACGCGAGAGACGCTCGTAGAGCTCTTCGGCGTTATGGCCGGTGAGGTCCGTGGCGACCTTTCGTTCTGTCTGACCCTCGATATACGGGCAGGGCAGTGAGCGCGTGCCGAAGAAAAATCTATCGGGACGAATAAGTTGCTGGTTCATGTGCTATTCGAGTGTCGGGTAATCATTATACCAGGCGAGTATAGAGCTTTGTGGCATTTGGGAAAAGTTTTCCGCGAATGTTGGTAAAGATCGCGAATTGAAAATGGATCTGACGGTTCCTGTCGGAACCGCCTACCTCAGACGCGGGCCGCTCCAGTCGCGCCGGAATGACGGGTCTGGCGCGGGGCCGGGTCGTGCGGGTGTCCTGGCTTTCCTGGCCGTCTTGGAACCTGACGCTTTCAAGTCTTCTCCGGCTTCTCTCAGAACCACAATCGCAATTCGCCGGTTGCTGGGATCTTTCGGGTTGTCCTTGATCAGCGGCTTGGTCGCTTCCTCGCTGGTGACATGGAAAATTTTCTCCATTTTCAGGCCGCTTTCGACCATCACCCGGCGGCTGGCAAGTGCGCGGTTCGATGACAGTTCCCAGTTGCCGTAGCCTTTGCAGCTACCGCGGAACGGTTTCGCGTCTGTGTGACCCGATAACGAAACTTTATTGGGAAGTTTCTGGACGACCTGGGTGATTTTCGCGAGGAGCGTGCGCGTTATCCTGGGCATCCGGGAGCTGCCGCTCGCGAACATCGGCTTGCCTTCCCGGTCCACGATCTGGATCCGGAGGCCTTCCGGCGTCTGGTCGATCACCAGGTGTTTCTGTAGATCTTTTAGCTCGGGTGTTTCCTCGAGCGTCTGTTTGATCTCGGCTTTTGCTGTCTGGAAGGCCTCTTCCTCACGCTTTTCGAGTTCTACCTTCAGCTCCTCCTACGACATATTGGCCGCTTTGTCGGGTTCTTCATCTTCGACGGCACCGCCACCTTCGTCTTCGGCGTCGCCGTCCTGCGTGCCGCTGGTCGGACGGAGTTGCGGCGAAACGCTACGAACGGTAGTTCGTGATGTCATGGTACCCGGCGACGACACCGCGGTACCGCCGAGCAGTCCACCTGCGCCGCCGGTCGGATTGGAAACGGTCGAGGGTGAGAAGTATTCGGAAATACCCTGTTTCTGATCTTCGGTCGTTACGTTCAGCAGCCAAATAAGCAGAAAGAAAGCCATCATCGCCGTCACGAAATCGGCATAAGCAACTTTCCAGGCGCCGCCATGGTGGCCGCAGCCACCCTTGACGATCTTTTTGATGATGATCGGCGAGAGTTCTGCTTCCATGACGGGCTCTTGCTTCTGACGTGCCTAGCCGATGGCCGGCAAGGCAGACGTTGCTTCTTCTACTTTTTAGAATGTCGGACGGACGTCGGATTCCAGTATTTTACGCGCAAACTCGTCGCACACGGCGGGCGCATACCTATTGAGGTAGGCCAACATGCCCGCTTTCATGCACTGATAATATTTTGTTTCCGCTTCGTGGACAGTCCCGAGTACCTGTGCGATCGGTCCGACCATGCCAGAGGCGACAAACACGCCGAGGAATGTTCCCACCAAAGCGCCACCGATCAGCTTGCCGAGCACTTCCGGCGGCTCGCTGATAGAGCTCATGGCCTTAAAACGCCGAGCACGGCGGCAATAATCCCGAGCGCCGGCAACCCATAGGCCATCGCCTGAATGGCAGAGGCGACGCGATGGTTTTCGTGATGATGTGTTTCGATCTCTTCATCCATCAACGCTTCCATCTCGTGTGACGTTTCGCTACCGAGACTTATCATCCGCAGATAGTCGCAAAAGAATTCGACGGCATGATGGTTGTTGTGAAAAGACGGGAACTGGTTGGATAGGTCGCTACCATCGAGGTTTTCGATGTGTGCGTCCAGCGTGAGCATCCCTTTGTAGCGCGCTATTTTGAATATCTGATACTGCACGCTGAGCAGTTCTATATAGTCTTCTTTCTTATAGGCCGGGCCCTTGGCAGCCTTGCCGAAGCCCTTTCCGACTTTGCCGATAGCGCTTTTCGGATTGCCGATAATCACGGCGCTGATCGCGCCGCCGACGATGATCACGACTTCAAAGGGCCGCCAGAGCGCGGCGAGCTTTCCGCCCATCGCCACATAACCGCCGAGAACGCAGACGAACACCGTTACGATGCCGATAATTACCAACATTGAATGCCTCTGGTTTCAGGTCCTGATGCATCATGGTCGGGCTTAGTTAATATCCCGTAAAATCCGCTTAACTGGCACTGGGGGCGACGCGCTGCCGCAAATCCGTTATGAATAGCGTTCAATCATTTACTCGATAGAGGGATCAGAATGCCTGCCAATGTCGTAACCACCGAAGCTCTGCAAGAACGCATGAGTGCGAACCCGTTTAATGCCTGGATGGGACTGGAAATTCAGTCCCTCACCGAGGAAGTATTGATCGTGTCGCTGAAATGGCGCGAAGAAATGGTTTCGAACCCCAAGGCGAAATATACCCATGGCGGTATTCTGGGGGCGCTGGTCGATACGGTCGCCGATTTCATGATCGCGGCGAAGGTCGGGATGCCGGTACCGACAGTGGATATGCGGGTCGATTATCATCGTGCGGCGATGCCGGGTGATCTGAAATGCGTGGCGCGGGTGGTAAAACTGGGCGGAACCAATTCCGTCGCCGAAGCCTATGTTTATGACGGCGATGACAAGCTGATCGCAAGCGGGCGTGGCACGTATTTTACAGCCGCGGCGAAACCTAAAGAGTAACGGTCGATGAACCGCCTGCCGCTGACAGTTTGCACGGGGGATTACGACCGGGTGCGCGCTCTGGCGGACGGTCGCATCGCTATTGAAGGCTGTCACGTCAACTATGTGACGATGAACCCCGAACAAGCTTTCTATCGGGCTTGGCATAATCAGGAGTTTGACGTCACCGAGCTGTCGGGGTCGAGCTACATTCTGGCGCGGTCGACGGGGTGGGATGATTATATCGCGGTGCCGGTGTTTCCGTCCCGCATGTTCCGGCATTCGGGCATTTATGTCCGTAAAGATTCCGGTATCCGTACCCCTGAAGACCTGAAAGGTCGCGATGTCGGTATCCCTGTATATGCCATGACCGCAGCGTTATGGATCCGGGGGTTCCTGCAGGATGATTACGGCGTCGCGCCGGCGGATATCCATTGGCGCACCGGCGGGCTGGAGGAGGGTGGTCGCAAACCGAAATTTGCACCCAACCTGCCCGCTGACATCAGGGTGTCGCAGATCGGTGACGATGAAACCCTGTCGGCCATGCTAGCCCGGGGCGACCTCACGGCCCTTCTGTCGGCGCGCGAGCCGTCCTGTTTTGGGCCGCACACTAAGGACATCGTCCGCCTTTTCCCCGATTTCAGGGCAGCGGAAAAAGACTGGTACGCGCGCTCCGAGCTTTTCCCCATAATGCATGTGCTGGCGATCCGCCGCACGCTGGTGGAACGCGAACCGTGGCTGGCGACCAGCGTGCTGAAGGCCTTTACGCAGGCGAAGGATCTGTGCCTGACCGAGATGTCGGACGTGACAGCGCTTGCGGTCTCGATGCCGTGGATCGTCGCCGAACTTGCAGAGACGAGGGACCTCATGGGCGACGATATCTGGCCCTATGGTTTCAAGGAAAATTACGAGGAACTGGATACAATGTGCCGGTGGTCTCTCGCGCAGGGTATCGCCGCGCGCAAGATGGATCCGGCGGAACTGTTTCACCCGGCAACGCTTGATCGGGCAAAGGTGTGACAGGCGCATGAGCAAAGATCTGATGCTAGTCGGCAGCATTCCCTATGACACGACAGAACGGGTATTCGAAACCTTCGGGGCGCGGCTTGGGCAACATCTTGCCGCCGTGCCGGATGGGGAGGTCGGCCCCCGGAAGCACTGGATCAGCAAGGTTCATTTTCAGGTTATGGCCGGGCATCCGGAATTCGACATTCTGCGGCGGCCCGAATATGAGAACGGTGCCGAACGGTTGAACCCGCGCGGTCCTGGGGACAGCTGGCTGTTCAAGGTTAAAGACGGCGTAGAACAGGTGCGCTTTGGTGATCCGGGATGGCGGCTTGGCTATGCGCGGGATGCGGTCAACTCGTATTTCGTCTTTCGGACGCTGCGGGACAAAGGCGTTTTTGCGGCCGATCTGCGCTTTCAGGTATCGATCCCGTCGGTTAACAGCGTTATTGCGCCGCGCGTTTTCCCGACGCCGGGCGACCTCGACCGGATCAAGCCGGGATATCTGGACGCGGTTCATGCCGAACTGCGCACTATCGTTGATAACATTCCGGCGGAAGATCTGGCGATCCAGTGGGATTGCGCGACCGAGATGATGGACGGGTACGGCGCTCTCGACGGTTTTGATCCCGAGACCGCGATCGAACGAAACGTCGCGCAGTTTGAAGCTATGTGCCCCGATATCCCGGAAAATGCCGGGCTTGGGTTTCATCTGTGTTTCGGCACACTCGGCGGCTGGCCACGCTTTGCACCCGATGATCTGAGTGGCGCGGTGAAAATGGCCAACGCCTTCGTCGAACGGTCCGGACGCCGGGTGGACTGGATCCATATTCCGGTTCTGGACCGAAGCGACGATGCATTCTTTGCGCCGCTCGCCGCTCTCCGTCCCGCAGGCACCAAGATCTATCTCGGGATGATTCACAACATGGATGGCTTTGCCGACCGGCTGGCGACGGCGCGTCGATATCTGCCGGAATTTGGTATCGGGGCTTTTTGCGGATTCGGACGCGAAGCACCCGACACGCTACCGGGCATTCTTGCCGATCATCTGAAGGCAGCGGAAATCGCGGGTTTCTAGCCTTCTCACTTTGCGGTGGACCGACCCGTTTCCCAAAGAAGGACAATCGACTAGTATCGCCCGGCCGGCCTGATGAACGGCCAAAATCACGAGATAACGGACAGTTTTATGGCGATGGATCAGAGGGAATACCGCAACGCGGTGGGATGTTTTGCGACGGGCGTCACGATTGTCACAACGCTCGATCATGACGGTGAAAAGATCGGCATCACGGCGAATTCGTTTTCGTCGCTATCGCTCGACCCGCCGCTTGTTCTGTTCTGCGTGGACGCCAAAATCAATAGTTTCGAAGCCTTTGAAAGCTGCCGACACTTCAACATCAATGTGCTGAGCGAAGATCAGATGGGCATGTCCAATAATTTTGCCAGGTCGAGCGAAGACAAGTGGGATGGTGTCGAACACGCCTATGGCGAAAACGGATGCCCAGTGTTCGATGGGGCTGTCGCGGTTCTCGAATGCAACAAACACGCCATGTATGAGGGCGGCGATCATCTGATCATGGTCGGTGAGGTCAGCAGGATGAACTACGAGCAGGGCGAGGCCCGCCCGCTGCTGTATTTCAAGGGCGGCTACGCCAAACTGTCCTGAGGGCGCTGAACCGCCCCTTAATCGGTGCCGAGAATACGCGCCGGGAATCCGCCATCGGCCAGTCCTTCAGCGATCCGGTGACCGTCGCCGCCGGTGCGCACTTCGATAAGAACTTCGATCTGGGTCAGCCGGACCGGCACGTCGCGATACCAGCGTTCATGCTCAACCTCGACGATGTTGCCGCCGAGCTCCGCGATCAATGAAGACACAGTTGCAAGGTTGCCGGGCAGGTCGCTGATCTGAACGCCGAGCCTTACGAGACGACCCGATCGCACCAGTCCGCGTATCAGCACGGATGAGAGCAGCCGCGTGTCGATATTGCCGCCCGATATCATCAAGGCGGTACGCTTACCGGCACAGGCGTCCCGGCTTGCCAGAACCGCAGCGAGCGGCACGGCTCCCGCACCTTCGACGACCTGTTTTTCGATCTCGGCAAGCGTGTGTGTCG
>MEHZ011633637.1_pt1 | contig 15631 bp, 10 predicted proteins | sample 897221 | NCBI WGS metagenome assembly MEHZ01 (sample SAMN05514161, study PRJNA337945) | marine metagenome | isolation source: marine surface water | place: Arctic Ocean | collected 2007-12-13
TTCAGTTTGCAGCAACCGGCTCACCAACTGAATGGTCTATAACAACTTTAGGTAACTTAGCAAGTGCTTCGGGTGTTACTCCAACATTAACTAACGGAGGTTTGTTAAACTGGGCAGGACCACCAAGTCCATCAACTAACACTTATAACTTTACATTAGGTGTTCGTAACGCCGCCATGCCAGCAGGCGTATATAGAACCCAAGCATTTAGTAAGCAAGTTCAGTTCTCTGTAGTACTAGGACAACAACAATATACCGGTGCATACGGTCAGAATGGCGGGCAATGCTCGTATAGCTGGACTGCACCATCTGGTGTAACTAAGGTACACGTTATGGCAGGCGGCGCAGGAGGCGGCGGCAACTATCAGTGGGCTGTTTGTGGCGGACACGGTGGCGGTAGAGTATGGGCTAATAATATTCCAGTAAATCCAGGACAAGCATATTGTGTCCAAGTTGGACGCGCAGGCTGCTGGAATAGTACCACCGGCGGATGTTCATGTTGGCCAGGAATGAATGCATGTGGCGGCTGTTGTGGTTGCTACGGCGGTTGCTATTACATCAGCGCAGTAACAGACGGCACTGGCACATGTTGCGGTAGTTACGGAATGATTGCTTACCCTGGTACAGCCGGCGGAGGCGGAGGCGCTGCTGGCTATTGTGGCGCTGCACCAGCAAGTTCCACCACTTCAAACTATTGCGGTTGTGGCGGCGGTGGCGGATCTGGTACAAGTCACCACAGTTCAACACACGGAACTGGTGGTGGTGGCGGTACTGGCGCATGTGGAATGTGTTGTTATGCTACAAGTCCAGCAAGTTGCGGCCACTGTTCTAACGCAGGTTACTCACACCAAACAGGCGCCGGTGGACAAGGTGGCTCAGGCGGCACATGCGGCAAGCCAGGCGAACCATGGTCAAACGGAAATCAAAACGGTCATGCATGCGGTGGTTGCTACGGCGGCGGTGGTGGCGGAGGCGGCACCGGTAATGCAGGCGGCTGGGGTGGACCTGGCGTAGTACGCATTCTTTGGGGCTCTAACAGATGCTGGCCTTGCTGTAACACACACAACTTATAATAGATAAAGGACATATAAAACATGGATATGCAAAACATAACATATAGAAAAATAGATGAAAATGGTGCCCTAGATGCATCTGACGCAGGCGTGTATGTTGCTAATAATATATTTAACATTATGGGCAATACATGGGACTTTACTATAGAAGAACTTGCTGCTGCTGGTTATGTAGGAATCGCAGATTCTGATCTTACTTATGCTAATGGCATGACAGGATCAGATACTGAAGAAGGCGACATTACTGATAATGGTGACGGAACATTTACACAAGAATGGGTTGTTACAGCATTATCAGATACTGAAAAACAGGATCGATTTTTAACTCGTACTAGAGAAAGCTTGTTAATGCTCAGCGATTGGACACAAATGCCTGATTCGCCGTTAAGTGACTCAGTCAAAGCAACTTGGGCAACTTATAGACAAGCTGTTCGAGACTTACCAACTACAATAGTTTGGGCTGACATTGATACACTGCATGATATAGACTGGCCAATGCGCCCAGGAGTTGCTGAACCAGGAGAGTTTGATAATCTATCAAACGCACCTACTCCGCGTCATCCAGAAACAGGCGAACCACTGTAAAAACCACTTGACAATGCCTCCAATCACTGTTATACTTAAATAACAGTAACGGAGGCATTTTTATGGCATTTAATAGTATAATAGTAGTTGGCGGCGGATCAGCTGGATGGATGGCTGCTTCAACCCTCGTTAGAAAGTTTCCCAATAAAAATATTACACTAGTAGAAAGTGCCGATATTCCTAAAGTAGGTGTAGGTGAAAGTACACTAGGATTTATCCGAGATTGGACCAACTACCTTGGAATAGACGACAAGGACTTCTTACAACATACAAACGGTACGTATAAGCTTAGTATTAAATTTACTGACTTTTATGATAAAGACTATGGTGGATTTCATTACCCCTTTGGAGACCCTATAGAAACTGATGACGTTAATTATAATCATTGGTCATTAAAAAAAGCGTATTATCCTGAAACACACTCTAGTGACTTTGCTGAAAACTTTTGGCCTGTAATGGCATTAGTAAATGAAAACAAAATATCAACTAATGAAGACAATGGCCTTGATGATTTCAGGTTTGATTATAATACAGCCTTCCATTTTGATTCTTTATTGTTTGGACAGTATCTTAAAGATCGTTACTGCATACCTCGAGGTGTTAAGCACATAGTAGGAACAGTTAAAGATGCACCTACTGACGACAACGGCATATCTAAAATAATACTCGAAGACGGTACAGAGTTACAAGCAGACCTTTATGTAGACTGTACTGGATTTGAAAGTTTACTATTAGGCAAAGCATTAGAAGAACCGTTTGTATCTTATAGTGATATTTTACCAAATAACAAAGCATGGGCTGTGCAAGTACCGTATACTGATAAAGAAAAAGAATTAGAAGTGTATACAAATTGTACTGCATTAAGTAATGGTTGGGTTTGGAATATTCCACTTTGGTCTAGGATAGGTACAGGGTATGTATATTCAGATGAGTTTATATCAGACGAAGACGCTCTACAAGAATTTAAAGATCATCTTAATTCAGATAAAATGACATTACATAACCCCAATAGGGTTACTGACGATCTTAATTTTAGAAATATTAACTTTAAGACAGGTATATACGAGCGTACATGGGTAAAGAATGTTTTAGGTATTGGATTAGCTGCTGCATTTATTGAACCTTTAGAAAGTAATGGCTTATTAAGTGTGCATGAGTTTATTTTAGAATTTTGTCGACATGCAGATCGCCCTGTAATTAACCAATTTGATCGCGATGTGTATAATGCACACACAAGAAAGTTTTATCATAATTTTGCACAATTTGTTGCATTGCATTATACATTAACTATAAGAAGCGATTCTGATTACTGGAATAAAAATAGAGCAAGAGTTTATGATCCAAACTTAGAAAACAGTTCAAGCGGCTTTAATGACTTATACATAAAGAAAACAGCCACACTTAAACATTCTGGAAAAGCAGGTATTGTTTGTATAGCTAATGGCATGAACTACAATGTATATAATGAGATAGATATTTCAAAGCAAGAATTAGGCTTACAAATAAGTATGCGTGATCTATGTGACAAGTTTTTGTATGATAGACGCAACAAAATAAAACAATGGAAAGCTGCTGTAAAAACCCAGCTTAGTGCTTACGACTGGTTATCGAAGCATATATACAATAACAAGGAACATTAAATGTCAGAAAACGAAGTAGCTAAAATGTCAATGAACTTTCTCGTTACTCCAGGAGTAATGCAATCAAAGTTACCATTTGACCTTTTTGAAGGATTATCAAACGCCATTAGTGAGATAACAGAAGAAAATGGTGAGAAATACAATAAAAATCTATTAGGACACATGAAAGAAGAATATTCATTAAATCATGTTGTGCCTAATATGGCTCCGTTTATAGAAGCTATGGCACAACAATGGGATGAAGGAACCCCAGGACATATTGGTACCTTTGAAGAAGCTGCAAAGAACGAAAAATATAGACTATATCTTAGTAGTATGTGGGTTAATAAACAAAAAAAGTATGAGTTTAATCCAGTACATCATCATTCAGGTGTATTAAGCTTTGTTATATGGATTAATATTCCATATGATTTAAAAGAAGAAGAAACTTATTTCCCTCCAGTATCAGGGCAAGGTTCTGACCCTGATGTCGGCACTGATGGAGCGTCTACATCAAAATTTACCTTTTTTCATACTGATGCCTTAGGAAGCTTGCGTCCTACACCATTGCCCGTAGATAAGTCTTGGGAAGGAACTATACTAATGTTTCCTTCAACATTACATCACTGTGTGTATCCGTTTTACACTTCTGATGACTATAGAATAAGTGTATCGGGTAATATTAGAATTTACGGGACTAATGATATTAATAAGTGATGATACATTACCAGCATGGCTGCATGAACGCTGTCGTCAAGAGCTTGAATTACCAACTGTAGATTGGCATTTTCCAGGATATGGCAGTAATGATACTGATCTTAATAAAGCATCGTTGGCTCATATACCATATCAACATGACGTAAAGCAAGACTTTTCACAGTGCGGATCGCTAGTGTATGCGTTAGATTGTTGGCTTTATGATAATAGAAACTTATTTGAACTTAGCTATGTTGATCGATGTTTAATAAACTTTTATACAGCTAGTCAAAATACAGGATGGCATCAAGATATACCCGAAGATAAAGATAACGATTGGTATTCATTATTGTATTATGTAAATGCCAGCGACGGCGGCACTGAGTTTAAAGACCATCCTTCTGTTAAACACAAAGAAAACAGATTTTTGTTATTTAAGTGTACAGAATGGCATGCAGCAATACGTAATACATCTCCAAGAAGACTTAGTGTAAACTGGATATTACGAGGGAAAAAGAAACAATGATAGAATACAACCCAACAAAGGCACAATCGAATACTATGTTATTGTTTGGCACTCCTGTATTTTTATATGATACGCACTATAGTGATACTAACGTACATGACACAACTAACGAGCAAACGGAAATGACGTTAAATACAGCCCAAAACTTTTCTTCAGCTAATCATAATATTTTAGAATTAGATCATTATAGTGAAATAAAAAGAAGAATACTTGATGGCTTAGATGTGTATATAAATGAAGTAATGTGTATTGATAAAAAACATAGTTTTTATCTAACACAGTCGTGGTTGAATATTAATCCACCTGGAACTGCACACCATAAGCACAATCATTCTAATTCGATAATTAGCGGAGTATATTATATAGAAACTGACGAAACCGATAGTATAACGTTTTCATCAAATAGTAATACAAACATTACTGCTAATGAGACACTAGCAATAGATGTTTCAGAGTATAACTTAGCTAACTCACGTAATTGGACTATTCCTGTTGGTACTAATGGTATTATATATTTTCCTTCTACACTACTGCACGAAGTAGCACCTAATAAATCAGATAAAACAAGAATAAGCTTAGCCTTTAATGTATTTGTTAAAGGCCTATTTGGAAAAAATGAAAATTTAAACGAGTTACATTTATGAAACAAGAAATAGTTAATCAAAGAAATACAGCATTTTATATAAATGGAGGTATAGGCAGAGTTATTTGTGCTATTCCTGCATTAGAAAAATATCATAGAAATAATCCGCAAGATGATTTTATAATATTTTCAGAATTTGCATACGAAGCATTTTCCGGGCACCCAGAATTACATGCTAGATCATATCCAGTTGGTCATGCGCATTTATTTAAAGATAAAATACAACAACGAAATTTAATAGTACCTGAGCCGTACGGTGTATGGGAATATTATAATCAACACTGTTCTATTTCTCAAGCGTTTGATATAATTATTAATGGATCATTAGATAAAGAATTATCAAATTTAGCAATACATTTAAGTAATGAAGAAAAGGTTACTGCAACTAGTATTATTACAGATATGAAAAGTAAGCGTAATAACAAACCTTTGATAATTTTTCAACCATTTGGAAAAGGCATCACACTAGGTGCTATAGAGGCACCTAGTGGACCTATTGACAACTCAGGAAGGTCGTTTACAATAGCTGACGCTGCACGACTAATACGCTTAATTGAACATAGATATTGCGTATTACTAATGAACGAATTTAACGTAGACTTTCAAAAGTTAGGAGTTAAAGAAGAAGTATTCTTTGTAGAAAATATAGATCTACGAAAATGGTTTGGCTTACTAGACGCAGCAGATGCATTTATTGGTTGTGATTCTGTAGGTCAACACGTTACACATGCAATAGATAAACCTTCGTATGTAGTATTAGGTTCAACATATCCTGAAAATGTTTCGTATCCAGAAAACAAGAATTTTAAAGTTTTTGATTTTAATAAAAGCAAACGGGTATATAATCCTATACGTATTACTTCAGACGAACATGCTAACAGGCAAAATGAACAAGCAATGGCACTAACCGAAAACCAAATAAAGAAAATTGCAAGCGCAATAATAAACAACTGATAATTAAGGACAACGTACATGAGTAGACCAGATTTTTGGATTTTAGGCATTTCTCGAGGCCACAATGCAGGAGTATGTCTTGTAAAAAACGGCGAAATAGTATTTTCAATTGAAGAAGAACGCCTCAGTAGAAATAAGTACGACGGCTCGCCGCTTGCTGCAATGACAAAGGTATTAGAATATACTGACAAAGTAGATTACATGTTTATGGCACATACTACGTCTATAGAAGCAGCTGGAAAAATTGAATTTACAGGTGATAACATATACACCGGAATGGCCCGGAAGCTAGGATTAATTGATCAACGTATAGAACCACAAAATCATCCTCAAGTAATTGATCTTAGTCATCAGCATCACAAACTACATTCAGCATGTTCGTTTTATCGTTCAGGATTTGACAGTGCAGTTTCTTTAGTCATTGACGGCTGCGGTTCAGTACAAGATATAGAGTACAATTATGAACCAAAACACCGTCCTGATTCAATGTGGGAAATGAGTATGTGGGAAGTAGAATCAATTATAGATTGTAGTTACCCTTCGACATTTAAAACACTATATAAGCATAGTGCATGTAAAGACACTATATTAACAAATATTGATCATAATGCATCCTCCGAACACTTAGGAGAAGAAGGAACTCATATTGCTGTTCATTCTGGTTCCGCAGGCATTACTAAAACATACGAAGCAGCAACAAAATACGCAGGCTTTCAAGAAATTGAAGCAGGCAAAACTATGGGATTATTTCCTTATGGTGAGCCTAATAAAAATATACCGCCGTTTTTTGTAGAGCACGGAGACGGTGTTATGCTATCAGATAGAAATATGTTTGTTTCGTTCTACCCTAGGGGAGCATTAGTCAACGCCAAAGCATACCCCGAGTTAGATACTAACCATGATCAACAAGGCGACCTTTCTTTACTTCAAAATAGAAGAGATCTTGCATATGCTGCACAACAAGAAACACAGGAACAAGTGTATAATCTTATACTTAAAGCGGTTAAACTGTCGGGCAAAACACAAGTAGTATTTTCAGGCGGCTATGCCCTTAACTGTGTAGCTAATTACTTTTTATTAGATCGCTTGCGTGACAAAGGTATTGAACTATTTGTTGAACCTATTTCAAATGATGGCGGCACATCTATTGGCGCCGCACTACTTGGCCATTACATGCTAACCGAAGATATTAGAAAGAATAACGGACGTGACATTTATATGGGTCCTCCACGTAGTTATTCCAGCAATGAAATTACTGAAGCAGCTAACAAGTATAACGCAACTATTGAAGACGCAGACAACCAACGTGTAATTGACTTAATGACCAACAAACATATTGTTGCATGTTTCCAAGGTCGTTCTGAAGCAGGCCCACGTGCATTAGGTAATAGGAGCTTAATGTTTGATCCTACATTTGAAGATGGAAAAGACTTTGTTAACGAAATTAAACGTAGAGAATACTTTAGACCGTTTGCAGGAAGTATACTAGCTGAAGATGCGCATGAATGGTTTGACTTACGTGGTATGGAAGACAGTCCGCATATGATGTATGCTGTTAATTGTCAACCAGGTATTGCTGAAAAGATCCCTGCTATTATTCATGTTGACGGAACTTGCCGCATACAAACAGTTACACATGAACAGAATCCGCATTACTATGATATTATTAAAGCGTTTAAAGAAAAGACAGGATGTCCAATTATCTTTAATACTAGCTTTAACTTAGGCGGCGAGCCTTTAGTTGAAACACTAACTGATGCACTACACACGTTAGCATATAGTAAGATAGAGTATTTGTATTTGCCTGAGTATAATAAATTATTGACTGTAAATAACTAATGAAACAGTTTGATAATTTTTTGCCGGAGTGGCTACATAAAAAAGTTAATAATCAACTTCTAGATCCTATGGTCAACTGGAATTATCCTAGCTCTGGTGGGAAAGATGGTGCTGGAGCATTTTTCACACAACCGTTTAACATAACAAATAATACAAACAATTGGCATGGAACTGATACGCTAATATATGCACTTGACTATTGGTTAGATGCAAACAAAGATATATTTCAATTAGAGTATCTTCATAGATGCATGGTTAACTTTTATACAGCTGGGCAAAACACCGGATGGCACCAAGATATGTATGATGAAGGATATTATAGTTTATTATATTATGTTAATGATGCTGACGGTGGAACACAATTTAAAGATGCAACATATAAACATAAAGAAAATTCAGCTTTATTTTTTGATTGTCGAATTGACCATTGTCCTATAACTAGCACAGTACCTAGGCGTGTTAGTGCAAATTGGATATTGAAAGGTAAGCTTCTTAATTGATAAATATTACAAAGATAGGGGTTTACTATGCAACGACTTACAAAGTATTTAACCGACGGGTTAAAAAATACAGTATTATTTAAAAACAATTCAGGCACAAGTCATAATGGCCCCTGGAAACAAGTATATACTGATACATTATTAGATCGATTTTATGTTGGAGAAATGTCGTCAGTTGAATATACTATATCATCAGACCTTGATACAACACACAAAGAAATAATTAAAGTATTAGTAACAGCAACAGACGATGTTGCTAGTATAGTAGTATATGCCAGAAATCATACAGTGCGTGAGTTGATTGCTGTATCTGCTACTGTAAACAAAAGCTACGTTGAAGTTGTAGTAAGTCCTGCTGTAACACCGGTTGTAACCCCAACATATGTTGTTACGGTAGTTAGTACTTCGCAGGGTAATAAATACTTTATAGACGGACTACGGCAAGATACTCTTAATCTAGTAGAAGGTAGCACATATAAATTTGATCAATCAGATTCTAGTAACAGTAACCACCCACTAAGATTTTCAGTAACCCCACACGGCATTCATGAGAGTGGTACTGAGTACACTACAGGTGTTACTGTAGTCGGAACCGCAGGAACCGCAGGAGCATATACTGAGATAGTTGTTGCTGCAAATACACCTACCTTACACTATTATTGTGTTTATCACAATGGCATGGGCGGACAAGCAAACACACCTATAACTGGAAACGATGGCGTAAAGGTTATTTACACTGCACAGTACTTTCATTGCCAAAATACGCTTACTCGTTAAATATTTTAAGTGATAAATACAAGTGGATGGAGTAATGTAATATATGTCGACGATTGTAAATGCACCCTTAAAATCTAAAAGCGGGTTTGAAAGCCCTAGCTTTGCTGTAGACTCATCAGGAAATATCACTGCTAAATCACTTATACTCGAAGGAGCAGAAGCTGGCGCTATTGCTGACTTTACGTTTACTGAAGTAGATGGAGACTTTAGAACTGTAGTTGGTAACGGCACTGACAATCCTGCACTAACAATGTATAGAAATGCATCTAAATCAATTGATCTAACATTAAGTACACTTACGTTTAGTATTTTTAGTAGTGTTGTAGGAACACTAACTTTATATAACGAAGGGTTGCGCCACAGTGATTCATCAACTGGGTCAGCTGCCCAAGGAAAATCATCTGGTAGGCTTACGTTTAATATGGCCTCGGATGCACCGGATCAATTATATTACGGTAACGCTGCTGGCACTATATATGGAACTATAACAGTATTAGATCCAGTTGGATTATATGGTAGTATAGCAGTTACTAACACAACGTCTGCAAGTAGTTCATTAACTGGCGCAGTTACAGTTGCTGGCGGCGTTGGCATTGCTGGTGACTTATATGTCGGCGGATCATTAAATATTGACGGTCTTGGTATTACAAGTATTGGCTCTCCTACTGACTTAGATATTACAGCAGCAAATAAAATTTTTGTGAGGATAGACGGCAATTCAATAGGCACTATTGGACTTACCGGTTCGACCCTACCAGTAGTCAACACTACTATAAATAACACAGTAATCGGAGCAACAACTCCTAACACAGCAATATTTACAGCAGCTACGATTGCAGCATTGCCTGCAACTGCTAGTGCTGTAACTAACAAACAATATGTAGATAGTACCGCACTATCACTATCAATAGCATTTGGATTATAAAACATGGCAAAGACGCAGATAAAAAATTATGTATTTAAACCTGGTATCGGGGCAAACGATAGTCGTTTTCCAAATGCTTACGGATTAATAAGCTCTAATAAATCTTTCATACAGAAAGAAATGAGTGCATTTATAGCTAACAGGGTTGCTACTGCACAGCAGTATACCCCAACAGCAGCAGTATACACTCCTACTACTGGAGTATTATTATTAACAATTGGCACACACAATTTAAATATAGGTGATGCAATTATTATTGCAGCAGGCGGAATAACATTTACTAACAGCTCTGCTGGAGCTGTTCCGTTCCTCGGTAAGGCATTAATAGTTACAGGAGTTACAGCAAATGTAAATATTACAGTTGATGCTGGAGTATCAACTGACACTGCTACCCACACTTGGATAAGTTCTGTAACAAATGCTACACAGGATACGTTTTATAATTATACAAATACTAGTGTACTAAAATGCGAAAGAGATGTTGGCTATATACTTGACTCGTACTTAAATGACTTACGTTATGGCGGAAATGAAAAAACTTATAATAATATTAAATATTATTGGGATCAAACTGTTGCACAAGTCGACGGATCTCGAGGTCCTGAATTAGTTGCACACTATTGGATTGGACAATTAATCCAAAATAATATTCTAGCACAAGTATCTTATACTTCTCTGCAAACTGAAGTAGTACAAACAACATCAGGCACTGCAACTGAAGCAACAGCACAATTTACACCAACTGATGCAACATACATTCCTACTACTGGAAAAATGACAATAACAATTGGCAGTCATACGCTTCAAGTAGGAGACGAAATACATATTGCTCCTGCAGGCATAACATTTACTTGTGCTCTTGATGGCAACGCAACGCTACATCCGTATCCAAGAGCATCAGGTGTCCCAAACACCAAAGGCAAAGACCCGTATTATTACGCACCAATTACTATTACATCGGTAACTAGTACTACTGTAACTGCTAGTGTAGGCATCAGTTCAGATACATCATTACATACATTTTCAAGTGCTGTAACAAATTCAGTAACATCTGGACCAGCAGCAAAAATTAACACACTAGCGTTCAACACAGTAGACACTATACAAAACGGTTTACTATCACTGCCTAAGCTTGTAGATGAAGGTGTTGGATCGGTTAAGTTCCAAGGCAAGTACAGTATTGACGAAATACTGCTGATTACTAACAGTACTAAAAGTGAAGTAATATATAACTTTACTAGTATTACTACTGGTGGTGAAGTAACCATTAATACTAACACTGTTACTATAGATCCAGACTTTGCTAAATTTTTACAAATTACTGACGGCATAACTACTATTAAATTAAATTATAATACTAGCGCACATAGCAGTACAGATGACATACAACTTTTTGTAGAACAAATTGAAAACGGAAAGAGTGTTGTAACTACTAGACCATACGACTTTGGTACAGATGCCATTGAACGTCCACGTGCAGCAAATCCATTATCAATGCTTGACGCTGACTTTGAGTACGGATTGCAGCCTACTAAGTGGGCAGCTATAGCAACACTTAGAGGATATCCAAGTGTATACGAAGTACCAGGCACTGACACTCAAGTAGTTAGTGTAGTAACTGACGCATCAGCAGGCACCAGCGGCATTGGTCAATCATTAATTACTGTTACAACAGTAGGGCCACATGGCTTTACAGCAGGCACTCCTATTACTATTAAAGCACTTGAAGATAGTGTTAATGGTGCAGCAAGAGCCGAGGGTAGCTTTGTTATTGTAGAAATCCCGACAACTAGTACCTTTACTTTTTATGCAAAATCTAAAGTTGGTACAGTTAATCCAACAACATTATCTACAACATATACACAGTTAAGACAAGCTGGTTTTTACACAGGAGCAACAATTGGTAATCCAACATTTACAGTTGTAAGTAATGGTAGCTCAGGAACAATAACTTCTCAATTAGGAATAGCAACTGGCGAAACAATTATACCATTTGATGGGGGCGCTCCAGAAATTGGTTCTCCACTTACTAACGCAGCTATACCAACAGGCTCGCAGGTAACTAGTATTATTGATACTAGTGCAGGCGGCGGCACCTACTTAACTCCAATAGTAACTGATAACACTGCTATTGCAGGAACTCGAGTGTATCTTGAAGACACTACTGGCATAGTCCCTAACTTAGCCCTAGACAAAGGCGATGGCACTGCAACTTATATTAATAACGTAACAGCAACTTATATTGATGTTACAGATGCATTTACAGCAGCTATAGTACCAAACAAAAAGACATATCCGGGCATCGGTGGGACAAACGACACTAACAACGGTATCAATGCAACATTTAATATTGCGCTCGACGGGAACGCAGGACGCACATACACTGTTGCAGTAAATGCAGCAGGCACGCTTTATAAAATAGGTGATAGACTTAAACTAGACGGCATAACGTTAGGCGGCGTGTCAGGCACTAACGATATAGTTATAACTGTAGCCTCTGTTGCAGCTAATGGCGGAATACTTACTGTAACACACGTAGGTGTACATTGGGACGGCACATTATCATTAACTGGCGTATCAGGATCATATACACCCGCAGGTAGTGGAGCACGTTGGGACTTAGCGTACACAGCAGGATCATATACTTCAGTTACCCAATCATCTGGAACAGTTGTATTTGCATCACCAACAATGTCATATGCCGGTAGCGTAGGCTTCGGAGCAAAATTTGCTGTAACCAAAACAGGAACTGCATATACTGCAACTATTACAACAGCAGGTCAAGACTTTGTAGTGAATGAAACATTTACAATACTAGGTGAAAACTTAGGTGGTGTAACACCAGGAAATAATGCAACAATAACAATTGACACTGTTGGTGCATCTGATGCTATTGCATCAATATCGATTACTGGTGTTGGTTTAGACACAACTGATGCGTCAGCAAGTTTTGTAGTAGCTGACTTGGTTGAAATACTAGGTTCTGATATAGGAGGCACATCGCCAGCTAATGATTTATATATTGTTGTTGATGCTGTTGATGGAAGTGGAGCAATAACTGGATCAACAGCTACTGGTACTCCGCCTTTTGTAAATCTTAGCTTTTCAACATCAATAATAGGACTTGGAACATATGCTGGATCATCTGGTACATCAGCAGTGTTTAGCATTAATTCTTCAAACGGTAACTATGCTGTATCAATTACCCAAGCAGGCGGTGATTATCAGCCTACTGAGACATTTGTAATACTAGGTACTTCACTAGGTGGCGCAACTCCAGCAAATGATTTAACGATTACAATTGATAACGTTGGAGGAACAGGAGATATTACTGCTATCACAGCAACTGGTTCTGGTACAACAACTGGTAGCAAATACGCCGTAGCATCAGCAAACAAAGTTGGTGTAGGTGCAACTTTTGATGTTGCAATTGCGGGCAGTGGTTACACAACATCTATAAATGCAGGCGGTACTTTCTATGGATCCGGACAAGTATTAACAGTCAGCGGCGTAGTGCTGTCGGGTACAAGTCCTGCAAACAACCTTACTATTAATGTTACTGCTATTGATGCTGTAACAACTGGTGTAATTACTGGCATTTCAAGCTCAGGCACAGCAGCAACAGCAGGCGGCCCATACACAGCAGTATCTCCGAGTAACATGCCAATCTTAGGTGCAGGCGCAACATTTGAAATTAACAAAAACTTTACATCTTATGATTCAGTTACACCTAGTGCTCTAGGCACAGGCTACGCACTCGGCGACAGAATTATTCTTCCAGGAACAGCATTTGATGGCGCATCACCTGCAAATGATATAGTATTAACTGTATCAAATATTAATGCCGGCACCGGCGCTATTGGTGGAACAACCCCCAATGCAGCAATAGCTAATTATGGCACCAACCTTGATTTAATATCAACAATAACTATGACAGAAGCTACAACAGCACCTATATCAATTAATCAAAGTATTACGTTTAGTGCTATTGCAATTATTGATGCTACGTTTGATAATGCACACGGATTAGTACCTGGCGCTTCATTTATTACTACTATTACATCAGATGCTGACGGTAACAATCACAACTTAACAGCAGGATCGTACATTGCTACAAATATACCTACAGTAAATAGTTTAAGATTCAACGCAAGGGCAGTTGGAGCAATTAATGTTTCTAGCAACGTAATACAAGGCGCAGTATATCCAAGACCAGATAGCTTCTTTGTACACAGACCATTTGATGGCGGCGTTATGTTAGGAACGGGCGGACCACAACACGGCGCACAAGCAATACGTCAAAGTAAAAAATATATTAGATATCAGTCTGGTAAAGGTATTATGTATACAACTGGTGCATTGTTTGCTCCAAGTTACGATATACGCAGTATTACAGCAGACGGCATAGAAGTTAACTCGTTAATTACTATTGTAACAGATGACAACGATCATGGCGTACAACCAGGTGGCATAGTTAGACTTATAGGTGTAGAAACTCCAGGATTTAATAGTGGCGAACAAACTGCTGTTCCTCCAAAGTTTGATTATACTGTAGAGGAAGTAGTAGACGAGCGCACATTTAAAGTTCGCGCAGTACGTAGACTAGGAGCAACAACTGCTGTATTAGGATTTGGCTCACAAATGAGTGTTGTAGCTTGGCACGGTGCTACTGTACGTTCAGGCATCTTTGATGATCAAAACGGTATCTTCTGGGAATTCGATGGCACTAACGTTAGTGTTAATCAGCGTACTGGCACAAGACAGCTTGCAGGAACAATTTCATTAACTGTTGATAATAACTTAATTGTAGGAACAAACACACGTTTCCAAGATCAACTAAAAGCTGGCGATAGAGTTGTTATTAAAGGTATGACACATGTTGTATCGCATGTTAATAGTCAAACTGCAATTACCGTAACACCAGACTGGCGAGGCGTAGTAAACATTACAGGTGCAAAGATTAACTTAGTAGCTGATAAAAAAGTAAAGCAAAAAGACTTTAACTTAGATAGGCTAGACGGCACAGGCCCAAGTGGATACGATATTGATATTGCTAAAATGCAAATGATTGGTATTCAGTACAGTTGGTATGGTGCTGGTTTTATTGACTTCATGCTACGTGGCGCAAACGGCAACTTTGTATTTGCACACAGAATGCGTAACTCAAACATAAACACAGAAGCATTTATGCGCTCAGGTAACTTACCTGTACGCTATGAAGTTACTAACGAAGGTCCAAGCGGGAAGTTGGCAGCAGGTATGACTAATAGTCAAACTACTCTTGAATTGTTTGATGGAAGTTTCTTTCCATATGCTGGTACTATTTACATTGACAACGAAATTATGACGTTTACTGGAAGAACAGACAACACACTAACAGGACTAACTAGAGGTGCAACATTTACAAACTTCCAAGCTGGTGCAAATAGAAGTTATACAGCAGCCGTAGCTGCTACACACGCTGATAGAACAGGAGTAATATTAATATCACAAA